>ENA-ORTQ01002938-ORTQ01002938.1-human-gut-metagenome-genome-assembly--contig:-NODE-2938-length-13772-cov-11.356200_pt1 | contig 13772 bp, 10 predicted proteins | sample MGYA00241912_ERZ509188 | MGnify/ENA primary metagenome ERZ509188 (study PRJEB26280, sample SAMEA2338849) | human gut metagenome | biome: human gut; feature: human-associated habitat; material: faeces...
TGCAATTCTGACTATTTGGAATATACTTGTAAGTATCAAATTATTTCACTGTATGGGAGGAAATTATTATGGCAAGACCCAAGGGAAGCAAGAATAAGGCTCGTACTGTAAAGGCCAGCGTTGATTATGCAGCCGTCGTTGCAGAAAAGACCGCTGAAAAGGAAAAAATCGAATCTGAGGTTGCTACGCTGACTGCAAATCTCGATGATCTGAAGACGCAGCTGAAAGCCAAGAAAGCAGAATTGAAAGCCGCCACCAAGGAACTTGCCAAAGCCGAAAACAAAAAAGCTGCCGCCGAAGCAAAGGCAATGGAAGAAGCAAAGAAAGGCGAAGCAGAAGATGTGCTGAAGAAGCTGCTGGCCAGCGGTATGACGGCTGAGGAAATCCTTGCAAAACTCCAGTAATGCAATGCCGAGAGGAGGGAACACGATGACCGAGCAGGAACAGCCCAAAAACGATTTTATGCACAAGCTCGCGCTGCAAATTGTTGAGCGGCGCAACCTTGTGTTCCTCATCGTCATTCTGGGAACCATCTTCACCATCTTCTCCCGCAGCTGGGTCAAGGTGGAAAGCGACCTGACCACCTATCTGCCCAAGACCAGCGAGACCCGCATGGGCCTGGACATTATGGAAAAAGAGTTTACCACCTACGGTTCTGCCGATGTCATGGTGGCAAACATCACGCCGGACGAGGCAGACCAGCTGAACGACGAGCTGGCGGGCCTCAGGGGCATCCAGATGATCGAGTACGATGATACCACCGCCCATTATAATAATGTATCGGCGCTGTACTCCATCACATTCGATTACCCCGAGGACGACGACCAGTGCCTGGAAACGCTGGAAAGCGTCAAGGAGTACCTGAAAGACTACGATATCTACGTTTCCACCTCGCTGGGCAATACGCAGGAGGAGACGATTGAGCGTGAAGTCAATGTCATCATGGTGTATGTTGCCATCATCATTGTGGTGGTGCTGATCTTCACCTCCCAGACCTATGCGGAAGTTCCCGTGCTGCTGCTCACTTTCGTGGTGGGCATGATCCTCAACATGGGCACCAACTTCCTGCTGGGCACCATCTCGTTCGTTTCCAACTCGGTCACGAACATTCTGCAGCTGGCCCTTTCGCTGGACTACGCCATCATCTTCTGCAACCATTTTAAAGAAGAACACGAGACCCTGCCCTTGAAAGAGGCGGTCATCGAGTCGCTGGCCAAGAGTATCCCGGAGATCAGTTCCAGCTCCCTGACCACCATCGGCGGTCTGGTGGCCATGCTGTTCATGCAGTTCAAGATCGGCCCGGATATGGCCATCTGCCTCATCAAGGCCATCCTGTTCTCCATGCTGTCGGTCTTCGTGGTCATGCCCGGCCTGCTGATGCTGTTTGGCCCTTACATGAGCAAGACCAAGCACCGCAACTTTGTGCCCAAGATCTCGTTCGTGGGCCGCTATGCTTACAAAACCCGCAAGATCGTTCCCATCGTCTTTGCAGTGGTGCTGGTGTTTGCCTACCATTTCCAGACACAGTGCCCCTACGCCTATGGCTACGGCCCGATCAAGACGCCAGTGTTGAATGAGACGCAGATCGCCGATAACATGATCGACGAAAACTTTACCAAGTCCAACCTGGTGGCTCTCGTCGTACCAAAGAACGACGATTACCGGGTGGAAGCAGCCATGATCAAAGAACTGGAAAGCCACGATGAGGTGGACCACACCCGCGGCCTTTCCAACATTGAGGCCATGGACGGCTACATGCTGGAAGACCGGCTCACTTCCCGCCAGTTCTCTGAGATGGCGGGCCTGGATTACGAGCTGGCCCAAGTGGTCTACACAGGCTACGCGTTGGAAAATGATGAGTACGGCCAGGTCATTGGCAACTTCTCCAACTACAGTGTGCCGCTCATTGATATGTTCCTCTACGTCTGTGACGAGGTCGATTCCGGCATTGTCAGCCTGGACCAGGATCAGATCAACGACCTGCATGATGCCCAGACCCAGATGCTGAGCGCAAAGGCCCAGCTGCAGGGTGCGGATTACAACCGTATTCTGGTCTACCTGAACCCCAGCCTCCAGAGCGGGGATGAAATGTATGAGTTCACGGACCAGATGCGCACCATCGCCCGGAAGTATTACCCGGACGGCGACATCTATCTGGCGGGCGACGCCACCAACGAGTACGACTTCCAGAAGTCGTTTGCCATCGACAACATCGTGGTCAGCGTGGTCTCCGTGCTGATCGTGCTGATCGTCCTGCTGTTCACGTTCCAGTCGGTGGCAATGCCCATCCTACTGATCCTCGTCATCGAGGGCGCGATCTGGGTCAACTTCTCCGTCCCCGCTTTTATCCACACGCCGCTGTACTTCATGGGCTACCTGATCGTCAGCTCCATCCAGATGGGTGCAAACATCGATTACGCCATCGTTATTGCAACCCGCTACAACGAGCTGCGGGATAAGATGGACCATAAGACAGCCATGATCGAGACGCTGAACTTTGCGTTCCCCACCATCCTCACTTCCGGCACCATCATGACGGTGGCCGGTACCCTTATCGGTCAGATGACGTCCGATGCCTGCATCGTGGGCATCGGCCAGTGCCTGGGCCGCGGTACCATCATCTCCATCTTCCTGGTGCTGTTCGTCCTGCCGCAGATCCTGCTGGTGGGTGGCAAGCTGGTGGATAAAACTTCGTTCTCCATGCATCATGTGGTGCTGCACACCAACACGGCCAGCGGCCGGGTGCGTGTCAATGGCATGGTGCAGGGCGAGGTGAACGGCTCCGTGGCCGGTACCATGAACGCCGTTGTGGATGGAAACGTACATCTTACCGTTCTTTCTGGTAAAATCTCACAGGAGGTGCAGGATGAAAACGACTCCCATGCGGACGAATGAGTCTGCGGCGGGCAGCACCCGGCTGCTGCACCGCCTGACCGCTGCGCTGCTGGCACTGGTGCTGGCGGCTTCGGCGGCGCTGCCGGTATTTGCGGCCGACACCGCGCCGACGGATACCATTTACATCAACAGTGTTTCGGACCTGCTGGCCTTTGCCGACAAATGCGGCTTTGATCAGTGGTCCAAAGGCAAGACCGTGATCCTGCAGGAAGACCTCTCGCTGGAGGATACGGAGTGGGCCCCCGTTGCGTCGTTCAGCGGCGCGTTCAAGGGCAACGGCCACACCATCTCAGATGTCAGCCTCGTGGGGGCTTATTCTCCAGCCGGCTTCTTCGGCATCCTGGAAGAGGGCGGTTCCATTCAGGACCTTACCATCAAGGGTGTGGTCAATCCCGCTGGTACCCAGAAGACCGCAGGCGGTCTGGTGGGCACCAACTACGGCACCATCATCAACTGCACGTTCTCCGGTGCTGTCCACGGCGAGGAGGAGGCGGGCGGTCTGGTGGGCCGCAATGAGACGAGCGGAACCATCGACCACAGCACTTCCCGTGCCATGGTCAGCGGTGCGTATGCCACCGGCGGCATCGTGGGCTACAACCTCGGTGTCATCACCGGCTGCACCAATGTGGGCGCCGTCAACTCCGAGTATCAGGAGTCCGCCCTCGATATGGAGGGCCTCCCGGCCACCCTGCTGGAGCTGGTCAAGAAGGATATGGGCGATGACCTGAGCAATAACATCTCCAATGTCTCCTCGGATACCGGCGGCATTGCAGGCCGCTCCTCCGGCCTGATCCTCAGCAGTGCCAACGCGGGCGACGTGGGCTATGCCCATGTAGGCTATAACGTGGGCGGCATCGTGGGCCGGACCGATGGCCTGATCTCCGGCTGTGTCAACCAGGGCCTGGTACAGGGCCGCAAGGACGTGGGCGGCATTGCCGGCCAGGCAGAGCCCTATGTGGAGCTGGACCTGGACCAGAGCACCATCAACCGTCTGCGCACCGAGCTGGACACGCTGCACACCATGGTCAACGGCGCGGCCGATGACATGGACGGCAGCACCAGCCTCCTCAATACCGACCTCAACACCCTGAACTCTCAGATGGACACTGCCGTGCAGGCAGCCCGCCGTCTGCAGGAGCAGGGAGGCGATTACTTTGACGAAGTGGCGGACGAGGTGGACCGCACGGGAGACCTCATCTCCGATACATTTACCCGGCTGGAGCCCGTGATGGACACGGGTGTCGACGCACTGGATAAGATGACCACCGCCGTGGGCCAGCTCAAGTGGGTCACCGCGGAGATGGCGGCCGAGATGCTGACCGCCTCCACGGCACTGGCCAAGGCTTCTTCCGGCGCGCACAAGGCCAGCGACGCGCTGGATTCCAGCAAGCAGGGTCTGGAGCAGATCAGCAAGGGCCTGGACGACCTGATCGCCTCGCTGCCGGGCAAGGATGACAGCGGCCTGAGCAGCGCCATCAGCACCATTCTGGGCGGCTATTCCAGCGTGTCCGGTGACGCGGTGGACGATCACATCAAAACAGCCATCTCCCTGCTGCAGGTGGCGAATTCCGCCATGAGCATCCTCTCGTTGGGCTCCGGCATGAGCGGCCAGATGAAGCTGCTGACCACCGGCCTGGGTCTGCTGCGGAGCGCCACGCTGCTGGCCGATGACGGCCAGCTGGCTTCCGCCGGCAAGCAGGTCACCCGCGCCGTGGGCAATATGGCAGGCCGGGCCACGCAGATCGGCGCGCTGCTGGGCAACACCGCCAACCTCGTTTCGGAGCAGGGCAATCCCCAGATGGCTTCTGCCCTTACCAGCATGTCCGGCGCGCTTGGCAATGTGGGCGACCAGCTGGGCAATCTGGAAGATATTCTGGATAAGCTGGGCTTCAACACCGGCAACATCAGTTCCGGCAATGCCTCCATTCAGGCGGGTCTGGATTCCCTGAGCGATGCCGCACAGGATCTGGGCAAGGCTGCGGATGATTTTGACAAGTCTCTGGATATCCTCAAGACGGATTCCGCCCTCACCAGCGCAACGCTGGGCCACATGTCCGCCAGCCTCGGCATCATGGCGGAGGGCATGAGCGGCCTGACCAGCATGACCAGCCAGGCGGCGGATATCGTCCACTGGCTGGCGGAGCAGGATCCCATCCATGTGCCGCGCCCCTCTTCCGAGATGACCGCGACCAAGGATGAACTGTTTGACGCTGTGACGAACATGACCGACCAGATGAGCACCCTCAACCGGGATATGCTCTCGGCCAGCAACACCCTCACCAGCAACCTCCGCTCCATCAACGACCAGATCAATGTGGTCTCCAACCTGCTGCTGGATGCTGTGGAAGAGATCAGCGACCCCGGCAGCAAGAACATCTTTGAAGATGAGTCCGAGAACCTGACGGCTCAGAACGAGGGCAAGATCGAGGGCTGCACCAACCGCGGCACCGTGGAAGCCGACATGAATGTGGGCGGCATCGCGGGTACCATGGCGGTGGAAAACACCCTTGACCCCGAAGACGACGATAAGGATGAGAACCGTTCGCTCCTGCGCACCGAGTACACCATCAGCGCGGTGGTGATGAACTGTGTCAACGAGGGCACCGTTACCTCCAAGAAAAAGGCGGCAGGCGGCATCTGCGGCGAGATGGATCTGGGCTACATCACGGGCTGCGAAGCTTACGGCAAAGTGGATGGCAACAACAAGGTGGGCGGCATTGCAGGCCATTCCTCCGCAAAGCTGATCTCCAACTGGGCCAAGTGTGAGCTGACTGGCAGCAAGTACATTGGCGGCATCGTGGGCCAGGGCGCGGACAGTGTCCTGACCGGCAACAGCTGCATCATCAAGGATAACCGCGCCATGGTGGAGATCCATGAGCCGGACGATGACGGGGATGACTCCGAAGTGGCCCTCTCCACGAGCAGCAGCAACACCGACGGTCAGTATTGGGGCGCCATTTCCGGCGGCCAGGATGGTACGTTCACGGGGAACCTGTTTGTCTCCGATACCCTGCGCGGCGTTGACCGCATCAGCCGTGCCGGTCAGGCAGAGCCCATTGATTACGATACCATGCGGGCACTGGAGGGCGCGCCCAAGGGCTTCCAGAAGCTGACGCTGACCTTTATGGCCGACGGCCACATCGTGGACCAGCGCACCTTTACTTACGGTGCATCGTTTACCGAGGCGGATTACCCCGAACTGCCCCAGAAAGACGGTTACCTTGCCGAGTGGAACACCCCGGTGCTGGATGACCTCCATCTGGACACCGTGGTCACGGCGCTGTACACCTCTTACACCCCGGCACTGAAGAGCATTGATGTCCGCATCAACGGCCGTCCGATCTTCTATGTGGATGGCCTGTTTGGCGGCTCCAATGCCCTGAGCGTTACCTCCCAGACGCCGTCCGGCGTGGCCAATGCCACCGAGCAGTGGCTGCTGGACTTCTCGGACGACGGGCAGGAGACCCACACTATCCGCTATCTGCCGCAGGGCAAGCAGGGCAGCGTCTATGTCCAGCAGGATGGCAAATGGATCAAAGTGCCTACCGATACCTTTGGCAGCTACATCACCTTTACGGCTGCCGGGACCGAGATCGTCATGGCCTTTGTGCCCAAGGGCATCCCGCTCTGGGAGCTCTGCGGCGGCACGGTAGCCGCGCTGCTGGTGGCAGCATTCCTCGCACGGAAGCTGATCCACAAGCGTAAGGCCCGTAAGGCCAAAAAGAACGCTGCCCCCGTGGAGGAACTGGATACGCCGATTGAATCGGACGACCAGAGCACCGAGCAGCACACCAAATAAAAACCAGCCCTTGGGCTGAAACGGAAAAGGCTCCGGGCTTGCCTCCCTGTGAAAGGGGAGTGCAGGCCCGGAGCCTTTTTTGCGTATACGGAAAACGTGTCAGACGCTCTTTTTGTAGACGATAAGGGAAACGATGGCGGAGAGCACTTCCGTGGCCCAGAACGCGTTCCAGACGCCCACAGGGCCAAACTGTCGGCAGAGCACCCAGGCCAGCAGCATGATGAAGACGATGTAGCGGCACAGGGAGATCACCAACGACTGCGTGCCCTTGCCCAGACCCTCCAGCGCGCCGGAAGAGGTGGTGGAGATGGCGGAGACCACAAAGCCCAGGCAGATGATCCGCAGAGCAACTTTTCCGGCTTCCACCGTCTCCGGGGTAGAGGTAAAGAGCCGCATGAGAGGCTCCGAGGCCACCAGACAGCCAAGGGTGCCCGCTGCCATGATGGCGGCGCTCAGGATGAGGGTGATCTGGTAGAGCCGGCGTACCCGTTTGTGCTCCCCGGCACCGTAGTTGTAGCTGATGAGGGGACGCATTCCCTGCACGATGCCGTTGGCGGGCAGGTAGAGGAATGTCTGTAGTTTGTAGTAGATGCCCAGCACCACCACATAGCTGCCTGAGAACGCGGCCAGCAGGCTGTTGAGGAACGTGACCAGCAGAGAGGGAAGCGCCAGGTTGAGGATGGCCGGGATGCCGATGGAGTAGAGCCGGGTGTCCAGCTCTTTGTCCAGCTTCAGGCAGGCGCGGCGCAGCCGGACGGGCAGCTCCGTGGAAGCATACACCACGAGGTAGATACCAGTGCTCAGTGCCTGGCCGATACCGGTGGCCAGCGCCGCGCCTGCAATGCCCATGGCAGGGAACGGCCCGATGCCAAAGATGAGCAGCGGGTCCAGGATAATGTTGCCCACACAGCCCACGATGAGGGCTACCATGGTCACTTTCATCCGGCCCACGGACTGGAAGATCTTCTCAAAAGCCAGGGAGGCCATGTTGACCGTGGCAAAGCCAAACACGATGTAGGAATAGGTCAGGCCCATGGAGAGCACTTCGGCGTCCGTTGTAAAGCGCCCCAGGAAAGACGGCATGATGGCAATGGCAATGGACGAGCCGAGGATGCCGTGCAGCAGGGAAAACGCCATGCCGTGGGTAGCGGCCTGATCGGCTTTTTCGTGCTCCCCGGCGCCCAGGCAGAGGGCCACCAGTGCATTGATGCCGATGCCAAAGCCGATGGCAATGGCGCTGAGCAGGTTCTGCACCGGGAAGACCAGCGAGAGGGCCGTCATGGCGGATTCGTTGATGCGGGCCACAAACAGGCTGTCCACAATGTTGTACAGCGAGTTGACCAGCATGGAAATGACATTGGGCAGCGCCATGGACATCAAAAGCGGGAAGACCGGGCGCTCTTTCATAAAGGTGTTGTTCACAGAAGAAATCTCCTCTCATCGGGTGGGGGCTGCAGCGGTTTGGACGCAAAAAAGCCACACAATGGCTTTTGCACCATTGTGTGGCGAAAAATAGCTTGATACTGTAAAAATCCACACGATATTTTAGGAGCTTTAGAATATCACAGCCGAGGCGATTTGTCAAGAGGGCAGGGCGCTCAATCCTGCATGGTCAGGTTGCCGCCTGCGGAAAGGCCCTCTTTCACGCCTGCATCGGTATAGCTGTAGGTGCCGCCTTTCCGCGCTTCGCCTGCTTTCCAGGTGCCGCGGTAGGTGGTGCCGTTGGCCCAGGTGTAGGTGCCGCTGCCGTCCCGCAGATCGGCGGCAAAGCTGCCGGAGAACTGATCCCCGTTGGCGTAATTCACCGTGCCGGAGCCGCTGCGCTGGCCATCGGCCCAGCTGCCCGTGTAGGTGCTGCCGTTGGCATACTTCATGGTACCGGAGCCGCTGGGCTGGCCGCCTGCAAAATTGCCGTCATAGCTGTTGCCGCTGGCGGTTTTCAGGGTGCCTTTGCCCTCCAGCTTGCCGTCCGTAAAGGTGCCGTTATAGACATCGCCGTTGGGTTTGGTCAGGGTGCCGGTCTGCTTGGAGCCGTCCACCTTGCCCACAAACTTGCTGCCGTCGGCAAGGGTCAGCGTCTGGGTCACGTTTTCCGGGGCCGCGGAGCTGGCAGCAGCCTCCGAAGAAGCCGTGCTGGATGCACTGCTGGCCGAAGAAGCGGGCTTTTCCTCTTTTTTGCTGGAAGCGCTGGCGGCCTTGGAACTGCTGGCTGCACTGGATGCCGCCTTGGAAGAAGCCGCGCTGCTGGCGGGCTCCTCCGGCTTAGTGGAGGGAGCGCTGGCCGGAGCTTCGCTGGCGGCGGGGGAGGAGGTAGCAGCCTCACTGGAAGAAGCTGCTTCGCTCTCTGCCGCACTGGAAGCGGCTTCACGTTCCGGTTCCGCGGCTTTGGAGCTGCTGGAAGTCTTGGCCGTTGCCGTGGGCAGGAAGAGCTCTTCCGCCGTCGGGGTACCCCGCAGGGTGAACTGATAGGCCAGCAGGCCGCCCAGGAACGCAACCGAGAGGACAGCCACCGGGAGCAGGGGACCAAGCTTGACGGATTTTTTCTGGGCCGTGGGTTTGTAGACCGCCTGCGGCCCCTTGGGTGCATCGACGGTGCGTACCTTGCTCAGGTCCAGCTGGCCTGCCTGCAGGGCGGGGGTGTCGTCGGTTTTTTCAGGAGTGTCATTCACCGCGATCTCGATTTTGGTGGCATCGACCAGAGCCGCCCGGAATGCCTCCAGCGACGGCCAGCGGTCGGCTGCGTTCAGAGCAAGGCCTTTCTGGAGCACGTTGTTCAGCGCGTCCGGGATGTCGGTCAGGGTGCGAAGCGCCGCACCGTTCAGCCGGGCTTTGGCCGCCATGGGCAGGTGGCCGCTCAGAGCGCCGAACAGGCAGGCCGCGACCGGGTAGACCTGAGCAGCCGGGGTGCGGGCACTCCAGGCGTTCCAGAACTCCCAGGGCAGCAGCTGCGGGTTGGCGGCATCGGCGGCGTCCCACTCTTTCAGGGAGTGGGGCTTACCGCAGGAGAGCACTTCCCGGGCGTCTTTGCTCAGTACGATCTGCTCCGGGCAGACATCCATATAGGTGGTTTCCGGGTCTGCCTGAGCCGAAATGGTTTGGATGGTCAGCAGCGTCAGGCGCACAGCGTCCTGCCAGGGCAGGGAACCGCCGTTTGCCGCAACGTGCTGCGAAAATGTGAGTTGTTCCACGCTGGTTCCTCCAAAGGGTGATCAAAAAGCGGCTCAGCCGTAAAGCTGGCTCATCAGAGCCGCCCGCCGGGCGCTCTTCTGGCTCTTGTAACTGCTCATGGCCTGGTCTGCCAGGGCGGTGCTCTGGCCGTTGGCCTTGAGCACCGAGCGCATCTGGCTCACAATGCGGTTGACCTCACTGTCGCAGGAGGCCTGCAGGGCCGAGAGCTGGCCGGCTTTGGACATGCAGATGGCAATTTTGCGGCTGCGGGTCTGCTGCTCCGGCGGCAGAGATTTATACTCTGCCTTGGCGGAAGCAATGCAGGCATTCAGGCCGCCTTCCGCCCGGCCTTTCACGGCATAGAGCTGCTGGACCAGTGCCTTGACTTCGCCCTCATAGGCGGCCTCCGAGAGGCTGGCATTGCCGGAAGTGCCGGTGCTGCCGGAGACAGCACTGCTCTGGGCGGGCGTTTCTGCATCGGCCTGTGCCTCACGGGAAGCAGCGTCCGAAGAAGCTTCGCTCTCTGCAATGGCAGAAGCGGAAGTCTCGTCCGCAAGGGAGCGATTGGCCGCGCCGCCGCTCTGGGCGGCACCTGCCGTGGTGCCGACGGGCTCCATGGTGATGACGCCGGGCAGGTCGGCTAGTGCATCCAGGGTCAGGTCACCGCTGATGAGCTGGGAAAGTTCGGTATCCGAGATGGTGACCACCTCCCGCGTGCTGCTTTCGGCTTCCAGGATGGTCTCATCCAGCGGAGCCGTGCGGGCCTTGACGTAATTGCTCACCGGCACGAGCCAGAAGCCGATCACGGCAGCCAGGACCGCGCCCACAGCCAGAAGCACGAGCTGAAAAATTTGTTTCTTTTGCATATACGTTACTTTTTAATTAGCCCAGGTAGCCCTTAACGTCTCTCCAGATGTGCCAGAAGCCGTAGAAGTAGCCCAGGTGTGCAATGACACCCATGTCGTCCACGTTCTTGAACCAGTTGGCAATGGGAGTGAAAGAACTCTGCTTGGCGCTGTTCCAGATGGCGTTGCGGACGTCACTCTTGACGGTGTCACGCAGGAAGTCGCCGATGAAGTAGTTGAACAGCTTCTCGTACTGGACATCGCCGCTGCCGACGATGTAGGTCTTTTCTTCTTCGGGGATCACGGCATAAGCAACAGGATAGTTCATAATAAAATTCCTCTTTTTCAAAGTTTATAATAAAAATATCGGATTTTCAATCAAAGACAAAAGATGATCAAATCCACATGCCCAGCATCTTTTTGGGCTGGTGCGGGGAGATGATGTCCAGCTCCTGGTCGTCAAACAGCTCGTCACCGTTGTGGACGATCCGGTCGGCGATCTCAGTGCCCAGAGTCTTCTGCAGCATCTGGATGCCCTCCGCCATCCGGGGCGGGCGCTTGTCCGGGGAGTGGGTGTCCGTGGAGAGCACATGCACGAGCCCCCACGAGATGAATTTGCAGAGCTTCTTGCGGAGCTTTGCATCTTGCAGCAGGGCCCCGGCGTTGATCTGCGCGTAAGCACCGGCGGCCACCCACTCATACAGCAGGGTGGGGTCGTCCAGCACATAGGGGTAACGCTCAATGTGCGCGATCAGCGGCAGGATGCCCTGTTCCTGCAAAGCGTACAGGGTCTGCTTGATAAAATGAGGCTTATGGGTGGTTGGAAACTCAATGAGCATGTAGGCGGTGTCGCCCATGCAGAGGGCCTTGGCGTCCAGCTCACAGAGCTTGGGAGAAAAGTAAACTTCGCTGCCCAGCTTGAACCGGAAGTCCATCGGCTCTTCTTTCAGTGCCTCGGTCAGCCGCGCGTAGGCGGCGGCACGCTTTTCCAGAAAAGCTTCCACCGTGGTGCGCTCGCTGTTGAAATGGCTGGTGAACGCGATGTTGCGCACGCCGTCCTCATACTCCTTGCGGAGCAGCTCCAGCGAGACCGAGACATCTTTGGCACCGTCGTCAATACCGGGCAGGATATGGCAGTGCAGATCAGTCATGGTTCGTTACCCTTTCGGCTGGCTTTGCGTGCTTTCGCTTTTCCGGGCTTTGCGATGCCGCCGGATCCATCTGGGGGGGGGGTACCGTAGGAGTAGCCGTAGCTATAATAGTTGTAAGCGTAGTTGGAGCCCTTGAGCGCCGTCTTGGCGTCATAGCGGGTCAGCACGGCACCCAGCACTTTTACGCCGGTGTCTTTCAGCTTCTTGACAGCGGCCTCCACGGACTCGGCCGGGGCGTAGCTGGAACGAACAACAAACAGAGCACCGTCCACCTGATTGCCGATGACCGCCGCGTCTGTCACCATGGAGATGGGAGGCGCGTCAAAGATGACATAATCAAAAGTGGCGCGCAGCTGCTGGATCATCTGCTGCATCCGGGCCGAGCCCAGCAGCTCCGAGGGGTTCGGAGGGGGCGTGCCGGCGGGCAGGAACGTGATCTTGAACTGTTCCAGCCGCAGCAGAGCCTCTTCCAGCTTGCACTGGTTGGAGACAATATTGGAGACGCCTTTCACGTTGTGACCGGCTTTCAGGTATTTGTGCAGCACGGGCTTGCGCAGGTCGCAGTCCACCAGGGCTACATTTTTGCCGTCTTCGGCCAGGGTCAGGGCCAGGTTGACTGAGACGTTGCTCTTGGCCTCTTCCGGCATGGTACTGGTGACCACAATGGCGCGGGCTCCGGTGGAGCTGGTCAGAAAGTTCAGGTTGGTGCGCAGGGATTTGTAAGCTTCCACATACGCAAAGGGCATTCCTTTCTGGGAGATCAGCTGCAGGGAGCGCTGGCCGGGGTCAGAGTTTTCAATTTTCGGTTTGAACGGATTCCACATCTTACATCACACCTCAGGGATAAAGCCCAAAACAGGGAGGTCCAGCTTCTTCTGAACATCTTCGTCGTCTACAATGTAGTTGTGCAGCAGGTGGCTGACCACCAGCAGAGTGCAGGCCGCTACCATACCGGCCAGAGCGCAGAGCAGCATGGTCTTCTTGGTCTGGGGATAGACAGGCGTGGTGTCGATCTCCACGTCGCTCACTGCCTTGCAGGAGCCTGCCTCGACCTTTTCCACGATCACGTCCGGCGCGACCTCCGCGATCGTCTGCGCGATCTTGCCCGCCAGGCCCGGGTTCTCATTGGTCACCGTAATGGCCATGATCTGGGTGGAGTTGACACTGCCCACCGTGATGCTGTCTGCCAGCTGGCTGTAGGTCATGTCCAGGCCCATCCGCTGGATGACATCGTTGAGCACGAGGTTGCTCTTGATGATGACTGCATAGGTGTCGATCATGTTTTTTGCCGAGGTGATGTTGTCGTTGCTCACGGTCGTCGTGTTATCCTGCCGGGTATTGACGATCATGTTGACGGACGCCTGATACCGGGGCGTCAGCGCGAACGTGCATACCAGAAAGCTGATCACCGCCGCCACAAGGCCCACCGCCACGATCTGCAGCACATGGCTCCACAAAAGCCGCAGCAGCTCGCTCAGGTCGATCACTTCTTCTTCCATTTCCATTTGTCTCATCGCCTTTCTCAGTTGAAATTACGTGGGAACATGCCTTTAGCCTCTCTAAAAATTGACGCAGAAAGACAAAGGCTCTAACACCCCATCTAATTTTAAACGGGATGTCCCCACAATTCAAGCAAAATTGGAAAAAAACCCGGAATATGCAAAAGATTGGCGAAATTTACAAACGGAAGTAAAACTCTGGCGATGATTTTGGAGCGGATACCGTGCAGGGGTGGAACAGAAACCTGACCGGAGTTGTAAAATGCGGCTGCCCGACAGGAACAGAATTTCTCCGGGCAAAAAAGAACCCCTGCAACGGGTACCGGGGATATTCCGGTACAAATTGCAGGGGAAACGCGTTCGGCGCTCAGCCGTAGAGTTTGCTGGTGAGGGAAGAGACCATTTCGCTCTTCTG
>ENA-ORTQ01002967-ORTQ01002967.1-human-gut-metagenome-genome-assembly--contig:-NODE-2967-length-13639-cov-2.584511_pt1 | contig 13639 bp, 14 predicted proteins | sample MGYA00241912_ERZ509188 | MGnify/ENA primary metagenome ERZ509188 (study PRJEB26280, sample SAMEA2338849) | human gut metagenome | biome: human gut; feature: human-associated habitat; material: faeces...
GTATCGATGTTTTCGAGCGTCAGGTTATCCTCTGTTTCGGTGAGCTCCACGCCGAGCTTTTCGGCGATGAAGGCAAAGTCTTCCTGTTCGTCCCGGCGGACTTCATAAGCGGCAATTTTCATTTTTATATTCCTCTTTTCGGTAATGCGCAAGCGGGGTACAACGTCTGCTTTTGCGCGTTGAAGTGCTTACACCACAGCGCTTTAGTGCGAATTTTCGTATGTTAGTGTGTTACTATGTGATTATTATATATGCTGCGGTTTTTCACGTCAAGAGGGGAAAATGTTTAGAATACAGGTTGTATCTGTGCGGATTTTGTGCTAAAATGACTGTGAAATAAAACGAATGAAATCAGGTGCTTTATATGACGGACTGGGAAATGAAAGTGCATAATTTTATGTGCCTCAATACATTTGCGAAAAAGGGCGAGATCGTATTTACGGGCTCCTCGCTGTGCGAGCTGTTCCCGATCAACGAGATGCTGCAAAACGTGGAGCCGCGCATCCGCGTGTACAACCGCGGCATCGGCGGCGACGTGACGGACGGACTTTTGGAGCGCATGGATGAATCGATTTTTGACCTCGAGCCGAAAAAGGTGTTCATCAACGTCGGCACAAATGACATCAGCCGACCGGAATATAAGCGCGAGCGCCTGATGAGCCAGTACAGAAAAATTTTGATGCAAATTAAAGAGCGTCTGCCCGAGACGAAAATTTACGTGATGAGCTATTACCCCGTGAACCGAGAGCTGCCCGGCGCAGACCCGGAAGCGGTGAAGGCGCAGTTCGGCGCGCGCACGAATGCGGAGCTGAAGGAAGTGAACGCCGAAGTGGAAAAAATGGCAGAGGAGCTGAACTGCACATACATCAATGTGTTCGACTGTCTGCTGGATGAAAAGGGCAATTTGAAAGCGGAATACACCATTGAGGGTATGCACATGTACGCAAACGGCTACGCGGTGGTGCTCGAAAAGCTGATGCCGTATCTGCTGGAGGAATGAACCATTTAGAGGAGGTTGTTTTGGATGATCAACGGTATTGAAAAGAAGAACATTTCCGTAAAAGAACTGAAAAAAGAAGGGCGGTACTTAAACGCCGCGCTGTACACGCCGAAGACGGAGCCCGGCAAAATGTACCCGCTGGTTCTGTTTTTGCACGGCGCGGGCGAGCGTGGGGACGATTTAAATTTGGTGCTCGATTTCACGCCGGGCGCGGACACATTTATGACGGACGCGTGGCAGGCGGAGCACCCGTGCTTTGTCCTCGCGCCGCAGTGCCCGGAAAACCAGTGTTGGGTGCCGTATGTTGATTTACTGGCGCAATCGCTGCTCGAGATGGCGGCGCAGTACCCGGTGGACATTTGCCGCTTGTACGTGACGGGTGTTTCCATGGGCGGCGCGGGCACATGGGAGCTGCTCACGCGCTACCCGCATAAGATTGCGGCGGCCATGCCGATTTGCGGCTATGCGGAGCCGTTTAAGCTGCGCGCGGCAAAAGATGTGCCCGTGTGGGCGTTCCATGCCGAAGACGACCCCGTGGTGCCGGTGACGGGCTATTACCACTCGCCGCACGGTGCGGTGGGTGTGGGCTCGCGTATGGCGATGTCCTCGCTGCGCTCCTCCGGCAACCGTGACGCGCACTACACGGAGTATCCCGCGGGCGAAATGGAAAACGTGTACCACACGCACCCGCACGGTTCTTGGACGGCGGCGTACCAAAACAAAGAAGCGCTGGAGTGGATGTTCGGCAAAACGCGCTTTGACCGCTATGAAATCGAATTCATCTGCCCGGGCGTGTTCTATATGGAGGACTACAACAACGACTCCATGTACCTTGTGGAGGGCAAAGAAAAGGCGCTGCTTATCGATACCGGCCTTGGCGGCGGCAACGTGAAGAAAATGGCGGAGAGCCTGACATCACTGCCCGTGGAGCTTGCCGTGACGCACGCGCATATTGACCATCTCCTGAGCGGCGATGTGTTCGAAAAATCCTACATGAGCAAAAATGACGTGCCGCTGCTGCCGCGTTTAAACGACGGTACGGGCAAGAATTTTACGGAAAAGGATGTTATCGACATCAAAGACGGCGACGTCATTGACCTTGGCGGCGGTGTGAAAATTGAAGTTGCCGAGGTGGAGGGGCACACGCCGGGCAGCGTCGTGTTCATCGACCGTGCGCATAAGTGCATGTTCACCGGAGACGCATTCGGCCTTTGGATGCAGGTGCCGCTTGCACGACCGATTTCGGAGTATAAAGCCGCGGTGCTGCGTCTGAAAGAAAAATTGCAGAAGCCCGGCTATACGGAGCTTGCGTTCCTCGGCGGCCACAGGCGGCAGGAGGGCGGCGAGGATCCGCAGGACAAATATGTGCCGAACAGCTATGAGAAGATTGACGACATGCTGACGCTGTGCGACCTCATTTTGGAAAAGAAAATCGAAGCGAAGCCGTACCCGAAGAATTTCGGCGAGCCGGCATTTATCTCCACCTATAAAACCGCGTACATGGTGTTTATGGAATCGGTAAGAAAATAAAAGAATAGACAAAACCGCGCCCTCGGAGTTTTCCGGGAGCGCGGCTTTGCTTTAAGGGAGCGTAACGATTGATTCGTAGAAATCGGTTTATAGAAGGTTATTCAAAAATCTCTTTATAGACGAGCTTTTTGAATAGGACGACGGCGAGGATGGCGCTGAGAAAATCGGCGACGGCCTGCGAGAACAGCACGCCCATGCAGCCGAAAAGATTGGCCGCGACGAACAGCACCACCATAAACACGATGCCCTGACGGCTGACGGAGAGGATGGATGAGCCCACCGCCTTGCCGGTCGCCTGAAAAAGGATCGTCATAAGCAGCACGACGCCGACGAACACCATGGAGACAACCTGCAGGCGCAGCATCAAAGCGCCGTCTGCGATGATGGTTTCGTTATCCATGAAAATGCGCATAAAGGGCTTGGCGAAAATGAACACGACCGCCGAAAGTGCGAGCGCGAGGCCGCTGATGAATTTCAGACAGAAGCGGAAGAGCTCGCCGAAGCGCTGTTTGTCGCCTGCGCCGTAGTAGTAGCCGAAAAGCGGCTGCCCGCCGAACGAGAAGCCCGTGAGCAGGAGCAGGACAATCATGCTGACCTTGAGCGCGATGCCCATGGCGGCGATCTTCTCGTTGCCGTAAGGCAGAAGAAACTGGTTGACGAGTACGGCGCTGACGCTGGACATGATGTTGACGACCGCAGCCGGGATGCCGATTGCGAAAATATCCTTGACATGGTCGGCGGGGATTCTGGTTTCTTGGATGTCGAGCGTTAAGACCTTGCTCTTTTTCGCGACGACGACCGCGAAGTATACGTCCGAGAAAATGTAACCGATGACGCTTGCCATCGCTGCGCCGCCGGCATTCAGACCGAGCACGGAAATGAAAATGGGGTCTAAAAGGATATTGACGATCGCGCCGCCCATGGTGCCGATCATAGATTCCTTCGACATGCCCTCCGAGCGCAGGAGATTTGAGTGGATGAACGAGAGCACCAGTGCCGGTGCGCCGATTGCGAGCCACGTATAGTAATCGCGCGCGAAGTTAAACGTTTCTTCATTTGCGCCGATGACGTAGAGCAGCGGCGTGCGGAAAAGAAGCATGATAAAGCCCATCAGAACGCCAATCAGAATCGCGCCCCAAAAGCAGAACGCGCTTACGCGCCGCGTGGCAGTCGTATCGTTTTTGCCGAGCAGACGCGAAATGAGAGAGCTGCCGCCCTGCCCGAAAATGTTGCCGAGTGCCATCAGCGTTGTGAAAAGCGGCGCGCACAGAGAAACGCCCGCAACAATGTTCGTGTTCTGCGTCTGCGCCACAAAGAAGGTATCCGCAAGATTGTAGATCAGCGAGACGGTCATGCTGAGCACCAGCGGCAGGGATAACTTTATGTACGCTTTAGAGACCTTTTTCTCCTCAAAAATTGCGTTTTCCATAGTTCACCTCAAGTAATTTCTGTTCTTATTATAAAGCGCCGCCTTGACAATTATTGTGCCACATGGCACAATAAAATAAAAATGAGGTGATTTATTTGCGGCGTATTCGAGATAAAAAACAGGTGGAGTATTGGCTTCAAAAAGGGCATATCCGCGAGAATTTTGATACGGAGAATCTGCCGTTTTCCGTCTGCCGATTTGAAAAGGGCGAGTATCTGACGAGGCAGGGCGGGCGGCTTGCGGAGCTTTTGTTCCTCATCGAGGGTGAGGTGCAGATCTACGGCATACGCGAGGACGGCAGTGTGACACCCGTGAACCGCCACGAAGCGCCGGTGCTGCTCGGCGACGCGGAATTTGTGATGGGCGGCGCTTCGAACTTATTTACCGAGGCGCGGACAACGGTTATCTGCGCCGCACTGCCGATGGAGCCGTACCGCGCAGAACTCGACAGGGACGTGAAGTTCCTGCACCTTTTGCTGCGCTCGTATGCGGGGAAATTTCACACGATGGCAACGCTGGAGGCTTCCGCCAAAACGATTGAGGAGCGCGTGCTGCTCTACATGCGGCATGTGTGTCCGAACGGGGAGATCGGCGGCATAGAGACTGCCCTTTTGCAGCTAAGGTGCAGCCGAAGACAGCTGCAAAGGGTTTTGAAAAAGCTGTGCGAGGAGAATACGGTGGAGAAGGTTGGGAAGGGAAAGTATAGGCTGAAATAAACAACCGCGCCCTCGGGAGTTTTCCGGGAGCGCGGCTTTGCTTATAAAAAAATCCGCACGGTCTGAGCGTTTAACAGGGGCCGGTGCGGATTTACTCGTAATTGAATTGATTGGTTTAAAACCGGATCATTGCAAATATGGATGCGCCGACGACGGTTAAAAGGCCGCACACGGCGATGGACAGGCCGCTCATGGCTTCTTCAATCTCGCCGAACTCACGCGCACGGGAGGTGCCCATGGCGTGCGCACCGGTGCCGCAGGACACGCCGATGGCGACCGGGTGCTTGATGCGGAACAGCTTGAAGATGGCGGCCGCCGCGACGTTGCCGAAGAGACCCGTCACGATGATGGACGCGACGGTGACGGACACCATGCCGCCGAGCTCTTCCGAAAGACCCATGCCGATGGCGGTGGTGATGGACTTCGGCAGCAGTGTGACGTACTGGGTGTGGTCAAGCCCGAATGCCATGCTCAAAACAAGTACGCCGCCGAGGCACGCGAACATGCCGGCCAAAATGCCGCCGATGATGGCGACCGGGTACTTTTTGAGGTACACGAGCTTTTCATACAACGGGATGGCAAGGCAGACGGTAGTGGGCGTGAGCATGTTCTGGAAGAAAATGGCGCCCGTGCCGTCGTATGTACCGTCGGCGTTCGGCTTGCCATACAGGTAGACGTTGTAATCGATGCCGCTGACGAGCATGAAGATGATGAGAATCACACAGGAGACAAGCAGCGGGTTCAAAATGGACGCCTTAAAGCGCTTTTGAATGGCGCAGGCGAGCACATAGGCGACGCCGGTGATGAAGATGCCGAAAAACGAGGTATTCGACGCAATATCATTTAACATCGGTTTGTTCCTCCTTTTCGCATGTTTCAAGCGCTTCTGCGCGCTCTTCCTTTTCTTCTTTGGTCTGTAAACGGATGAGTCCCTGTGTAGTCAGGCCGGAGACCGCCATGGTGAGGACGGTGGTCGCGAGGGAGATGACAACGATGGGAATGAGAATGTCTTTGTAGCTGTCATAGCTCGTAATGAGACCGACAGTGGGACCGACGAACATGACGGGCATGAGGCCGATGAGCCAATCGGCCGTGGTTTTTACGTGGTCAAGCTTTACGATATGCGTGACGAGCAGGAGCAGCATGAGCAAAAGACCGTAGATGCTGCTCGGTACAGGCAGGGGGATGAGGTAGTGCAGCAGTTCACCGATAAATGAGACCGTTGCAATCAGGGAAATTTCAGAAAAGTGCTTCACGCGGTGACGACCTCCTTTGCTTTTTTCTTTTCGGAAACAGGCTCGGCCTCTTCAGGCAGCGGCTTTGCGGCGAACATGCTGGCAACGATAGGCCCGATGATCTGATGGACGACCGTTGCGATGACGCAGGGCAGGATGGCCATGGTATCCGGGAACGCGGTTTTTGCGAGCGTGCAGGAAAGGCCGGAGTTCTGCAGGCCGACCTCAAGCGACAGCGTGCGGACCTTCTTTTCGTTGAAGCGGAACACCTTGGCGGTGACGTAGCCCGCGAGCAGGCCGAGCACATGGTGCAGCGCAACGGCGAGCACGGTGACGAGCACGACGGTGACGCCGTGGGTTGTGAACTGGTCTCGGTTCGGGCCGACGCACAGGCCCTCCACGAGGATGATGCAGGCGGTGGAAGCCTTGACAAGGAAATCTTTAAGGCCGTTTACGCGGTCGCCGAGCGCGGTGTGTACGGCGATGCCGAGGAGGATCGGCAGCAGGACGACGAGCACGATGCTGATGAACATGTTCCAGAAGTTGACGTCAATCCACTGGCCGGCAAGCATGAGCGTGAGGGACGGGGTGAGCACCGGCGCAAGCAATGTGGTGCACATGGTGATGGTGATGGAGAGCGCCACGTCACCCTTTGCAAGGAACGTCATGACGTTTGACGCGGTGCCGCCGGGCACGCAGCCGAGCAGAACGAGGCCGACGGCAATCTGTGCGCGGACGGTGGGGTCGCCCACCCCCGTGAGGGACAGCAGCGACGCGACAAGCCAGCCGAAGCCCGCCATGAAGACGTACTGGCTGCAAATGCCGATAAGCACATCGGTCGGTTTTTTGAGAATGTACTTGAAGTCGTCGGTTTTAAGCGTCATGCCCATGCCGAACATGATGACGCACAGGAGCATGTTGACAAAGCCGAGGCTCGGAAAGTTTTCTTTCAGGAACGGGATGCCGGAAAGGTCGATCGAGATGTTCTGACCCATCCACACAAACGGCTGCGGAACGAGCAGGGAGAAGACGACCATGGGGATCGTCAAACACACGAGCAAATTTTTAGAGAAGAATGTTTTGAATTTCTGTAATGCGGACATTGGAAATTACCCCTTTTGAGCGTAAAACAGGCGGCAGAGACGATCTCGTGCCGCCCTGTTTCATTTTTTCTTACCTTTTATAGGATTCTCAAATTATTTCTTTGCGGCTTTGAAAGCGCGACCCTTGGCGTTTTCGCGGCGCATGGACGCGAGAAAGTTTTCACGCGTAACGCCCTGCGGCATGTGCGCCCACTCGGTCGTTTGCATGAACTTATCCGCCATTTTGTCGAACTCGGATTCTTTGATTTCCACGTCGTCGAAGCAGACCGGCAGGCCGATGGAATCGTTGAACTGCATCAGGCGGTCTTCTTCCTCGAACTGGCCGGCGTGCTCTAAGAGGCACAGCACGCCGAGCGAAACGACCTCGCCGTGCAGGTGATGGTGGCCGTGCTCTGTGACGGTGGAGCCGTAGTAGACGCAGTGGGCGAGCGTGGAGTTATAATAATAATCGTTTACGGTGGTCATCATGTTGGAGACGATGCCGGTGGAAACGATGATGTCGAGCGTGACCTGGTCGAGCGCGAAGGATGCCGTTTTGTTGCGGATGGAGGTGAGCGCCTCTTTGCCGTACTGCACGAGCGGATCGGTGCAGACGCGGCTGACCTGACGGCCCATGAGCGGGGTGTGGGCGAGCGTGTCGTCTTTCGATGAGAAGATGGCTTCGCACTCCTTGCTCAGCGCGTCGCCGATGCCGGCCCAAAGGAGCTGCTCCGGGGAATCTGCAATGACGGCGGAGTTGATGAAGCAGTGGTTTGCGAGCTTCGGGTAATAATACTCGCGGAAGGAGCCGTCTGTATTATAGATCACGGAGATGGCGGTGACGGAAGCGCAGTTCGACGCAACGGTCGGGAAGGTAAAAAGCGGCTTATCGAGCTTATCGGCAACATACTTGCCGGTATCGCAGGCGCGGCCGCCGCCCATAGCGAAGATCATGTCGGCTTTCTGCACGAGCGGGTTTGCGATAAGGGCATCGCCGTTTTCGTAGGTGGAATCGCCGCCGTAGGGGAGGAAGCCCAAAAGCTCGACGTCGGAGCCTTCTACGCCTTTAAGCAGAGCCGGCTTTGCCTTTGCCATGGCGGTCTCGCCGCCGAGGACAACAGCCGTTTTGCCGAAGAAGCGCGTGACATACGGCACTTCGTTGTAGCAATCCGGGCCGATGGAATAGCTCGGCAGATGCACGCTGTAATTGACATTGTAGTTTTCCATGATAAACGCTCCTTTGGATCTCCTTTTGAGATCGCTCAATAAATTGAAATAAGAAAATGAAATAAGAAAAACGCTTTACTGGAAGTTAGGCTTTCTTTGCGGGGGATACTTTAGAGAATAAAAAAGTCCCGAAAGTCTCTTTAAGACCTTCAGGACGTGTTCACGCGGTACCACCTGAATTCAGGGCGTTTGCCCTGCACTTAACGGAATCCAGCAATTCCTTCTTCTGTAACGGGAAGACCCCGTCAGCCTCTACTCGTTCTCTTTGGAAGCTGCCGCTCCGGAGGGATGATCACACGGGTTTGCCTGCGGCACTTTCACCACCTGCCGCTCGCTTTGAGGAAGATGCCGTGCGCTTGTCTCCATCAACGCTTTGTGACTATTATTCTATACGTCTTCCGGCAAAAAAACAAGCATCATAATTTGAAAGATATTTAAACTGAAATTGCATTTATTTGTGGATTTCAGCAAAAACTGCCCGGGTTTTACAAGTTGCACCGCTGCTTCCTGCTTATTTGGGCTGGCAGGTGTGCAAATTCTCTGTCGCGGCACAGTTTATGCCAAAGGGGCAAAAGGCGATGTTTTCATGTACAATAACACAGTTTGGCCCCGAACCGGCGCGTTATGCGGATTTGAAACGGAAAAATTTGCGCAGTCTGCACAAAGGTGTTTGTCACAGCTAACTTTACATTTGGCTAAATGCCGAAAATGGGGCTGCGTGCGTCTTTTTGGGGCAAAAAGTGTTGACAAATTATGAATAAGGCGGTATGATTAGTGACGGTTAGAGTGTTCTAACCTATTTCACAGCATCTGGGTTAGCAAAAACTAATTTGTGCAGCCTAACCGTGCCGTTTCGGCGCGGAGAATTTTCAGGAAAGAGGGAAAAACTGTGATGCCGTTGTCATTTGCCACAGAGGGCGAAGAAAACATCATCAAGCAGGTAGGCGGAAAAGCGGAAGTCCGTGCTCACCTCGAAAACCTCGGCTTTGTAGCCGGCGCCGCCGTGAAGGTCATCACCTCCATGGGCGGAAATATCATTGTTAACATTAAGGACTCTCGTGTAGCAATCAGCCGCGAGATGGCCGCTAAGATCATGATATAAGGAGGAAGAACCAATGAAGACACTGAAAGAAGTCAAGATCGGCGAGACCTGCAAGGTTGTTCGTCTGCATGGCGAGGGTGCCGTAAAGCGCCGCATCATGGACATGGGCATCACGAAGGGCGTGGACGTTTTCGTCCGCAAGGTTGCGCCGCTCGGCGACCCGGTGGAAGTAACGGTTCGCGGCTATGAGCTTTCCCTGCGCAAAGCGGATGCCGAGATGATCGAGGTCGAGTAAGGCACCACCAAACAGGGCACGCCTGACGGCTTGGTACTCGATCTGCTTGCATATTTTCCGCCATGCCGGACGTAAATCCCTTGACAGGCGCCAGCCTGCCTGCGGGCTTTCCGTACAGCCTGACGAAAAATCTGACGGTGCATCTCGCGCACCATCCCCGTTTGCTGCTGCCTTTGTCAGTTTAATGTGTTAATTTTTGCTCGAAGGTTAGCAAGTCCTAACCTTCGGACTTAATCTTATCGGAAGGATATGAGTAACAGATGAAGATCAAAATTGCCCTTGCCGGCAACCCGAACTGCGGTAAAACAACGCTGTTCAACGCGCTGACCGGCTCCAACCAGTTCGTCGGCAACTGGCCGGGCGTTACGGTCGAGAAGAAGGAAGGCAAGCTGAAGAAGCACGACGACGTTGTGATCACGGACTTGCCGGGTATCTACTCCCTTTCTCCGTACACGCTGGAAGAAGTTGTTGCACGTAACTACCTCATTCAGGAGAGACCTGAAGCCATCCTTAATATTATCGATGGTACGAACCTTGAGCGTAACCTCTACCTGACCACCCAGCTCGTTGAGCTCGGTATTCCGGTCGTTGTTGCGGTCAACATGATGGACGTTGTGAAGAAGAACGGCGACAAGACACCAACGCACTGGGCAAGGCGCTCGGCTGCAAGGTCGTTGAGATTTCCGCTTTGAAGGGCACCGGCATTGAAGAAGCAGCAGAAGCCGCTATCCATGCAGCCCAGAACACGAAGACGGTCCCGCAGCACAGCTTCAGCGGTGTGGTTGAGCACGCGATTGCACACATTGAAGAGGTTGCCCTACATACCCTCCCCGAGGAGCAGCAGCGCTTCTTCGCGATTAAGATTTTTGAGCGCGACGAGAAAATCATTGAGCAGCTGGGCCTTACGCAGGACAATCGCAAGCACATTGAAACGGACATTGAAGCGGCTGAAAAAGAGCTTGATGACGATGCGGAAAGCATCATCACGAACGAGCGCTATGTTTACATTGCTTCCATCATCAAGCAGTGCTACAAGAAAAAGAACAACGGCGGTCTTACCGTTTCCGATAAGATCGATAAGGTCGTAACGAACCGTATTCTGGCTCTGCCGATCTTTGCAGTTGTGATGTTTATTGTTTACTACATTTCCGTTACGACGGTCGGTACGGTTGCGACAGACTGGGCGAACGACGGCGTGTTCGGCGACGGTTGGCACCTGTTCGGCATCGGCGCAGGCGAATATGAAGACGTTTCTGGCGAGTTCGGCGATGCGGCAAATGTCATCGACGCATTCGTAACGGCTGAAGGTGCGGACGACGTTGCAGACGCCATCGACACCGAGAGCGATACGTTTGACGCGGCGGCAGCGGCTTCTGCGCTCGATACGTTTGCAGAGTCTGTTCCAGACGACGCAACAGCGGATTACACCCTTGTGGATGAAGAGACGATGGCGGACGAAGAAGTCACCTACACAGGCGCAGAGCTCAAGGAAGCGGTTGCGACCTATACGTCCTACGGCTGCGAAGAACCGGATCCGGCCGATTACGGCGTTTGGGTTCCGGGTCTGCCGGGCATCATCGAAAGCGGTCTGGACGCTGTGAATTGCGCAGACTGGCTGAAGGGCCTCATCCTTGACGGTATCGTAGCCGGTGTTGGCGCAGTCCTCGGCTTTGTTCCGCAGATGCTCGTTCTGTTCATCTTCCTTGCATTCCTCGAGTCTTGCGGTTACATGGCGCGTATCGCGTTCGTTATGGACCGTATCTTCCGTAAGTTCGGCCTTTCCGGTAAGTCCTTCATTCCGATCCTCATCGGTACAGGCTGCGGCGTGCCGGGCATTATGGCTTCCCGTACGATTGAAAACGAGCGTGACCGCCGCATGACCATCATGACCACCACGTTCATCCCCTGCGGCGCCAAGCTTCCGTTCATCGCCATGATCGCGGGCGCTATCTTCGGCGGCGCACCGTGGGTCGCGCCGAGCGCATACTTCCTCGGCATTGCGGCAATCATCTGCTCCGGTATCATTCTGAAGAAGACGAAGATGTTTGCGGGCGATCCGGCTCCGTTCGTTATGGAGCTGCCGGCTTACCACTGGCCGACCGTCAGTAATGTGCTCCGCTCCATGTGGGAGCGCGGCTGGTCCTTCATTAAGAAGGCAGGCACCATCATCCTTCTGTCTACCATCATTGTTTGGTTCACCACCTATTTCGGTGTTGTCGACGGCGCGTTCAGAATGCTCACCGAAGACGAGATCAGCAACAGCATTCTTGCTACCATCGGCAACGCGATCGCTTGGATCTTTGCGCCGCTTGGCTGGGGCAACTGGCAGGCCGCTGTGGCTTCCATCACCGGTCTTGTTGCGAAGGAGAACATTGTCGGTACGCTTGGTATCCTCTATGGCGGCGGTGACGGCACGGTTTACAGCAACATGGCTTCCCACTTCACGGTGGTCAGCGGCTATGCGTTCCTTGCGTTCAACCTCCTGTGCGCACCTTGCTTTGCGGCAATCGGTGCAATCAAGCGTGAGATGAACAACGCAAAGTGGACCTGGTTCGCAATCGGTTATCAGTGCGGCTTTGCTTATCTTGTAGCGTTCGTCATCAACCAGCTCGGCAGCATTGCACTCGGCACGGCGAATGTCTTCGGCATTATCGTTTCCATCGTGCTTATTGCGCTCTTTATCTTCCTGCTGGTTCGCCCGTATAAGGAGAGCACCACGCTGTCCGACAGAGCCGTTAAGGTTAAGTAATTTTACTCCGTAATTTAAATTCACAAATTCAGGAATTATCCAAGCCGAAAGGAGAGATCGTTATGCTGACTTGGCTTTCGCAAAACATAGGAACGATAATCGTGTTACTGGTCGTTGTTCTCATCGTCGCTGCGATCGTAAAATCGATGAGGCGGGATAAGAAAAACGGCAAGTCCTCCTGCGGCGGCAACTGCGCGGCCTGCCACGGCGGCTGCATGCATGCACAGAAGTAAATTACAAAAACATTGAGGCAGCACCGAATAAAGAGAGTGCGCGAGTTGCGTAAGCGGATTTTTCGATAGGTTGTGCGCAAAGCTTGCAGACAGGCTGGCGCCTGTCAAAAGGTTTGTGTGCGGAATATCGGAAAAGACGCAAGCAAATCGTGTGCTAAGCCGATAGGCGTTCTTTGTTCGGTGTTGCCTCTACCTCCTGAAAGGCGGGCACAGCTTGGAAACAGGTTGTGCCCGTTTTGTGTATTGTAAGAAACTTTTCAGTTGAATTCCCCAATTTGCGTGCTATAATGAAAATGCAGAGATATCCGCTGCATTCGGTTTGTTTTACAAAAGACGGGAGGTCTTTTTAGTGGAGAATAAAAGAAGCGTCACCGTAGTGGCGGCGCTTGTGCGTGAGGGGAATCAATTTCTCATCGGGCAGCGGCCGGAAGGCAAAGCCCGCGCAGGCATGTGGGAATTCATCGGCGGCAAAACGGAGCCGAATGAAACGAACGAGGAAGCTCTCATCCGCGAGTGCAGGGAAGAGATCGGCGTTACGGTAGAGGTGGGCACGCTTTTTATGGACGTGCTGCATGACTACCCGGATCTGTTCGTGCACCTGTATGTGTATAACGCGAAGATTATAGAAGGCGAGCCGCAGCGGCTTGAGCATCAGGATTTTCGCTGGATCACGCCTGAGGAGATCGACGACGTTGTGTTCTGCCCCGCAGATGTCGATGTGCTCGCGAAGATCAAGGCGGAGTTTTCTGCCGGGGGAGCAAACTGATGCGCCCTGCTTTGCGCACGCTGCTTTTGCACGGCGGTGATATTTTGAAATCCCCGGGTATGCAGATTGCAAAAGAGAACATGCAGCACGGGTCTGTGAGCGTGTTTGAGCACTCCGTGTGCGTGGCGCTTGTGTGCCTGTGGCTCGTGCACCGGCTGCACCTCAAAGTGAACCAGCGCGCTCTTGTGCGCGGCGCTTTGCTGCACGATTATTTCCTCTACGATTGGCACACGCCCGACCCGGCGCACAAGCTGCACGGCTTTCGGCACGCCGGAACGGCGCTGCGCAACGCCGACCGCGATTTTGAGCTGAATGACACCGAGCGCGACATGATT
>ENA-ORTQ01002971-ORTQ01002971.1-human-gut-metagenome-genome-assembly--contig:-NODE-2971-length-13627-cov-53.802535_pt1 | contig 13627 bp, 8 predicted proteins | sample MGYA00241912_ERZ509188 | MGnify/ENA primary metagenome ERZ509188 (study PRJEB26280, sample SAMEA2338849) | human gut metagenome | biome: human gut; feature: human-associated habitat; material: faeces...
AGGACGTGGCCCTCACGGAGTTCGCCGACGAGATCGACGGCTGGATCATCGACGCCCTGAAGGCTGCCGGCTGCGACACGGCCAAGAGCGTGCTCGAGCTGCCCGTCGAGGAGATCGCCGCACGCGCCGACCTCGAGCTGGAGCAGGCTCAGAAGGTGGTCGAGATTCTCAAGGCCGAGTTCGAATAACCAAAACAGCAAGAAAGGAGAGAATACCATATGAGTAATGAAAGAAGATTAAGGCTCATTCAGGTTGCCAAGGAGTTCAACGTGGGGATCAACACCATCACGGACTTCCTGCACAAGAAGGGCATCAAGAACGACGGGTCGCCCAACGCGCTGGTCGATGCCGACACCTATGCCGTGCTGGAAAAGGAGTTCGGCTCGAACCGCAGTGCCGCAGGTGCCCGCAACTCGATCCGCGAGCGCATCTCCCAGAAACAGGCGACCATCACCCTCGAGCAGACCCGCAAGCAGGAGCGCGAGGAAGAGAAAGAGGTGGTCATCAAGAGCAACGTCATCAGCGTGAAGGACGAGATCCAGCAGCCGAAGTTCCTCGGCAAGATCGACCTCTCGCCCAAACCCAAGGCCGCGCCGGCTCCCCAGCCGGCCCCGGCGCCCGCTCCGAAAGCGGAAACGGCCCCGGCACCCGCCCCCGCAGCCGAGAAACCGGCGGCTCCGGCCCCGGCTCCCCGTGAGGAGACTCCCGCCGAGCCGCATGTAACCGCCCCGGCTCCCGAGCCGCGGGTTGAGACGCCCCGGCCCGAACCGCAGCCGGCACCCGCTCCCGCCCGGGAGGAGGCTCCGGCCGAAACGAAGGCCGAGGCCCGCACGGAGGAGCGCCCGGCGCCCCAACCGGCCGCACCGGCTCACGCCGAGCAGGCTCACGCGACACCCGAGCCCCCGAAGGACAACATCTTCCGTCCGGCTACGGTGACCCTCACGGGCCCGCAGGTGCTCGGTACGATGGACGTCTCGGGATTCGTTCCCGGAGGCAAGCACAAGCGCAAGCGCCTCCAGAAGGAGAAGGTCGATGTCTCGAAGGCCCAGAAGGGAGGCCAGCAGGGCGGCGGCAAACAGGGCGGACAGGGCGGACAGAACGACCGCAACAACCGCCCGGGAGGCCAGCAGCAGAACCGCGGCCAGCAGCAGAACCAGCCCCGTCCGGGCGAAGGCCGCCGCAACAAGAACAAGAACACCCCCAAACCGATCGTCCGCCCCGAAGTGAGCGACGAGGAGGTTTCGAAACAGGTAAAGGACACCCTGGCCCGCCTGACGGCCAAGGGAGCCAAGACCAAGGCATCGAAATACCGCAAGGAGAAACGCGAGGCCGTCGCCGAACGCATGAGCGAGGAGTCGGCACGCGAACAGCAGGAACGCTCGATCCTCAAGGTGACCGAGTTCGTCACCGTGAGCGAGCTGGCCACGATGATGAACGTCTCGCCGACGGAGGTCATCACCGCCTGCATGAACCTCGGACTGATGGTGTCGATCAACCAGCGGCTCGACGCCGAGGCTCTGGTGGTCGTGGCCGAGGAGTTCGGCTACAAGGTCGAGTTCGTCTCGGTGGAGATTCAGGAGGCCATCGCCGACGACCACGAAGACAAGGAGGAGGACCTCGTGCCGCGTCCGCCGATCGTCACGGTCATGGGACACGTCGATCACGGTAAGACCTCGCTGCTGGACAACATCCGCAAGACGAACGTCATCGAGGGCGAGGCCGGCGGCATCACGCAGCACATCGGTGCCTACAGCGTCGAACTCAACGGTCAGAAGATCACGTTCCTCGACACACCGGGCCACGAAGCCTTCACGGCCATGCGTGCCCGCGGTGCGAAGATCACCGACGTGGCGATCATCATCGTCGCGGCCGACGACAACGTCATGCCGCAGACGATCGAGGCGATCAACCACGCCCAGGCCGCCGGTGTGCCGATGGTCTTCGCCATCAACAAGATCGACAAGCCCAATGCCAACCCCGACCACATCAAGGAGCAGCTCTCGCAGATGAACTACCTGGTCGAGTCGTGGGGCGGCAAATACCAGGATCAGGAGATCTCGGCCAAGAAGGGCATCAACCTCGACAAACTGCTCGAGAAGGTGCTGCTCGAGGCCGAAATGCTCGAACTGAAGGCCAACCCGAACAAGAAGGCCGTGGGTACGGTGATCGAATCGACGCTCGACAAGGGCCGCGGCTACGTTTCGACGGTGCTCGTGCAGGCCGGAACGCTCCGCATCGGCGACGTCATCCTCTCCGGCACGTTCACGGGCCGCGTGAAGGCGATGTTCAACGAGAACGGCAAGAAGGTGACCGAGGCCGGTCCCTCGACACCGGTGCAGGTGCTGGGTCTGAACGGCGCCCCGCAGGCCGGTGACCTGTTCAACGTGATGGACGACGACCGCTCGGCCCGCGAGATCGCCAACAAGCGCGAGCAGCTGCAGCGCATGCAGGGCATCATGACCCAGAAGCACGTGACGCTCGACGAGATCGGACGCCGCATCGCCATCGGTTCGTTCAAGGAGCTGAACATCATCGTCAAGGGCGACGTGGACGGTTCGGTCGAGGCCATGTCCGGATCGCTCATCAAGCTCTCGAAGGAGACTGTCCAGGTGAACGTGATCCATGCCGCCGTGGGACAGATCTCCGAGTCCGACGTGCTGCTGGCCGCCGCCTCGAACGCCATCATCGTGGGCTTCCAGGTGCGCCCGTCGGCCGCCGCGCGCAAGCTGGCCGAGAAGGAGGAGATCGAAATCCGCCTCTACTCGATCATCTACGACGCGATCAACGACATCAAGGACGCCATCGAGGGCATGCTCGAACCGGTGATGAAGGAGGAGATCGTCGCCTCGGTCGAGGTGATGGAGATCTTCCGCATCTCGAAGGTGGGCACCGTGGCCGGATGCGTCGTGCGCGAAGGCAAGCTCCAGCGCTCGACCCCCATCCGCGTCATCCGCGACGGCATCGTGATCTACACCGGCAAACTCGGATCGCTCAAGCGGTTCAAGGACGACGTCAAGGAGGTCACCTCCGGACAGGACTGCGGTCTGAACATCGAATCGTTCAACGACGTCCGTGTGGGCGACATCGTCGAAGGCTACGAACAGGTTGAGGTAAAACGCAAATAGTACCAATTATCCCAAACACACACCAATGAACACACAAATCAAATTTACCACCCCCGAAGAGGCCGTCAAGGTCATCAAGTCGGGCGATCACGTGCATCTGAGCTCCGTAGCTTCGGCTCCCCAGTGCCTGATCAACGCCATGTGCAAGCGCGGCGAAGCCGGTGAACTGAAGGATGTACACATCCACCACCTCCACACCGAGGGCCCGGCCCCCTATGCCGACGAGAAGTTCGAAGGCATCTTCCAGCTCGACTCGTTCTTCGTGGGCGGCAACGTCCGCAAGGTGACCCAGAGCGGATATGCCGACTACATTCCGATCTTCCTGAGCGAGACGCAGCGTCTCTACCGTTGCGGCGCCGTACCGTGCAACGTGGCCATGATCCAGGTTTCGACCCCGGACAAGCACGGCTTCGTATCGCTCGGCACGTCGGTCGATGCCACGCTGGCCGCCGTCGAGTGCGCCGACCACGTGATCGCCGTGGTAAACAAGCACGTTCCCCGTTCGTTCGGCCAGGCCATGATCCCGATGTCGAAGATCGACCTCTTCGTCGAGGACGACACCCCGCTCATGGAGGCCCACTTCACCGAGCCCAACGAGATCGAGACGGCCATCGGCAAGCACTGCGCCGCGCTGATCGAGGACGGTGCCACGCTGCAGATGGGTATCGGCGCCATTCCCAACGCCGTGCTCGCACAGCTCGGAAACCACAAGAACCTCGGTATCCACACCGAGATGTTCGCCGACGGCGTGCTGCCGCTCGTCGAGAAGGGCGTCATCAACGGCGAGGCGAAGAACATCGACAAGGGCAAGATGGTCTCGACCTTCCTGATGGGTTCGCAGAAGGTCTACGACTTCATCGACGACAACCCGGCCGTGATGATGATGGACGTGGGCTACACGAACGATCCCTACGTGATCGCCAAGAACGACCGCGTGACGGCCATCAACTCGGCCCTGCAGGTGGACCTCACCGGCCAGGTGTGCGCCGACTCGCTGGGCACGAAGTTCTACTCGGGCGTGGGCGGCCAAATCGACTTCGTCTACGGAGCCTCGCTGTCGAAGGGCGGAAAGGCCATCATCGCCATGCCTTCGATCACCAACAAGGGCATCTCGAAGATCGCCCCGGTGCTCACGGCCGGTGCCGGTGTCGTTACGACGCGTAACCACATCCACTGGTTCGTCACCGAGAACGGCGCCGTGGATCTCTACGGCAAGACGCTCCAGGAGCGTGCCCGCCTGCTGATCTCGGTGGCCCACCCGTCGGCCCAGGAGGAGCTGGACCGTGCCGCTTTCGAGCGCTTCGGCTCGCACCACCACTACATCAAGAAGTACATGGGCAAGTAGCCTTCACGGAAGGGTTGCTTCCCGCACCGATACGGGGTTCCGGTCCAACGGCCGGAACCCCGTTTTTTTATCGTTCCGAAGCGGGAATTCGGCGGATATTCACTTGTTTTCGCAGGGAAGATTTTCTAAATTTGTAACATATGCGGGATCGGAAATACCCGCCGGTCCGGGCAAACATCGTAACCAACCTAAACTACACCACCTATGAAACGTCCGACATTCGGGAACCTCCTCGGTTCGCTGTGCGGCACGGCCCTCGCCGCCGCACTCATCACCTCCTGCGCCCCCCGGCAGAACACGCTCACCGAAGAGGAGATCGCCGACGGCTGGGAGTTGCTCTTCGACGGGAAGAGCCTCGACCAATGGAAAGACTTCAACGGGGATTCGCTCACACAGCCGTGGCACGTCGTAGACGGCTGCATCCAGGCCAACGGCGACGGCAGCGACCTTTCGGGCTATATCGTCACCCGAAAACAGTACGAAAACTTCATCCTCGACTGGGAGTGGAAACTCTCGCGCGGCGGCAACAGCGGCATGCTCTACCACGTGGTCGAGGACCCCTGCTTCGAGGTACCCTACGTCACCGGCCCCGAATACCAGCTCATCGACGAAGAGGGCTGGGAGGAGCAGAACGCTCCGACGAAGCTCGAGGAGTGGCAGCGCCTGGGCGTCGATTACGCCATGCACCTCCCGGACCGCGCGGCCATGCGGCTCAATCCGCAGGGCGAGTGGAACTCGTCGCGCATCGTCTTCGACAACGGCCATGTCGAACATTGGCTCAACGGCGTGAAGATCCTCGAATTCGAAGCCTGGACCGACGACTGGTTCGCCCGCAAGGCGAGCGGCAAATGGGAGACCGCTCCCGAATACGGACTGGCCCGCCGCGGCGTGATCTGCCTGCAGGACCACGGCTACCCGGCCTCGTTCCGCAATCTGAAGATCAAGGAGCTGCCCCGCAAGGCCGGCAGCGAGGTTTCGCTCTTCAACGGCCGTGACCTCACGGGCTGGGAGGCCTACGGTACCGAGAAGTGGTATGTCGATCCGCAGGGGCTCCTCGTTTGCGAAAGCGGTCCCGACAAGCAGTACGGATACCTTGCCACACGCGCATACTACGATGATTTCGACCTCACGGTGGAGTTCCGCCAGCTGGCCAACGGCAACTCGGGCATCTTCTTCCGCTCGTTCATCGAGCCGCCCGTGAAGGTGCACGGATGGCAGTGCGAGGTTGCCCCCAGGGGCAACGATACGGGCGGCATCTACGAATCCTACGGCCGCGGCTGGCTCGTACAGATCCCCGACGAGAAGGAGTCGCTGCTCAAAGAGCGCGACTGGAACACGCTGCGCCTGCGCGTCGAGGGCGACCACGTGCAGACGTGGCTCAACGGCGAGGCGATGGCCGACCTGCACGATGCGAAGATCGGCGCCGCACAGGGCCGCATCGCCCTGCAGATCCACGACGGAGGCGGCATCAAGGTGCAGTGGCGCAACCTCCGCCTCAAGACGCTCTGATCACCCAAGTCCAACCGCAAACAGATCGAAAGCCATGGGAATCAACCGCAGAAACTTCCTGAAAACGGCGGGTGCCGCCACGCTCTTCACCATCGTCCCGCGGTGGGTGCTGGGCGGACCCGGACGCATCGCCCCGAGCGACCAGCTCACCAAGGGCATCATCGGCGTCGGCGGCATCGGCCGCAGCAGCTACCACTTCACCAGCACACCCGAATGCCGGCTGGTGGCCATCTGCGACGTGGACAGCGACCACCTCCGGAGCGCCGCGGAGCTGGGCCGGCGCAAGTTCGGCCAGACGCTGAAAACCTACCACTTCTACCGCGACCTGATCACCGACCCGAATGTCGATATCGTACACATCGCCACCCCGCCCCACTGGCACGGCATCATGGCCGTCGAGGCTGCCAAGGCCGGCAAGGACATCTGGTGCGAGAAACCCATGACACGCACCATCGGCGAGGGCAAGCGCGTCGTCGAGGCCGTCAGGCGCTACGGGCGCATCTTCCGCCTCAATACGTGGTTCCGCTTTGCGGACACCTTCTACGGGCTCGGTACGACGGTCGAACCGCTCAAGAAACTCGTGCAGAGCGGCATGCTCGGATGGCCGCTGAAGGTGACCATCTCGGGGGCCACGGGCTTCACGTGGAAATTCTACTGGGTGGGCCGCGAACACCTCGAACCGCAACCCGTACCTGCGGCCCTCGACTACGACCTGTGGCTCGGCCCGGCCCCTGCGAAACCCTACAACGCCCACCGTACGCACCAGACCTTCCGCGGATACTGGGACTACGACGGCGGCGGGCTCACCGACATGGGCCAGCACTACATGGACCCGGTGCAGTACCTGCTGGGCAAGGACGACACGTCGCCCGTGAAGATCGAGGTCGATGCCCCGCAGCAGCACCCCGACGCGGTGGGCATCTGGCGCAGGATCGTCTACACCTACGAAGACGGCTGCCAGATCGTGCTCGAGGGCGAGGGGTTCGAGAGCTCGGGCAAGGTCCCCTACATCGAGGGCCCGTTGGGCAAGGTCTACAAGGGATTCGAGTGTACGATCCCCGACGTGATGAACAAGCTGGCCGAGATGCCCGACCCCGAGCCGCAGCGCACCGACTTCCCCGCCTGCGTCCGAAAGCGCGAGCACTTCGCGCTGGACGAGGTGAAGGGACACCGCAGCTCGACGCTGGTCAATCTGGGCGCCTGCGCCCTGAGGCTCAACCGCACGCTGCACTTCGATCCCGACGCGCAGCTCTTCATCGGCGACGACGCTGCCAACCGACTGATCGACCAGCCGATGCGGTCGCCGTGGAAAATCTGACAACCCCCAAAGCGCATGAAACGATGAAAAAAAGAGCCATACTACTTTTCTGGTTCCTGTGTCTGCTGCCGTTTGCCGCGGGGGCACAGGATGGCCGGCAGCGCACCGTCGAGACGGTCGTGGCCGACGTGCTGGCACAGTTGCCCGCCGGGCAGACAGCCGACTACCGAACCCTGATGGACGAACTGGCCGCAACGGGCACGGAAGGCATCCGGATACTCGCCGGGATGCTCGTCCCCGCCGGGCAGGGCAGCGACGCCGCCGTGGAGTACGCCCTGAGCGGCGTGGTCCATCACGTGACGGAACAAGAACGCGGAGAGGCCCGCGATGCCGTGCGGCAAGGACTCGCACAGAGCATCGACGCCTGCCCGGACCCTGCGGACCGCGCCTTTCTCATCTCGCTGCTTGCATGCTGCTCCACGGCAGAGGATGCAGCCGTTTTTGCGAAATACGCCGACGACGGGCAGCTTGCCGATGCCGCCGTCCGCGGCCTGATCGCGACGCCCGGATCGGAGCCGGCAATTCTTGAACTGATGCAGCAATCCGACGGTCCGTCGGCGCTGCTGGCCCATGCCGCCGCAAAAAGGCCGAGCGAAGGGGCCGAGGAGATCCTCCTTGCGTGGCTGGCCGACTACCCCACCGACGATACGACCCGGGAGGCCATCTATGCCGCCCTGGCGGCATGCGGCGGCCGGACATCGCTCCGGGTGCTCGGGGATGCGGCGGCAGCCGCCGACTTCGACTTCGCCCCGGGCGATGCGACGGGAGCCTTCCTCGACCTGCTGAACAACCTCGCCGAACGCGGCGACACGAAGGTCGTGCAGCGGGCCGCACGTGCGCTGGCCAAAGAGTCGGTACGCACGAACATCCGCACGGCCGCGCTCGAACTTCTGCTCCGCACCTCCCCCGAACAGCGTACCGAACTGCTGCTCGCGGCGCTCGGGGACAACGACCGGGCCTACCGCTGCGCGGCACTCACCCTTGCAGCGGACTATACCGACGAGGCGCTGTGCGCAGCCATCGTCGGCGAATGGCCGAAACTGACGGCCGAGGCGCGCACGGATGTGGTGAACTGGTTGGGCGACCGCCACGCCGTTTCGCAGACCGCGACGGTACTGGCCGCCATCGACGCCTCGGATCCCGGGCTCGCCGCAGCCGCCGTGCGTGCGGCCGGCCGTCTCGGAGGCCAGGAGGCGCTCGAAGCGCTGATCGGCCGGCTGAACGGCCCGCTGGCCGAAGAGGCCGTAGCCGCACTGGCCTCGTTCAACGGCCGGGTGGACGACGGGCTCGTCGCGGCGCTCGATGCCGATCCCGTAACGCAGGCCAACGCCCTGCAGCTCGTCGCCCGACGGCGGATCACCCGGGCAGCCGACCGGGTCTTCGCCCTGCTCGACGCCGGACAGGAACCCGTACGACAGGCCGCGCTGGCGGCCCTCGCCGGGGTGACGACGGCGGCGGACTTCCCGAGACTCTGCGACCGGCTCGACAACGCCACGGAGAGCGAAACACCGCAAATCCAGGCCGGACTGCTGAACGCCCTGGCACAAATGGCCCCCGAGGAACAATACGCCCGAACGGCAGAGCGGATGGCCGCATCGGCTGAAAAGGTGCGCTACTACCCGCTGCTGGCACATACGGGCACACAAGAGGCGATCGACGCCCTGCTCGGCGGCGACGACCGCAAGGCGGCTTTCGCGGCACTGCTGACGGTAGAGAGTCCTGTCGTGCCGGAGGTGCTGTTCTCGCTGGCCACCGAGTACCCCGAATGGAAAGACGAGGCGATCACACGCTACACGGAACTCGTGACCGCGAACCGCACGCCCGAGGAGCAGGTGGCCTGCTGCACGAAAGCACTCGGAACGGATCCCGCCCCGGAGGTGAAGAACCGACTGCTTGCAGCACTGGCCGGCACCGCCTCGCTGCCGGCCGTCGAGGTGGCCGCCCGATACCTCGACGATCCCGCGACAGCCGCGGCGGCGGCCGATGCCGTGCGGAGAATCGCGGCAAAGAGCCCCGGCACGGGCGGAGAAACGGTGGTCGCAGCTCTCGAGCGGGCCCGCACGGTCTACGCCGGGCTGGCCTCTGAAGACGCCGACGCCGGCTATGCGGTGGACGAGATCAACGGGCTGCTGGCCCGCTACGCCGCCGTGCCGCGCTTCGAGCTGACGGAAGAGGAGGCGGCCGAGGGTTTCGAAGTGCTCTTCGACGGCCTCTCGCTCGAAAAGTGGACCGGCAACAAGACCAACTACGTTCCGCAGGAGGGGACGATCCACGTCACGGCGCAATACGGCGGCAGCGGTAACCTCTACACCGTCAGGGAGTACGGCGACTTCATCCTGCGCTTCGAGTTCTCGTTCGTCCGTCCGGGTGTAAACAACGGAATCGGAATCCGCACCCCGATGGGTGTCGATGCCGCCTACCACGGCATGGAGATCCAGGTGCTCGACCACGATGACCCGATCTACAAAAACCTGCACATCTACCAGCAACACGGCTCTGTCTATGGGGTCATCCCGGCGCAAAAGCACGTCGTCTTCGGCGAACAGGGGACGTGGAACACCGAGGAGATCCGCGCCGCAGGCGACCGCATCACCGTAACGGTCAATGGCGAGGTGATCCTCGACGGCAACATCCGCGAAGCCTGCGAGGGCCATAACGTGGCCCCCGACGGCTCGGAGCGGAACCCCTACACCGTGGACGGGCGGAACCACCCGGGGCTCTTCAACAAACGCGGTCACATCGGGCTGCTCGGCCACGGACCCGGCATCCGGTTCCGCAACATCCGCATCAAGGAACTTTGAACCACGGCGGAGGGCGGAGACCGATCCAGGAGAACATCCGCCCTCCGCACCGTACCGGGATGCCGCATCAGCGCCCCGCGTCCCGCGAATTGAACCGCACGGAAAAGAGATGAACAGATCCAACCCAGGCAATGGTCCCGTCAGGATCGTCGCCATCGGAGCGGGCAACCGCACGAACAAATACCTCGAATACGCCGTCCGACACCCCGAACGGCTGCAACTTGCAGGCGTCGTGGAGCTCAACCCGCTGCGCCGGGAGGCCGTCGCCGCAAAATTCGGACTCGCGCCGTCGCAATGCTTCGACGACTACCGTCTCTTCTTCGGGCAGCCCCGGTCGGCCGATGCCGTGCTGATCGCGACTCCCGAGGACACGCACTTCGAGCCCTGCATGCTGGCCATCGAGGCGGGCTACGACGTACTGCTCGAGAAGCCCATCGCCCAAAGGCTCGACGAATGCCGGCAGATTGCCGAAGCGGCCCGCAGGCGGGGCGTGATCGTCGGGATCTGCCACATCATGCGCTATCACCCCTATTTCGTCCGGATCAAGGAGATCGTCGATTCGGGTGAACTGGGACAACTCATCTCGATAAACCATACGGCCGCGGTGGGCATAGATCGCATGACCCACTGCTTCGTGCGGGGACTCTGGCGCCGCGAAGAGTGTGCCAACCCGATGCTGATCTCGAAGTGCTGCCACGACATCGACTTTCTGCTGTGGCTTGCATCGTCGCGATGCCGGAAAATATCGTCGTTCGGATCGCTCAGGTGGTACCGCAGAAAGAATGCCCCGCAGGGCTCGGCGGAACGCTGTGTAGCATGTTCCGTCGAGCAAACATGCCCCTATTCGGCCATAGACCTCTACCTCACCCGGCGCGACTGGATCTCGAACTTCGACATACCCGAGGGATCAACGCTCGACGAGGTAATCGAACAGCAGTTGCACAACGGCCCCTACGGCCGCTGCGTCTTCCGCTGCGACAACAATGTGGTGGACAACCAGGTCGTCACCATGGAGATGGCAAGCGGTGTCACGGTATCGCTTGCCATGGAAACCTTCACGCTTGATGACCGGCGCGAAACACACATACGAATGACGCACGGCGAAATCGAGGGCGACGAACGCACACTGCGGATCCGAAAGTTCCGCGGAGGGGAGGAGCAGATCATCGACTTCAGGGAGCTGGCCGGCACACCGTTCCACGCCGGTGCAGACTTGAATCTGATCGGGGACTTTGTCGAAGCGATCAGCCGGCGGGGCGGGCACCGGTTCCGCACCACAATCGAGGAGTCGGTCGAGAGCCACCGGATCTGCTTCGAAGCCGAGCACAGCCGCCATACGGGGAAAACCCTCCTGCTCGAATAACCGTCCCACCGGAGAGGACAACACACACGTCCCGGTCGGCCCGGTACCGCCGTACAAACCCTTGAAAACAACACACCCGGGGAAATCCCCGGGTGTATCTCTTCCTGTCTTACCGCCCCGACAACCGTTCGAAACAGATTCCGGCCCCTGCAGCAAGCCGAAGGCGAAGCTCAGAACGATTTCCCGTCCGGCGGGGCAGAGATATCGAGCAGGCTCCATTTCTCATGCGGGCGATCGGGTCACATGGGATTCCTCGAGGAGCCCGAAGCAACGACATCGGCCTTGCTGAAATTCGCATCGTCGGTAACCGGTCGGACGATCGGGGCCAGTCGGCCGACAACCGACGAACGATAGCTGCGCGATACGGGAAGATCATTGCCACCGATCGTCACCAGATTCCCCGTAAAGCCGGTCACCCGATCCGCATTGACGAGATAGGCCCGATGTATCCGCACGAACCGGTCATCCAGCAGTTTCTCCCATTGTGAAATGCGGGTTCGGGTGCGGTATGAGCAGCCGTCTGCAGCATGAATGAAGACCTCATTGTCGTTGGATTCCACGTAGAGGATACTGAAGAGTTCCAGAGTGATTTTCCGCCGTTCCGAGATAAACGAGAGACTTTGCATGCGCGGCAACCGATTGCGCAGCCTGCGGGACAACAATTGTTCGGGTGCCACGACAGCCGCCAATACAAGCAGGATGAAGAGCGGATTGAGAAATATAGCGGGAAACGGATCTGAAACCGAAAGGATATCGTGAGTCACGCGGTGTGTGAAAAACAGCACCAACCACTCAAGCAATACGATCCCGCACATCAACGAAATCAGCACGACCGGCCGGCGATGAGCGGTTTGCGGGAATCCTTCGAACAGCAATTTGAGGCAACACATACCCGGCAACCAGAAAACGGCCACGAACAACGCCTGCCCGAATGCATATCCGAGACTCTTCAAGATCAGGGTGAGCAGCAACAGCACTCCGATCCAGTAACCAATCGTAATCAGGTTTTTCATCATCGACACTGCCCATCTGCAGACGGGGCTACGCCCACCTGGCTTTCGCCGGTAAAGATACAAAAAAACGGAGGATTCAGAAACCCAAAGTATCAATACGAGGGATATGACACTCCACCGAAAGGATATGACATTGCATTTCGAGGACCGGATTGCTATCTTTGCAACAGGTCTTGGAAAGCTTTCCCTTAATGAATCAAACCTCAGAAATCTGCAATCATGAAACATCTGTATCAGTTGGCTGCACTGGCAGCTCTCTCGCTCTTCATTTCATTCTCCGCATCAGCACAGGAGAGACAAACAACGACTGAATCCCCAACCGAAGAATCCATCTCCGAGGAGAATGTCCACCGTACCATAACCGGAAATCCGGCTCCTGAAGGATATGTCGAGGCCGGAAGCATCTCGATCGTGAATCCGCAAACTGGAGAAAAAGAGACAAGAACAGTCTACGAAGCTCCCCGGGAAAGTCTCTACATGCTTTACTGCGAGGGTGGTTACGTCTGCATGACATTGATAACCCTATGCCTCGTAGCGGCCTTTCTCTCGGCATGGAAAGCCCCACGCTGGATCAAGGAGTTCGGACAGCTGGCTCTTCTTCTGGGCATCATCTACCTGCTCCTCGGGTTTTATGACATAGCGAAGTTCATCGGATCCGAAGGTGTCGAGATCGGGAAAGATGTGCCGTCATCGATTCTGTTTAGCGGCCTCCGGGTCGCACTGATCGCCCCGCTATATGGATTAATCGTCCATGGCATCACTCTGATCCTGCGCATTGCGCTCAAACCGCGCATCTGACAGCTCCAACAAAGGTCGTTTCCCAACAGTGCAATAACCGGAGGGAAGCGTAGATGACTGGAAGATCATAGCAAAAGAAGGGCGTGAAGAATCACAAATCTTTCGCCCTTCTTCTTTCCCGTTTCGAGTCAGACAATATGCAAAACAGCATTTTCAACAGAATCGTGCGTAGTATTTCCATGCGAACCGAGTGCCGATCGCGGCCCCTTGAGCATAACAGGAGGAGGGGGGGGGTAGGAGCCAACGGATCTGGCTCCGCCCGCGAACGCCGTCATCCCCTCTGACCACTTTTGCCGGGGCACAAAAAAAGGTCAGACCTTACGATCTGACCTTGAAGAGGCGGCTACCTACTCTC
>ENA-ORTQ01002974-ORTQ01002974.1-human-gut-metagenome-genome-assembly--contig:-NODE-2974-length-13621-cov-3.261241_pt1 | contig 13621 bp, 5 predicted proteins | sample MGYA00241912_ERZ509188 | MGnify/ENA primary metagenome ERZ509188 (study PRJEB26280, sample SAMEA2338849) | human gut metagenome | biome: human gut; feature: human-associated habitat; material: faeces...
GCGGCGAACCCTGCCGTTCGGGTGCAAAGTTACGCCCTTAACGCAGTCAAGAAAATATAGAACTCTCAAAAATCGACTGGGACAGTTTTGAAACAAGCTGGGATTTTGAAAGACATCCGCTTGTTTGATGGAGAAAATTAAAAATGGCAAAAAAAAAGAAAGCAAGAAAAGATGATAAAGAAAAGAAACCACCAGAAGGTTACATTATTGTAAATGATTCAGAAGATTGGTTGAAGGAACCAATTGATAATGAATTTGCAGATAGTAATTTCATGAAAATAATTCTCTTTTATGTGCTTCATTCACCCTGCAAAAAAGGTAGTTATTCTAGAATTGATTTAAGTGAATATGGCTGGAATAATCCTTGGTATCATGATGAATTTAAAACAGGATTGAAAAATATAGCGGGATTTAACGAAACGAATTATCATTATGAAGAAGCTCAAAAAGATTTTAAAGAATGTTGGGAAAAATTACAATATCAAGATAATTTTTATGACAATGTAAATCAAGAATATGTGGTTTTTTCTAATGCTGGTGAAACTAACCCATATATGAGTTTATTTCATCATATTAGAAATTCTATTGCACATGGAAGATTTACAGCACAAAAAATCAATAGAGAAAGAGATTATTACATAATAATGGAAGATGTAAAGTTTGTTGACGGATTTTATAGAGTTAACGCAAGAATGATTTTACGAAAAAGAACTTTATTAAAGTGGATAGATTTTTTAGAATGCAATGATGTGGAGGCTAAAAAAATATGTCAAAACTTATCTCAGACAAATACAACCAATGGGCACAAGAATGTGAAGCCCGTTTCCAAAAACTAAAATCCAACGAAGAAGAACTGAACCGCATCTTCATCGACATCTACGGCTTACAGGATGAGCTGACGCCGGAAGTCGAGGACAAGGATGTGACCGTCCGCCGAGCGGATTTGCAGCGGGAAATCAAGTCGCTGCTCTCCTATGCCGTGGGCTGTCTGTTCGGGCGGTATTCGCTGGATGAAAAAGGACTGTGCTATGCCGGCGGCGATTGGGATGCAAGCAAGTACAAGACCATCCTCCCCGTGAAAGACAATGTGCTTCCGATTTGCGATGATGACTACTTAGAGAGCGACCTCACCGGAAAAATCGTGGAGTTTGTGAAAATCGTCTACGGCGAAGACACGCTGGAGGAGAACCTCAAGTTCATCGCCGATGCCCTCGGCACAAAGGGTGCAACCCCACGGGAAGCCATCCGGAACTACCTGCTCAACGGCTTCTATGCCGACCACTGCAAAATTTATCAGAAACGCCCGATTTACTGGCTGTTCAGTTCCGGCAAGAAGAACGCCTTCAAGGCTCTGGTTTATATGCATCGCTGGGAGAAGACCACAGTCGCTACCGTCCGCACCGATTATGTCCACGAGTTGCAGGAACGCTACCGAACACAACTTTCCATGCTGGGCGACCAGATGGAACACGCAGCACAGTCCGAGCGTGTGAAGCTGAAAAAGCGTCAGGAGAAACTGACTGCACAGCTGGACGAAATCAACGCCTATGAAGAAAAGGTACACCACCTCGCCGACCGCATGATGGACATTGACCTTGACGACGGCGTAAAGGTGAACTATGCGAAATTTGCAGAGATTTTGGAGAAGATAAAATGACGATCGATACCATTAACCGTACTTTGCAGGAGCGGTTTGCTGCGGAATTGCCCGATTGTTACCAGCGTAGAATTATTTTCTGGTTCGACTCCGACCGAGAGTTTGAAACAATGCTGGACGAACTGAAGCTTCCCGATGTGAAACTCCTGAAACTGACTGGAGATAACTTCTTTGCAGCAAAAATGCTCTTGTCTGAAACAGATACCCAGAGCAATTATCTGGTATACGACCCCCTAACCTATTCCCATCGGGAAGACAACTGGCTGCGAGATATTCAGCTTTACAGCGAGGAATTTCGTGCCGATTTGGTTTCCATGCAGATGGAAGAACTGCATATTCCGCAGACGACACAGCTGCGGCGAGCAATGCGACACTATGTCAAGTTTTTCGACAGCAAGGAACGAGCAGCAAAACTCAAAGATTTCGGCACGCAATACCAGAATGCTGGACAGCTACATATTGACATTATGGCGGTGCTCTGCAATACCAAGCAGAATACCGTACATGGCGTTTTGCGTGCAATTCTCTGCGATTCGCTGTATCATGAGGATAACAATTGTCTGGAACAAATCGAAAAGTTCGGCAGTATGCAGGCATTGCGAGAGATGACAGCACGTTATACAGGCTATGCCGATGAAAAATATGATTTGTACGACCTTGCAGCACATATCCTGCTCACGGCATTTTCTGCGGTTGGCGATGAAACGGTATTATCCGGCTTAGAGAAGTATCTCTCTCCGGAACACCAGCCGGCATGCTATGCTTTCATTGATGAGTGGAATGCTTCTGTAGAACAGGAAAAGCTGTTTGAAATTGCAGACGATATTACAGAGCGGATGCGGCTTACAGAGCGTCTGGAAAAAGTGGATACAGCAATTCTGATGCAGTCGGACAGTCTGCCCTGTATTGATGCTGTCATCATTGAAAGATTCCTACAGGAAATTGCAGAAAATGTGATCAAAACAGAAGAGATTCTAAAAGTTACAGAAAGCCGCCGTACTTCAAAGTGGTATAACCGCTATGCCTATTTGTATGATGGTCTGTATTATATCGCAAAAATGCAGGAATTTCACTATGCTCATATTACAGGTTTCCACTTTGGAACAGAGAAAGAATTGTGGGATTCCTACTGCAAAGAATTGTATTGGATGGATACGTACTACAGACGGCTGCATATGGACTTCCGGAAAAGCCTTTTCAATACATTGGGAACGCTGGATGACTTATTCAAAAGTGCTGTAGTCACTGCGGAACATCTCTACCAGAATTGGTATCTTTCAGAATTGAACGGCAGCTGGAATTCCCTGATCAAAGAATCGGTTGCAGATGGATTTTCACAGAATGGGATTCTCCAACAGGATGATTTTTATCGGCGTGTTGTTCAGCCCATCGCCAGAGAAAGCAGAGTATTTGTCATTATCTCTGACGCTTTGCGGTATGAGGTAGCGACAGAACTGACTGAAAAACTTTTGCGGGAAACAAACGGCACAGCAAAACAATCCGCTATGCAATCTGTCTTTCCGAGTATCACCAAATTCGGCATGGCAGCCCTACTCCCCCATACATCATTGACAGTTACCGATTCCATGAAAGTGCTATGTGATGGACTGCCAACGGATGGCACAGAAAACAGAGATAAAATCTTAAAAAGAACCAATCCGAAAAACTGTGCCGTAACATATGAAACCCTGCTCACAATGAAGCAATCCCAACGAAGAGAACTTGTCAGCGGTGCAGATGTGGTGTATATCTATCACAATACCATTGATGCTGTTGGAGATAAAGCAAATACAGAACATCAAGTCTTTGAAGCTTGTGCCGATGCACTGGAAGAACTCAAGAATTTAGTTCGTCTGATTGTCAATTCTATGAGTGGTTCGAAAATTCTCATCACTGCTGACCATGGTTTCTTGTATGCTCATGAACCACTTACAGAAAGTGAAAAAGTCAGCACAAGTCTTGTTTCCGGAAATGTCCTTGAAAGCGGAAGACGGTATCTCCTCGCAAACAATGCCTGCCAATCAGAATCCCTCATGCGTATTTCGATGGAAAAATATGCGAATGGATTGGTTGGATTCACACCATTTGAAGCGATTCGCTTTCAAAAGCAAGGTGGCGGCAGCCATTTTGTCCATGGCGGCGTATCGTTGCAGGAATGCTGTGTGCCAGTGATCACATTCAAGAACATCTCAAAAACATCAAAGAAATTTGTAGAGATCAAGAAAGTTCCTGTGAAACTCATCAGCATGACCAGAAAAATCAGCAACAATATTTTTACCCTTGATTTTATGCAGATGGATGCTGTCGGTGGAAAAACTGTTCCTGCAACCTATGAGATTTACTTATGTGATAAGTTTTCAAATCCAGTCAGCAATATACAAACATTAGTTGCTGATAAAACCGGAGAACCACAGGAACGGGTATTCCATATTCGTTTTACCTTGAAAAATGTTGCATTCGACGGCAATGCGGTGTATTATTTCAACATCGTGGACAAGGAAACAGGCGATTTAATTGAACGTACGGAATTTTCAGTGAAGATTGCATTTTCCAACGATTTTGATTTTTAAAGCAATTTGGAGGGATCATTATGGATGAATTTGATAGAAAGGTAATTGCAGCATTTCCCGGCAAATCCGTTCGGAAAGATTTGACTGCACTCATGAAAAAGGGGGCAAATGTTCCTACTTATGTACTGGAATACTTGCTGGGAATGTACTGTGCAACCGATGACGAAGAAACGATTAAGGTCGGTTTGGAAAAAATCAAGAGAATTCTCAGCGAGAATTATGTTCGCCCCGACCAAAGTGACTATGTAAAATCAAAAATAAAGGAAAATGGACAGTATACCGTAATTGACAAAGTAACCGTCAGACTGGATGAAAAAGAAGATAAGTATATTGCAAGCTTCACGAATCTGGACTTGAAAGATTTCGAGGTCAATTCTGATTTGGTCACCCATAATGAAAAGCTGTTAGTCGGTGGTATCTGGTGTATCATTAAAATCGAATATGTGGGACTGGAACGAGATTTTGACGAAGATGATTACGAAGAAGATATTTTTGACGGCAATAAAAAGAAACGGAATCAGAAACAGAAAAAGAAAAAATCCAGATACGACTCCCCTTTTTCAATCGCTGCTTTAAAGCCAATCCAAATGGCAAATCTCGACCTTGACGAGATATTTGAAACAAGAAACCAGTTTACGAAAGAGGAATGGATCACACTGCTGCTGCGTTCCGCTGGTTATGAACCGGATGCCCTGAATGAAAAACAAAAACTGCACTACCTGCTCCGGTTTGTGCCGTTTATTCAGAAAAACTATAATCTTGTTGAACTGGGGCCAAGAGGAACAGGAAAATCCCACGCTTACAGCGAACTTTCCCCCTACTCCATTCTGATGAGCAGCGGTCATACAACGGTATCCAATATGTTTTACAATATGGCTTCCCACCGTGTGGGACTTGTTGGAAATTGGGACTGCGTTGCATTCGATGAAGTTGGCGGTATTACCAACACTTCCGGCGATATGATACAGATCATGAAAAACTATATGGCAAACGGCAGCTTTGCAAGAGGCAGCGATTCCATTAGTTCGGATGCCTCCATTGCCTTTGAAGGAAATACGTTTCGCAGTGTTGCAGATATGCTGCGAACCACCAATTTATTTGAACCGTTTCCGGAAGGCTTTAACAACGATTCTGCATTTTTCGATCGAATCCATGCCTATTTGCCGGGATGGGAAACGCCAAAGCTGCGAGCAAGTCTTTTCACAAACAAATATGGACTAATTTCCGATTGCTTTTCTGAGTTCTGCCATGCAATGCGGAAATATGACTTCACCAATTCCTTCGGTGAGTATTTCGCTTTGAATGATAACTTTAACACCCGTGATGATACCGCAGTCAGACGGACGTTTTCGGGACTTGCAAAGCTTATCTATCCAAATGAACAGATTGAAAAAGAAGAAGCACAGGAATTACTCGAATATGCCATTGAATGCCGCCGCAGAGTCAAAGAACAGCTTCGAAAAATGAATCCTGCGGAATTTAGCGATGTGATGCTGGGTTACATTGACCTTGACACAGAAGAAGAATTTTATGTGGATTTGCCGGAAATCGCAAGCGGTTCTTTGATTCCGGAACGTTTTGAAAAATCAGGCTATGTCTATGCAATTGGACGTTCCGTTGATGGCCGTGTTGGCATATATCGTTTTGAAAACAAGCTGATGGCAGGTGCAGGAAAGCTTAGTTTCCGCAATGTGGAAGGACTTGCAGGTGCTTCAAAAAGTGTTCGGGATAGCATTACAGCAGCATTTAACTACTTTATGCAGAATAGCGGAAAGCTGATTACACGCAGTCCTTTGGATTTTGACTATAGTTTATATTATAACGACTTACAGAATCGAAATGTCAGCGATGAAGTATCTGTAGCGGAAGTAGTTGGACTGTATTCTGCACTGTCAAACCGTCCGGTATTACCCTCACTGGTGATATGCGGAAGAGTCGTCATGTCTGGTGAAACCATGCCTGTGATTACAATGTTAGATGAAATTTTTGTTTCAGCAGCAAACGCAGGTGCAAAAAAAATATTGTTGCCAGAGAGCAGCCGGAATCATTATCTGCTGCTTTCGGACAAGCTGAAAAAAGAAATTGCTGTTGATTTCTATAACACACCGCTGGAAGCAGCAAGGCTTGCATTGGGAGTTGACTGGTGATGAAAAAATATCAATGTATTGCTTGCGGCACTGTAAAAGATTGCGAGAAAAGTTGTATGTGTCCGATCTGCGGATATATGATGTTTCCGCAGCCATATGACCGCAGCGAAGTAATCATCAGCGAAATACGGCGTTTTGTAGAAAGAATTGTTGCTCAAAAGATTGATGTGCAGTCATTGCCGTTTGGAAAGCTGAAAGAAGACATGCATCGCTTCCCCAGTTTTTCAAAAATCAAAACCTATGTTTCAAGAGCAGAAAAAACAGAAATTTTTTATCATCGCTTAAAGACCAGCTTGGAACAAACACAGCAGTATTTTCATGAAACTTTTTGCAAACGCTATTCCTCCAAAAATGACACGTTAGATATGCTGTCAGACCGTACTTCTGCCCTTCTACAGAGCGTGCTTTTGAAGCTTGGTATCGAAATTCAATGGAAAAAAGCAGTTTTTCCAACTGTCACAGTACAGTATACAGAAGTTCCTCATCAAGATTACATTCATCTCGCTGACCAGTTACTCGACCGAATCGTTCAGCTATCAGATAAAATAAATCAATTTATAAAGGCAAACAACATCTATGGATGTGCCTATGATCAGGAAATCGAACCGCCCAAGATGCAAAAGAATCATACAGAAATCAATTGGCAAGAAGTGCTTTCCAAACATATTTCCGCCTGTGACAGCATTCTGAAAAAGAAATATGTGATCGATATTTTTGAAGATGGCAGCACGGAACTGACCGCCATGCTGAAAGTGGCATGGGATGCCATCTTTGTTCTTTTGTCCGCACCCATAAAGAAACGTACATTGGTCTATGCATTTGATCACGAGGAATTATCTGCGGAACAGTGCAGCAACCGACTGATGGAAATTTTCTCCGATTCATTCCATGCAGTTATGGAATTGGTACAGGCAGAGAATTTTCTAAAAGACCAGTCTGAAGAACAACTCTTTGAACTTTATCAAAACATGCTTGACCTTGACAAACATCACTATATGTCAGGGACAAAAGGCAATTTTAAAATCGGAAAATGGGAAAAGAAACTGAATGCACTCATTGGATTGGATGCAGTGAAATCCAATGTCCGAAAAATAAAAGCCTATGCACTTGCGAATAAAGGTCACGGCCAGCCAAATTTACATATGTGTTTTCTTGGAAATCCCGGAACAGGAAAAACAGAAGTTGCCCGAATCATTGCCGGAATTCTCCATGAAAACGGACTTCTCCAAACAAACAAAGTCGTTGAAACAGACCGCAGCGGTCTTGTTGCTGGTTATGTTGGACAGACAGCGTTGAAAACGGCTGCGGTGATTGAAGAAGCAATGGGCGGTGTGTTGTTTATTGATGAAGCCTATTCCCTTGTACAAGGGGATTCCAGTAATGACTATGGTCACGAAGCAGTTTCTACCTTAATCAAAGCGATGGAAGACCACCGTGGGGAATTTTGTGTGATTCTTGCAGGGTATCAAAATCAGATGACGAAAATGCTGGCATCGAATCCAGGCTTTCAATCAAGAATCCAGTTTACATTGAATTTTCCCAATTACAACCGAGATGAGTTGGGGCAAATCGCTGCATGGATGCTGAAAAACAGAGGATATATCATCAGTGACGAGGCAAAGGATAGAATCCTTGCTATTACAGACCATATTAGAAAAGAGCCAAATTTCGCAAACGCCCGTGAAATGCGAAATATCATTGAGCAGGTTGTGATGTGCCAGAATGTACGCTGTGCCGGAACAGAAGACAAAACAATTGAACTTGCAGATGTAAACGCCTATATCAGGGAAAATCACATCTATGTTCCGACATCCGGCGAAGGCATCGTAAAGAAAATTCTAACTGCTGAAGAGGAACTGGAACAGCTGGTTGGGTTGCGTTCTGTAAAGCGAATGATAAAGAAAATCAAAGCGTATGCAAAACGCAACAAAAATGATTCTGACATGAATTTGCATATGTGTTTCTGTGGCAATCCCGGAACAGGAAAAACAGAAGTTGCCCGCATTTTGTCCCGTATTCTATATGAGGCAGGCGTGCTGCCAGAAGCAAAACTGACGGAAACAGATGCCCAAGGACTTATTAGTAAATATGTAGGCGGAACAGCTTCCAAAACGCTTGCAAAAATCAACGATGCCATGGGCGGTATCCTTTTCATTGATGAAGCGTATAGTTTAATCAGAAGCGATGACGACAATGCTGCAACCTATGGTGAAGAAGCAATTGCAGTTCTTTTGAAGCAAATGGAAGATCAGCGTGGACAGTTTTGTGTCATCTTAGCAGGTTATCCGTCTGAAATGGAAGAACTCATTCGTGTAAATCCCGGACTGGCTTCCAGAGTTCAATTTACATTGCATTTTCAAGACTACACAAGAGAGGAACTGGAAGAAATTGCATTGCATTTTCTGAAACGAAAAGGATATGAAATGGATTCCTCAGCAATGCAGCTGTTGCTGGATATTACAGAGTATTACAGGACAAAACCCAATTTTGCAAATGCAAGAACAGTTCGCAATATCTTGGAACAGGTGATTATGAATCAAAATTTAAGGGAAGACGAAGAGAACCAAAAGGATAATCTGTTAATTCTTAGTGATGTTCAGGACTATCTGGATGATGAAAATATTGATTTAAATCGTGCTTCTGTGAAATTAAATAAAATTGGATTTTAAGTTGATTTTTCTGGCGTTGAAATTGTCAATCGCACGCAACATATTTCCCACGACAACCGCATTTACTTTTGAGGGAAAACAACAAAAATTTTTCCGCATAGAAAAAACCGCCTCCCCGTATCTTATAGATACGCTGGGAAGCGGCTTTTGATCTAGATTGTATGATTATTTTTCAGTAGGCTGTACAGGCAGGTCATCAATCAGCAGAATAATAAATTGCATAAGAGCAGTTGTATCCTGATCATTCAAAACACCATCCTGACAGCAGTCCGCATTTGCCATTTGAGCATCCGAAAATTGTATCAGTGTTGCGAGATATTTGTTCAAGAATACTGCATCTAAGATGTCTACCATTCCATCCAAATTGACATCGCCATAGGATGAAATGGTTGTGGTGGTTGTAGTTGTTGCCTTGGTTGTAGTTGTCTTGTTTGGTTTTGTTGTAGTCGTTACCTTTGTTGTGGTCGTCTTACTCGGTTTAGTCGTAGTTGTTGCCTTGGTTGTTGTAGTGGTTGTAATCGTGGTTGTCGTTGTTGTAACTGGTGCATTTACGATGAATACCAGATTCATTTCCTTTGTTGAGTCGTTCTCCGCAGTCAAAACAATCGTTGTTTTCACAGTTGCAGCTTTTTTCGGTGTGCCGGAAAGCATGCCATCTTCTGTCAGTTTCAATCCATCCGGCAATTTGCTGCCTGTAGCCAACTGGAACTGCACCGGTTTCAAATCCACAAAATTTTTGAGATACTTGGTCAAATCCATCGTCATTTTCTTCTGACAAGTCAGCTGAATGGTATCGATTTCAGAAAGTTCGATTTCGACTGGTACTCTCTTTACAGTCATTTTTGTGTTGCCAGTCAGTGTATAATTGGGTTTTTCAATCTGCTTTCCATTCACAAAATACTGATACGTATACGCTTTATCCGGAGAAGTTTCCAACGCAATTGTATCTCCTGCAATGTGGTAAATTTTGTTGGTAGTTGCATCTTCACCAAAACTTTCATCATAAATCATTTCAAGCTGCATCACTACTTTGGACTTCTGATTCAGAGTCGGGTATTTTTCCTTCGCAAGGTTTTGATAAAAAGCACGAACAGACTGGTCGCCATTCAGTAGATAGGTCACTTCACCGCTGGCAAATTGTTTCGTTGTTTTGCTTTCTACGTTTTTCACAACCGCAGACGATTCGTTTTGAGTAATCGCATCCTTATCGCATATGTTGCAATCATAGTAACTATTTTCAATTTGCCCTGCATTAAGATTACAAATATTGTTATTTACATCAGCACCGCTGACCTGCCCAACATGATAACAATTTTCAATACGACCAGAGGAACCATTAATATTACAGATGCCACTTGCATAGCTTTTTTCGTCATTTTCATCAATAATGGTGCTATCCGTCATCACAATAATATCGTTGTTATTATAGCAATCTTTCATGCTGCCTGCATTCATGTTGCATATACCAGCTACTAACCCAAAGCCACGAATCACGCCTGTATTATAGCAGTTTTCAATGCTTCCGTTATCTGAATTTTCTATACAAATTCCACTGGCACAATATCCTAAAATTGTTCCTGCATTGTAGCAATTGACGATTTGTCCATTATTTGATGCACAAATACCAGCAGAAATATTATAATGATTGAGATAAGAATCCTCTAAACCAACATTTTGAATGATTCCTGCCGAAAGGCCAAATAAACTGGCACACATAACATCACTCTCATTGGAATCATTAGAGAAGTACAGTCCACTAATGGTGTGTCCCTGTCCGTCAAATGTGCCTTTGAAAATGTTTTCAGCATCATCGCCAATCGAACGCCACATTCTTAAAGTGTCAGGGTCTGCTCCAAGAGAACCATCTGCTGCAAGAACGGTTTCATTTACAACAATGTCCGTAGTGAGAACAGCATTTAAAGATGCATTTCCGCTGTTCACCTGCTCTGCAAACCAATACAGCTGACCGGCGTTGGAAATCTCATATTTTTCGCTTTCCTCGTTATAGCTTGCCGGCTGGTAATGGGTATCATCATTTTTGCAGAACCCATTTTTGTCATAACTGTGTTTGATGTTGGGAATGGTGATTTCTGATAATTCCACTGCCTTAGCAGTTTCCGGATTAGAATCATCCGATAAGAAATACTTTCCGCAGTGTTCGCAAGTCCAATGTTCGATGTTTCCGTTTTCGGTACAGGTTGCAGCTTTGGCTTCTATTTTCTTTAATGTGTGTGATGCATAGGAAACCAAATTCGCTTGGTCGCCGAAATCACTTTTTTTCAAGGAAGATTTACAACTCAGAGAAATGGTTGTCAAGTTGGTGCAATTATAAAACGCTTTATTTCCAATGCTGGTGACGCTGTCTGGAATCGTGATGTTGGTTAAGCTGGTGCAATCAGAAAACGCCTTATTTCCAATGCTGGTAACGCTGTTTGGAATTGTGATGTTGGTTAAGCTGCTGCATTTATAAAATGCAGCACTTCCAATGCTGGTGACGCTGTCTGGAATCGTGATGTTGGTTAAGCTGGTGCAATAAGAAAACGCACACTCTCCAATGCTGGTGACGTTGTCTGGAATGGTGATGCTGGTTAAGCTGGTGCAACCAGAAAATGCATAATTTCCAATGCTGGTGACACTCTCTGGAATCGTGATGCTGGTCAATCTGATGCAATTCCCAAACGCAGCCTCTCCAATGCTGGTGATGCTGTTTGGAATCGTGATGGTGGTCAAGCTTGTGCAATCCCTAAACGCAGAACTTCCAATGCTGGTGACACCATCTGGAATCGTGATGGTGGTCAAGCTTGTGCAATAATAAAACACAGATTCTCCAATGCTGGTAACACTATTCGGAATCGTGATGCTGATTAAACCACTGCAATTAGAAAACGCATCATTTCCAATGCTGGTGACACCATCTTCAATCACAACTTTTTTAACACTTGAGTTTATGTATAAAGGACTTTGATTGTCACTATAGTTATAATTTTTCATTTTCCCTGTACCGCTGATGGTCAGCGTGCCGTCTTCATACAGTTTCCAAGTCAGATTGTCTTCCACCCAGTAAGTATATCCTTTTTCCAAAACGGTATTGCAGTCCGGACAATAGCGGTCGCCGGAATAGCCAGGGTCTGTTTCGGTCGGCTCTACTGCACCACGAGTGAATGCGTTTTTGTGCTGGATAGCAGGAATCATACATTCTGACTGTTCCACTGCCTTAGCAGTTTCCGGATTGGCATCATCTGACAAGAAATACTTTCCGCAATGTTCGCAAGTCCAGTATTCCTTGTTGCCGCTTTCGGAACAGGTCGCAGCTTTCGCTGCTGTTTTCTTTAATGTGTGTGATGTATAAGAAACCAAATCCGCTTGGTCGCCGAAATTGCTTCTTTTCAAGGAAGATTTGCAGCTCAGAGAAATAGTTATCAAGCTTTCACAATTGCTAAACGAAGAATCTCCAATGCTGGTGACACTATCTGGAATCGCAATACTGGTTAAGCTGCTGCAATTATAAAACGCAACTGCTCCAATGCTGGTAACGCCATCTGCAATCGTGATGCTGGTTAAGCCGGTGCAATTCTTAAACGCCCCATTTCTAATGCTGGTAACGCTATCTGGAATCGTGATGCTGGTTAAGCTGCTACAACCATCAAACGCAAAACTTCCAATGTTGGTGACACCATCTGGAATCGTGATGCTGGTTAAGCTGCTACAACCAGAAAACGCAGCATATCCAATGCTGGTGACACCACCTGGAATCGTGATGCTGGTCAAGCCTGTGCAACCCTCAAACACAGAACTTTCAATGCTGGTGACACGGTCTGGAATCGTAATGCTGGTTAAGCTGATGCAACTACTAAACGCAGAAGTTCCAATGCTTGTGACACTGTCTGGAATCGTGATGCTGGTTAAGCTTGTGCAATATTTAAACGCAGAAGTTCCAATGCTGGTGACACTATCTGGAATCGTGATGTCGGTTAAGCTGTTGCAATTATGAAACGCAGATTTTCCAATGCTGGTGACACCATCTTCAATCACAACTTTTTTAACATTCGAGTTCTCGTGTACAGGACTTAAATTGTCAATAGCGTTGTAATTTTTCATCGCCCCTGTACCGCTGATGGTCAGCGTGCCGTCTTCATACAGCTTCCAGGTCAGGTCGCCTTCGATCCAATAAGTATAGCCTTTTTCCACAACCTTATCGCAATCCGGACAATAACGGTCACCGGAATAGCCGGGGGCTGTTTCCGTCGGCTCTAATGCACCACGAGTGGTTGCGTTTTTGTGCTGGATAGCAGGAATCATACATTCTGACTGTTCCACTGCCTTAGCAGTTTCCGGATTGGCATCATCTGACAAGAAATACTTTCCGCAGTGTTCACAAGTCCAGTATTCCTTGTTGCCATCATCGGAACAGGTTGCAGCTTTGGCTTCTGTTTTCTTTAATGTGTGCGATGCGGAAACCAAATCCGATTGGTCGCCGAAATCACTTTTTTTCAAGGAAGATTTGCAGCTCAGAGAAATGGTTTTCAAGCTGGTGCAATTATAAAACACAGCAGATTCAATACTTGTGACACTGTCTGG
>ENA-ORTQ01002998-ORTQ01002998.1-human-gut-metagenome-genome-assembly--contig:-NODE-2998-length-13556-cov-2.919858_pt1 | contig 13556 bp, 20 predicted proteins | sample MGYA00241912_ERZ509188 | MGnify/ENA primary metagenome ERZ509188 (study PRJEB26280, sample SAMEA2338849) | human gut metagenome | biome: human gut; feature: human-associated habitat; material: faeces...
ACAAAAAGTTTTTTTAAATAAACAGGAGGTTTTATGGATATTGGTGCAAAAATTAAAAGAATACGTTTATCAAATCAATTGACGTTAGAAGAACTTGCTAATCGTAGTGAATTGACAAAGGGCTTTTTATCACAGTTAGAAAGGGACTTAACGTCACCAAGTGTTGCCACATTAGAAAATATTTTGGAAGCATTAGGGACAAATTTAAAAGATTTTTTTTCAGAAGATGAAGATGAACAAATTGTTTTTAGTAAAGACGATTTTTTTGAAAATATACAAGATGATTATAAAATTTCTTATATTATTCCAAATGCTCAAAAAAATGAAATGGAACCTATTTTAATTGAACTTAAAAAAGGAAAGAATTCAATGGAAATTGATCCACATGATGGTGAAGAATTTGGATATGTTATTCATGGAAAAATTACATAGATATTACAGTATTATACCTTATTTTATAGACAGTACTAATTTCTATGATGGATATTGGCAGACTTCGAAATATTTTGAACCTTTTCGAGAAGAATTATTAGAAATATTTTCTCCGTCTGATATTATTTTAAAAAAAGTATTTGATTGGAGAAAGTCAATAGACTCTTCAAATACAGTCGCTGTTCATATTAGACGAGGTGATTATCTCAATAACATAAATCGAAATTCTCTTAAAGGAGGTAACGTAATTGGTGATGTTGATTATTATTTAAGTGCTATCAAAATCATTAAAGAAAAAGTAAAGAATCCTCTTTTTTGTTTCTTTTCTGACGATATTACTTGGTGTAAAGACACTTTTAGTAATAAATTAGACAATTCGTTGTTTGTCGAGAATACAGGTTCTGATGCTGCGTTAGTTGATTTGTTTTCTATTTCATTTTGTGAGCATGGCATTATGTCTCCAAGTACATTTAGTTGGTGGGGTAATTGGTTACGAAAAGACAAAAATGGAAGCATTGTTGTCGCTCCAAAAGGTGAATATTCAAACGAGTATTTCCTAGAAAAATCTTGGTTGATTATATAATAATCTCTAACTTGACTATAATTATGTTTTTAAGAATTCTAAATAAATTAAGGCGTGAATCCTACAAGCTATTTCGCCCAATACTATGGGGGAGATCTTTACAAATTAATGGAATACCTACTATTGGTAATATTAAAAGGTTAGAATTAGGGTATGATGTGTCTCTTAATTCGGATTGCTATATTCAGTGTGTGGGGGGGGTAAAAATTGATAATTGTGTAACAATAAGTCATGGAGTTAAAATTTTAACCTCAGGACTTGATACATCTGATTATCCCAATAAATGTATTTGTAAAAACAGAGAGCATATCCAGGCTCCTGTTCACATTGGTGAAGGAGTTTGGCTTTGTGCAGGTTCTATGGTAATGCCAGGTGTTACTATTGCGCCAAAAATTATAGTTGCTGCAGGTTCTGTAGTAACAAAAAATTTAGATAGAGAAGGATGGTTGTATGCTGGTATACCGGCAAAGCCTATTAAATCGTTTTTAAAGTAATGTACTATGTTAGATTTAATATACATAACCAACAATCCCCAAGTCGCGAAAATTGCTGAGGATTCTGGAGTTGATTGGATATTTGTCGATATGGAATTTATCGGCAAGGATGATAGACAAGGTGGTTTGGATACAGTCCAGAATCATCATACCATACAAGATATACGCAATGTGCGCGAAGCAGTAAGTAAGTCACAGGTATTGGTTCGTGTCAATCCTATTCATAAAAACCATGTGGGATATTTTGATTCCGAGGAAGAAATAGGTAAAGCTGTAGAGGCAGGTGCTGATATCATTATGCTACCATTTTTTCACACAGTTCAGGAGGTAGGTGATTTCCTTTGTTTTGTGAAGCAGGCAAATGAAAAACATAATAAGCAGGCAAAGTCTTGTTTGCTGCTTGAAACTCCTGAGGCTGCTATTTTACTTGACGAGATTATGAATCTTCCTGGTATTGATATGATTCACATTGGTCTTAATGACCTTCATTTGGCAATGGGTATGACGTTCATATTCCAATTGCTTACCGATGGTATTGTAGAGAAACTAGCTAATAAGATTAAGAGTAAGGGCATCAAGTTTGGATTTGGTGGCATAGCAGGTCTTCATGGTGGCGATTTACCAGGTTCATTCGTCTTGAAGGAACATTATCGTCTTGGTAGTACTCAGGTGATTGTGGGCAGAAGTTTCTGTGATACAAAGAAGATTACCGATCTAAATGAAATTCGTAGCATCTTCAATACTGGAATAGGTGAGATTCGAGCACTCGAAGCAGAAGCTCAAAAAGCGGTTGACTATTTCAAAGTAAACCATGAACAGGTTGAAGAGAAAGTAAATATGATTGTAAATAAAATCAAAAATAAGAACAAATATTAGATATGAAAATAGACAAAAAAATTATCACAAATCTCCGTGAGGAGTATGGTGATGCTTTCTATCTTTTGGACAGTGAGCAGTTTCAGAAGAACTTTATCGAGTTGAGAGATACTTTCCGCAGTATTTATCCTAATTTCAATATTGCTTACTCTTATAAGACTAATTATACCCCTAAGTTTTGCAAGTTGGTTGACAAAATGGGCGGCTACGCAGAGGTGGTTTCAGAGATGGAGATGGAGATTGCGCTTCGTTGTGGCGTTAAGCACAATCGCATCATTTGGAATGGACCTATCAAGAATTCACAGAAGCTTGAGGAGTTTCTTGTAGCTGGTGGTATCGACAATGTTGACTGTATTGAGGAACTTGATATTATTAAGGGTATCGCTAAGCGTCATCCAAGCAATACTATTAATCTTGGTATTCGTTGTAACTATGAGGTTGGCGATGGTGTTGTAAGTCGTTTCGGTTTTGATGTAGATAGCGACGATTTTAAGAAAATATTGGATTATGTACAGAATACTACGAATGTTCACTTCTACAATTTCCAGTGCCATTTTGCTAAGCGTCAGATAGAATATTGGCCCGCACGAGCTAAGGGTATGGTTGAGTTGATTGATCGCCTTGGTATTATTCCAGAGCGTATTGATATTGGTGGTGGCTTGTTTGGTAAGATGGACGATTCATTGAAGGCTCAGTTTTCTGGTGAGATACCCAATTACCAGCAGTATGCAGAAGCAGCTGCAACTGTATTTGCAGAATACTTGAAGGATAAGAGCGTAAAGCCAGAGCTAATTATCGAACCGGGTTCAGCTGTTGTAGGCGACTGTATGAAGTTTGTTGGTACCGTTAAGACTATAAAGAATGTTCGTGGCAAGTATATCGCAACTGTTCTCGGTAGTCAGAAGAATATCAGCATGAGTGGTGTGAATCCTCCAATGCAGGTCATTGCAATGGGGGGTGAACAGCAGGAGTATAGTGAGCTTGACTTAGTTGGCTTCACATGTATCGAGGGTGATGTACTTTATCATAACTATGACGGTAAACTCGGTCGTGAGGATGCTATCGTGATTAACAACTGTGGTAGCTATTCACTCGTAATGAAACCACCATTCATTCTGCCTAACTTCCCTGTACTTGATATTTGTGGCGAGAAGGTAGAAGTAATTAAGAAAGGTGAAGTATTTGATGATATCTTCCATACATTCGCATTCTAATACAATCAGTATGTATAATTTAAATCTCTTTATCAAGAGAGCTTTTGATATTATATCTTGTTCGATTGCCATTTTGCTACTTACACCAGTTTGGATTATAGTAGCAATTGCAATCAAGACGGATTCCAAAGGACCTGTTTTCTTTAAGCAAGGTCGTAGAACAAAGGATGGTCGAATATTCCAGATGTTGAAGTTCCGCTCAATGTGTGTGGGAGCTGAGAAGCAAGGCACAGGATTGTTCTCTTACGATAATGACCCACGTGTAACCAAAGTGGGAGCATTCCTTCGTAAGACTAGTCTTGATGAAATACCTCAGTTCTTCAACGTGTTGTTGGGGGATATCTCAATAGTTGGACCTCGTCCTTGTGTAACATACGAACTTGGTGATTACGATACACTGAATAAGAAGTACAAGAAGCGCTTCCAAGTAAAAGGTGGTATCACAGGTTTGGCTCAATGTAAGGGGCGTAACGAGAACTCTTGGGATGAGAAAGTGACTTTTGATGGTCAGTATGTCGATCTCTTCAAGAGTGAAGGCGTTTGGGTTGATATCAAAATTCTTTGGTGGTCAGTTATCAAGGTATTCCAAAGTGCGAATATCAATGAAGACCAGCGAGAAGGTATGAGTGCAGAGGAATCTGCAGAATTGGATGATGATGAAGTAAAGCGTATTGCTCACCTTCCTGATGAAGAATAAGAACTTTTAAAAGATATTTAGATATGAAGTACGATGTTGCTCATAGAAGAATTTGGCTTAAGGGCGAGATTCTCGATGTTAACGATGCCAAGGTGAATGTACTGTCACCTACATCACAGTTTGGTTTGAATGTATTTGAGGGAATCCCTTGTTATTGGAATGAAGAAACCAATCAACTTTATGCCTTCCGTTTGAGCGACCATTATGATCGTTTGATTCGTTCTGCTAAATTAATCCAGTTTGATCTGAAATATACCAAAGATGATTTCAAGAAAGCTTTGGTAGATACTGTTAAGGCTAATGAATATGATGAGAACCTAAGCGTTCGACAGACTTTATTTGTTGATGGTTTTGGCTCTTGGGGATCAGAAGGTCCTGTAGAGATGTTTGTTGCACCTATCCCACGTGGAAGAACAAGTGCAGAATATAATAAGAAAGGTTTGAATTGTTGCGTTACTTCATGGAGACGTATCAGTGATGAGAACCTCTCCCCACGTATTAAGTGTGGTGCCAATTACATAAACTCTCGTGTTGGACAGCGTGAAGCATTACGCAATGGATACGACACTTGTATTTTCTTGAATGAAGTTGGTAAGGTGGCAGAAGGTCCTGGTAGCTGTTTCTTCATGGTAAAGGGTGATACACTAGTTACTCCTCGATTAACAGATAGTGTACTTGAATCAATTACACGTGACACAATTATCTGTTTGGCTAAGGAAGAACTTGGCTTGAAGGTTGAGGAACGTACTATCGACCGTACAGAACTCTATTTAGCTGACGAAGCATTTCTTTGTGGGTCTGCAATGGAGATTACCCCTATCTACACTATCGACCGGTATGAAGTAGATTCAGGTGAACAGGGTGAGATTACAAAGCGCTTGCACTTGACTTATCTCGATTGTGTAAGAGGTAAATTGGCAAATAGAATGGATTGGTTGACTCCTATTTATTAGTATGAGTAAGAAAATATCCGTATTAATGTCCGTATACAAATCTGAAAAACCCGAATACTTGGAGCGTTCACTCCAAAGTATTTGGGATGATCAGATTTGCAAGCCCAATAAGATAATACTTGTTCAGGATGGGCCTGTCGGCATTGATTTAACAGAAGTTCTTGACCGATGGATTGCAAAGCTTGGAGATATCATAACGCTCATCGTAAATGAGGTTAATATAGGTTTAACAAAGTCGCTCAACAAAGGTATTACAGCTATTGATACTGATTATATTGCAAGAATGGATAGTGATGATGTATCACGACCAGACAGATTCGCAGTTCAATCTGAATTCTTAGATACACATAAAGATGTAGCCGTAATCGGTGCTTATATTCAAGAATTTAGCGATATTTGTGAAAATCTAGGCGTACGAAAGTTTCCGTTAGATACAGCTGGAGCAAAGAAACTCATATATAAAGCAAATCCACTTGCACATCCTGCAGTTATGATGCGAAAGTCAATGTTTGACGATGGTATTTCTTACGATGAGAATTATCGTACATCTCAAGATTTAGCCCTGTGGTTTGATATTCTTACTGCAGGTTATAATGTGGCAAATATTGATAAAGTTCTTCTTAATTTTAGGCGAAACGATTCTGTTTATAAGCGTAGATCAAATAGGAAGGATAGTAATCTTGAATTTAAAGTTCACGAAAAAGGAATATATAAACTATTTGGAATTTCTCCTTATAAATCGCTATTTCCAATAGCTAGATATATTCTCAGACTCCTTCCTTCTTCTATTATTCGTATGTTATACAATGGAAAAATAAGAAGGAAACTTACAATGTAAATTATTGATTGATGTCATGCCCAATAAACAGCAAAAAAGAGAAAGAGATAGGCAGGATGTAGTTTTGTTCTTTGAACTTATTCAAATAGCAATTGGTAACAGAGCTCATTTATCGTTTCCACCCAATAACATTCAGTGGAATAACGCGTTTACTATCGCTTCCCAACAATCGCTTATTGGAATTACTTTTGTTGGCCTAAATAAGATACCAAAAAGTCAAATGCCAAATGAATTATTAATATTAAAATGGTTTGGTATGACAGAACTTTTGGTAAAACGTAATAAAATATTAAATTTACAATGTGAAGAAGTTCAGAAAACACTGAATGAATGTGGCTTATATAATTGTATTTTAAAGGGACAAAGTATTGGAGCCTATTATGGAGATATTGATGTATGGTTTGATGGAAATATTATTAAGACTATTAAATGAATAAAAAAACTCTACATTACACCATTTTGACTATATGCATACACATGTGGATTTTTTCAAAAATACTGATGTTGAAGTTCATTTTAGGCCATGGATAAGTCATAATCTCATTAGAAATTATAGACTTCAAAAATTATCCCGAAAATTTGGAAAGAAAAGTTTTGTTGTAAACAAAAATAACAATCTGATTGTCCCTGCTCATCTTTTCAATGTTGTCCATGTGCTTCATCATATTTATTGGTATTTCCTTGTTGAGGGAGTTGGGTTAAGACAAGTCTTAGATTTATATTTCTTATCGATTAACAATAGAAACTCTGATATAATTGTAATTATAAAACAGCTTTCAATGTTTAAGTTTACCTCTGCAGTTATGTGGGTTCTGATGGAAGCTTTCGGATTTAACAAAGAATTTTTACCATGCAAGCCAAATCAGAAAGAAGGCCGCTTTTTACTTAGTGAAATTTTAAAGGCTGGTAATTTAGGACATTACGACGTTAGAGAGAATCATGTTATTTATGAAAGTCGTATATCTACATTTTTTTAATGGATTAATCATTCATTACGGTTGTCAAAACATTATCCTATTGAAGTCTTTTGGACTCCTATTGGTATTATTTATATATCCATAAGAGGCAGATTTATCTCATGGTTAGCAAAAGTTGTTTAATAAGATAATTAAATATTGTGTATAGCTATTGATACCACTAAAATAAATACATATGGATAATTATCAATATCATATTTTTTCTCCTTATCGTGTTTGCCCTTTGGGGGCTCATGTTGACCATCAACACGGTATAGTAACAGATTTGCGATCAATAAGGGAGTGGATTTGTGGTTCACTCCAAGTGAAAACAGCCAGGTTCATCTAGAATCCCTCTCTTTTGAAGGATTTGTCGAATTTGATATAGCGACCAAAACACAGATAAAACAAGGACAATGGGGTGATTATGTGCGCGGCGCTAAATATGCTTTGTCAAAGCAATTTAATCTGAAGTATGGTATCAACGGTGTTTTGCAAGGCTCTCTTCCTGTTGGTGGCATAAGTTCTTCCGCAGCTGTGCTAATAGCTTACGTAATGGCATTTGCTAAGGCGAATGGTATAAGTTTAAAGCCCTTTGAGGTTGTCCTTATTGCTTCTGAAGCGGAACGTGAGTATATAGGTTTGAACAACGGGTTACTGGATCAGGCATGTATTGCTTTAGGTCAAAAGAATAGTCTGCTATTCTTAAGATTGTGATTCTAATCATTATCGAATAATCAATAGAAATTTATCTATGCCTGATTTTGAGATTGGTATATTTTTTAGTGGCCTTACGCGTAGTCTCGTGAACTCTGATTACAATCTCCGTGTGTATGAGTGCAAAACGGCTGCATGGAATATTTTGGCATATGCAGATCAACCACTAAAGACATTCGACAAGACATTCCTTCGTGACATTCCAAAAGAATCTTTTGAGAAGACAAGAGATATTATGCCTGCTCGGTTTTCCAGAAGAGCTGAGCATTTTTATTCAGAATATCGTAGAGTCAGACAAGGTGTTACCGCATGGGAAACAGGTAATCTGCAACTCTTCGGTAAATTGAGTTTTGATTCATGCGAGAGTAGTATCCATAATTATGAGTGTGGTTCTCCAGAATTGATTGCTATATATAACATCATGCATAAACTTTCTGGTGTATATGGTGGCAGATTTAGTGGCGCAGGATTCAAGGGGGCTGTTATTGCACTTGTAGATCCAGCATATAAAGAAAGTATTGAAGCTGAGGTAACAAGGCAGTATCTTGCTCAATTCCCTGAATACGAAATGACTTTCAAAACATATTGGGTTAAACCTGATGATGGTGCAAGATTTATTGAAAATTAAAAAAAATGAATATTATACAATGAAAAACATTGTAATTGCAGCCGAATATGCGACTCGTTTGGGGGAGTTGACAAAGAACTTTCCAAAGCCTTTGTTGAAGATTGGTAATTCAACCATTCTCGGTCGTATTCTTGACGATATAGATAAAATTGATGACATTGATGAGCATGTAATTATCACTAATCATAAGTTTGCTCCAATCTTTGAAGATTGGACAAAGGAGCAGAACTATAGCAAGAAGATTACTATCATAGATGATGGAACTTCCACTAATGATACTCGATTGGGTGCTGTATGTGATTTACTCTATGCGTTGGATAAGCTTAATATAAATGATGACATACTAGTTGTTGCAGCGGATAATTTGCTGTTCTTCTCCTTTTCAGAGTTTGTAGACTTTGCAAAATCTAAGGCCACTAGCTGCATTATGTGCCATGAAGAGCCATCTATAGAGAAACTTCAACGTACAGGTGTGATCGTAGTGGATGATAATATGCATGTTCTCAATATGGAAGAAAAGCCACAAGCCCCAAAGTCTCATTGGGCAGTACCTCCATTTTATATATATTTAAAGAAAGATCTTGAACTCGTTCGCTACTCTGTTGCCAATTCTTGTGGCAAAGATACTCCCAGTAATCTTGCTCATTATATGGTTGATAATACCGAAATACATGCCTGGAAAATGTCTGCTAGTCGTTTCGATATAGGATCTCTTGACACTTACTACGAGGCAGTAGAAAAATTCGGTAAGTAAATTAATACGATATATTAATCCCCAAAATGGTAAAGATGGAAAAGATAAGTTTAGAAGATAAATCGATTTTGATAACAGGTGCTGCAGGGTTTATTGGAAGCAACTTGTGTATACGATTACTCAAGGAAGTTGAGGGCGTAAAGGTTATTGGTCTCGACAATATGAATGATTACTATGATGTGAATATCAAGAACTACCGTCTAGAGCAATTGTCTGAGGTTGGTGGTGATTGGACTTTCATCAAGGGTGATCTTTCTGACAAACAAACTATCAATGGCATATTTTCTCAGTATCACCCTAATGTAGTGGTAAATTTGGGCGCACAGGCTGGTGTACGCTATTCTATCACAAATCCGGATGCTTATATCAAGAGCAATATGATAGGTTTCTATAACATCCTTGAAGCATGTCGTAATGAGGAGGCATTGGAACATCTTGTTTATGCTTCTTCATCTTCTGTATATGGAACAAACAAGAAAGTGCCATATTCTACTGATGATAAGGTGGATAATCCAGTTTCTCTATATGCTGCCACTAAGAAAAGTAATGAGTTGATGGCTCATGCCTATTCAAAATTGTATAACATCCCTTCTACAGGGTTGCGTTTCTTTACTGTTTATGGACCTGCTGGTCGCCCAGATATGGCATATTTTGGTTTTACCAATAAGCTAGTAAATAGAGAAACAATCAAAATCTTCAACTATGGTAATTGTATGCGAGATTTTACATTCATTGATGACATAGTAGAGGGTGTAATCCGTGTAATGAAAGGAGCTCCAGAGAAAAAGACAGGGGAGGATGGATTACCTGTACCTCCTTATGCCGTATATAATATTGGTAATAATGCTCCAGAGAATTTGCTAGACTTCGTGACTATTCTTCAGGAAGAACTGGTTCGTGCAGGAGTCTTGCAAGAGGGTTACAACTTCGAAGCCCATAAAGAACTTGTCCCTATGCAGCCAGGTGATGTTCCTGTAACCTACGCTGATACTACACCCCTAGAAAAGGATTATGGTTTCAAGCCTTCAACTCCACTGCGCGATGGCTTACGTAAATTTGCTACTTGGTATAAAGAATTCTATCAATAATATATAACGTTATCAACTATTTCAATTCAAATTATTAATCATGAAATCATTCGAAAATATTAAAATCGCCGTTGCCGGCACAGGTTATGTTGGTCTTTCTATCGCAACATTACTCTCTCAACATCACCAAGTGACTGCTGTTGATGTTATTCCTGAAAAGGTTGAGAAACTCAACAAAAAGATTTCTCCAATTCAGGATGACTATATCGAGAAATATCTTTCAGAGAAAGATCTGGACCTCAAAGCAACCCTTGATGGTGCCGCAGCCTACAAGGACGCTGATTATGTAGTAATTGCTGCTCCAACTAACTATGACCCCCAGAAGAACTTTTTCGACACACACCATATAGAGGATGTAATTGACCTAGTTCTGCGTGTTAATCCTGATGCTGTGATGGTAATCAAGTCAACAATTCCTGTAGGATATTGCCGTTCTCTCTATGTGAAGTATGCGCTCAAGTTCTTGACAGATCCGGCATTGAAGGGAAAGAAGTTTAATTTGTTATTCTCTCCAGAGTTTCTTCGTGAAAGTAAGGCATTGTATGATAACTTGTATCCTTCTCGTATTATAGTTGGATATCCAAAGGTATTGCCATCTGAACGTAATAAGAAGTGGGATGAAGAAAATGCTGCTATTGAGGCAATCAGTAATTCTGTGGCAGAGGAATATGCGAAGACTTTCGCGCAACTACTGCAGGAAGGTGCTATAAAGGAGGATATCGATACCTTGTTGATGGGTATGACAGAGGCAGAGGCTGTTAAATTGTTTGCTAATACTTATCTAGCACTTCGCGTTAGTTACTTCAACGAGTTGGATACTTATGCTGAGGTGAAGGGTTTGGACAGTCAGGCAATCATCTCTGGTGTAGGTCTCGATCCACGTATTGGTACACATTATAATAATCCTTCATTTGGTTATGGTGGTTATTGCTTACCAAAGGATACCAAACAGTTATTGGCTAATTATGCTGACGTACCTCAAAATATGATGAGTGCTATCGTTGAGAGTAATCGCACTCGTAAAGACTTCATTGCTGATGAGGTTTTGCGTAAGGCTGGTTACTATACTGCAAATAGTGACTGGAATGAGGCTGATGAAAAGGAAGTCATCATTGGTGTTTATCGTTTGACAATGAAGAGCAATAGCGATAACTTCCGCCAAAGTGCCATCCAGGGAATCATGAAGCGTGTTAAGGCTAAGGGGGCTAATATTATTATCTATGAGCCAACTTTGGAGAACGAAACGTCTTTCTTTGGAAGCCTTGTAGTAAATGACTTAGATAAGTTTAAGGCTCAGAGTGATGCCATTATAGCCAATCGCTATGATGAGGTGCTTGATGATGTAAAAGAAAAAGTTTATACTCGAGATATATTTCACGAGGATTAATATCTGTTACCTTTATGTCTTAGGGTTTAATTAAAAAATGAGGATATCCGTCAGCATAGGTGGAGCATCAGCTTGCAGTTCGATACTGCCTGACGGTACAAATAGAACTATTTATCAATAATAATGGACGTAATTAAAACTGCCATTGATGGCGTTGTAATCATAGAGCCTAGAGTATTTAAAGATGCTCGTGGCTATTTCTTCGAGTCTTTCTCTCAACGTGAATTTGAGGAGAAGGTGCACAAGATTAATTTTGTACAAGATAATGAGAGCATGAGCTCCTATGGTGTGATGCGCGGATTGCATTTCCAACGTCCTCCATTCACTCAGAGTAAACTTGTGCGCTGTGTGAAGGGTGCTGTACTTGATGTTGCTGTTGATATTCGCAAGGGTTCTCCTACATACGGACAGCATGTAGCTGTGGAATTATCAGAAGAGAATCATCGTCAATTCTTTGTGCCAAGAGGTTTTGCTCATGGTTTCGCTGTACTTTCTGAAACTGCAGTTTTCCAGTATAAGTGTGATAACTTCTATGCTCCAGAAGCTGATGGTGGCATTTCAATTGTAGATGGTAGTCTTGGCATTGATTGGAAGATTAATGCCGATAAGGTATTGTTATCAGAGAAAGATACAAAACACGCCTTCCTGAAGGATTTTGATAGTCCTTTTGATATTAATATAGATTTATATCCAGAGTTTAAATAGTATGAATATACTTGTAACAGGTGCTAACGGCCAATTAGGAAATGAAATGCGCATTGTGTCTAAGAATACAAGCGACAATTATATTTTCACAGACGTGAATCAGGTAGAAGGTCTTGAAACTACCTATCTTGATATTACTGATATTGATGCCATTCGAAAGATGGTAAAGGACAATAACGTAAATGCTATTGTCAATTGTGCAGCATGGACAAACGTAGATGCTTGCGAAACCGATGAGAAGCTAGCTGCTCTTGCTGAGAACTGAATGTTGATGCTCCAGAAAACCTAGCTAAGGTAATGAAGGAAGTTGATGGATGGTTGATTCAAATATCAACCGACTATGTATTCGGTAAGGAGCCGTACAATATTCCATGCGGACCTGATCAAAAAGGTACTCCTACAGGTGTATATGGTAAGACTAAGCTACATAGCGAGCAAAAAATCATTGCAACAGGTTGCATATATATTATCATCCGCACAGCTTGGTTATATTCTGAGTTTGGGAAGAACTTCTGCAAAACAATGATCAACCTCACTGCAACTAAGCCTGCTTTGAAGGTCGTTTTTGATCAGTGTGGAACTCCTACATACGCATTGGATTTAGCCCATGTTATTATCACTATAATTGAGAAACCCCAGGTTGGTGTTTTCCATTTTTCGAATGAAGGTGTTTGCTCTTGGTATGACTTCACTCAGATGATTGCCAAGATTGTTGGCAATAATGATTGCGATATTCAGTCTTGCTATAGCTCTGAATACCCTTCACCTGTTACCCGTCCAGCTTATTCTGTATTGGATAAGTGTACTATTAAGGAAACCTTTTATGTAAAATTTCCTTATTGGATAGATAGCCTTGAAAAATGTATTTCAATTTAAAAAAAGTAAAGAAAACGATATGAAGAATATAGTAATTACAGGTGGTGCAGGCTTTATTGGAAGCCATGTAGTTCGTTTGTTCGTAAATAAGTATCCCGAGTATAATATAATTAATTTGGATAAGTTGACTTATGCTGGTAATCTGGCTAATCTAAAGGACATAGAGGATAAGCCAAATTACAAGTTTGTGAAGATGGATATTTGCGATTTCGATGCATTCTACAAGTTGATGCAAGAAGAGCATGTGGATGGTATCATTCACTTGGCAGCAGAGAGTCATGTGGATAGAAGTATTAAGGATCCATTACCCGTTGGCGGAATTAAGCCAGTGCATACTTGACTCTTCCAATGGGTCTAT
>ENA-ORTQ01003009-ORTQ01003009.1-human-gut-metagenome-genome-assembly--contig:-NODE-3009-length-13498-cov-2.260954_pt1 | contig 13498 bp, 9 predicted proteins | sample MGYA00241912_ERZ509188 | MGnify/ENA primary metagenome ERZ509188 (study PRJEB26280, sample SAMEA2338849) | human gut metagenome | biome: human gut; feature: human-associated habitat; material: faeces...
GGACTGGAGTCATGCAGGAAGGGGAACCGAAAAATGGATACCGCGAGCAGGAAGCCGCAGGCGGAACCTATGCGCCAAAAAGAGTGCCAGAGCTTGAAAGGCAGCGCCAGGCACGTATTAAAAGACTCCAGGAACTGGAGCGTCAGCAGATAGAACTGCATAAACAGCGAATTATAAATGGCACACTGAGCAGGCGTTATAATGCAAGAGCATATGATGGACTGACTGCCATAGTCGCTTTTTTGACGGCAGTATTGCTGCTTTGGTCAGCAATAGGTTATGTGGGGAGAAATGCACAATTAAATGCAAGTAATAAAAAGGTGGCATCGCTCAAGGAGACTTATCAAGAGCTACAGACGGATAATGATAACCGTGAGGCACTTTTATATGCTTCTGTCGATGCAAAACAGATTTACCAGATCGCGACACAGAGGCTTGGCATGAGCTACCCTGAAAAGCATCAGGTAATCACCTATCATAAAACAGAGAGTGGGTACGTTGCACAATATGAAGACATTCCGCAGTGATGAGAATCAAATAAAAAATAAGACAAAGACAACGCAGTCAGCCGATAAAAAACGTAATGTAAAGAAAAAAAAACCTGCAAAAAAGATTTACAGAACTAATGCAAAGAAGGATACGGGCAAGCTTGCAAACCGTATAAACAGCAGAATGAGACTTGTAGCAGGTTTAGTTGCATTTTGTATGGCTGCGCTTGTCGTTTACATTGGTATACGCGCTGCACTTACAAATGAAGTGTATGAGCGAAAGGCACTCAGCCAGATGAATTACAGCAGCTCAACTTTAGTTGCAAAGTCTGGCGAAATTTATGACACAAATATGACACCGATTGCAGTCAGCAACCGTGTTTATATTTTGATTATTGATCCAAAGGTAATCATGGAAACAGAGGCAATTGAGGGGCGAAAGGGAACGCTTGAAACAACTGTTAAGGCGATTGCGCAGTGTTTTGACTTAGACGAAGCTGCGCTTACCGATACAATTACCCAGTCAGCCGATAAAAATTATATTCGTTATGTGCCAGAAGGCTGGACAAGCAAAAAATATCTTGTTACAGAAAGCCAAAAGGAAGCATTCGATGCGCTTGAAGAAAAGGTAAACAGCACAGAAAAAAAGAAAGAAACAAAAACAACAGAAGCCCAAAGTGTGCAGGAAACAGAAGGCACCTCATCTGCAGATGAGGAGTTTGAAAGCCAGGAGGGTGCTAAGATTGTAGGTGTTTGGTTTGAGACAGAATACCAGCGCTATTATCCATATGGCAATTTAGCAAGTAAGGTCATAGGCTTTACGACAAAGGACAGCTCTGAGGGTATTTGGGGACTAGAGCGCTACTACAATGAAGAACTTCGCGGAACAAATGGCAGAAGCTACAGCTATATTGACAGCAGCAAAAATCTGATCCGCGATGTGATTGAGCCAACTGATGGCTACTCACTTGTCTCAACGATTGATATGAACCTGACAAAGATACTCAGTGATACAGCCTCAGAGTGGTTTTATGAGACTGATGAAAACGGAGAAAGGGTTCGTACGGCAAAAAGCTACAGTATTCTTGCTATGGATCCGAATACAGGTGCTATAAAAGCAATGGTTACGGACACAGATTATGATCTGAATAATCCAAATGATCTTTCTGCATTCTACACTGATGAGGAGCTGGCTGCATTTGCAGATAATGAGGCGAAATCAGAAGAGTATGAAAAGTATCTGGAAAATGAGCAGGAAAAGTTAAAGGAACAGGCCGAAGCCTCAAAGGAGAAGGCTGATGACGATTCTTCTAATACACAGGATATAATAGAGATTGCAACGGCATCTCCGTATGCAGCATATTTGAATGAAAAGGGAGAGTGGGATCATAGCACTTATCCTACAACAACAGATGTACAAAATGAGATTTGGCGAAATGGTATAATCAGTAACTCATTTGAGCCAGGTTCTACTGGAAAGGTTCTTACATATGCAGCAGCGATTGAGGAAGGACTGATTACAGAAGATACGCAGTTTGATGACACTCATGGCTACTTAGACATTGGACGAACAATGGTAAAATGCCATAACTACGCGATAGGCGGCTGTGGTATTATTGATGCAAAGGAAGCCGTTGCGCAGTCTTGCAACGTTGCCTTTATGGAAATCGGAAAGATTCTTGGACCAGAGCTTTTTGTTAAATATCAGCAGCTTCATAATTTTGGTCAGAAGACAGGAATAGATCTTCCAGGTGAGGCTAGCTGTGAAGGACTTTTATATACAGCAGATCAGCTAGGAGAGATTGAGCTTGCGACAAGTGCATTTGGTCAGTGCTACAACGTTACCATGATTCAGATGGCAGCATCATTTTGTGCTGATATAAATGGCGGCTATTACTACAAGCCATATACCGTTGAGAGTATTCTTGATCAAGACGGCAATGTAGTAGAGTCTGTTAAGCCTACACTAGTGCGTCAGATTATAAGTGAGGAGACAAGTGCAACAGTGCGCCATGCACTTGAGTATGCTGTTACAAATGGAACTGTTTATGGTGTGCAGGTTGCAGACAAAGAAAACGGTGTCAAGATGGATGGCTATGATTTTGGCGGAAAGACAGGAACTGCTCAGAAGCTTCCGCGTTCAGAAGATAAATATGTCATTTCCCTGATTTCAGCAGCACCTATGAGTTCACCGCAGCTTGTGCTTTATGTTGTAGTTGATGAGTATGAAGGAAACGACGAAGACGGAAGTGCACCTGTACAGTATTTATCAGGACGTTTGTGGTATGCAATCAAGGATTACATCGGACTTTATTCTGAGTTAGATGCAGATGTAAACGAGTATGATTGGCAGAGTGCTTCTCCATCAGATGACAGTATGTCAGGAGAGTCACTCTTTACAGATTCAGAAGGAGATGATGCAGCTCTTCCAGTGCCTCCGGCAGTGGTTGCGCAGGAGCAAACAGATGCAGCAGCAGAAAATCCAGATGAAAATATCATTGATCCTGAGGCAGCAATTGCAGATCCGGCAGACGCAAACGCAGCACCAGATTCAAACGATGTCATAGATCTTCCGGCTCAGCCAGATGTACAGCCAGCGGCAGATGCAAATGCACAGTAAAAAAATAAAAAGAATCTTGAAATTTACAAAAGAATTTCAGGATTCTTTTTTTTATCGCCTGCCGCATATAGATAAATTAAGAAAACAGCAAAAACAAAGTAAAGGTAAGTCGGTGAAAATGGTCACGCAAGTTTTGAAAAAAGAGGCAGGAAACATGCTGCCGCGCCCGGTACGCACAATGCATAGAAGGGGAATACTTAGAATTGCATTGGTGCTTGTTACAGCATTGATCTTATTATGTGTGCGCCTAGGCGATTTGATGCTTGCAAAGTCAGAGCATTATAAAGAACTCGCATATGATCTTCATACAAGAGAGCGACAGCTAAAGGCAATGCGCGGTGAGATACAGGATAGAAATGGTAAGGTGCTTGCAGCAAACCGCACAGTCTGTACAATTTCCGTGATTCACAGTCAGATTAAGGATGCTGATGAAGTTGTGTCGGCGCTGTCGGAAACATTAAAAATGCAGCCAAAAGACGTGCAAAAAAAGGTAGAAAAAATCACGGCAAGAGAAATTATAAAGACAAATGTAGAAAAGAAAGTCGGAGATGCTATAAGAGAGATGGATCTTGCCGGTGTGAAGGTGGACGAAGATTATAAGCGTTACTATCCGTTTGGAAGTTTAGCTTCCAAGGTGCTTGGCTTTACAGGCGCTGATAATCAGGGCATTATCGGTCTGGAAGTATCATATGATGAGGTGCTTAAAGGAATTGGAGGCAGCATTTTGACATATACTGATGCAGCGGGAATTGAATTAAAAAATACAGCTGAGCAGCGTGTTGAGCCAATTGCCGGAAATACACTTCGTCTGACAATGGATTGGAATATCCAAAGTTTTGTCACTCAGGTATGCTTGGAGCTGATGGAAGAAAAGCAGGCAAATGAGGTTTCCTGCATAGTCATGAATCCACAGAATGGTGAGATTTATGCTATGGCAAATGTTCCAGAATTTGATTTGAATCGTCCGTTTGAGCTTCCAGAGGGTACTACATGTGAGAGTGAAGAAATGAGACAGGATTTATTAAATAAGATGTGGAGAAATGCCAATGTAAGCGATACATATGAGCCAGGTTCAACATTTAAGACTGTCACGGCAGCGGCAGCACTAGAAGCTGGTGTTGTAACTTTTAAGGATACATTTTCATGTCCTGGATTTTATATTGTGGAGGACAGACGTATTCGATGTCATAAGGTGAGTGGCCATGGCAGTGAAACATTTTTGCAGGGAATTCAAAATTCCTGCAATCCTGTCTTTATTCAGGTCGGTCTTCGGTTAGGTGCAGAGCGTTTTTACTCATATTTTGAACAGTTCGAGATTCTTGAAAAAACAGGGATTGATTTGCCCGGAGAAGCACGCACAATCATGCATGACCCTAAAAAAATCGGTGAGGTAGAGCTTGCGACCATTTCGTTTGGACAGTCATTTCAGCTGACGACACTTCGCCTTCTTACGACTATAAGCTCATTTGTAAATGGCGGTCACACTGTTGTGCCGCATTTTGGAATGGCAATCAGTTCATTTGACGGCACAAGCACACAAAAAATTGCTTATCCGCAGGGTACACAGGTACTTGATGAAGCAGTCAGCGCACAGATGCGTGAATGTTTAGAAAGTGTTGTGGCAGAGGGTGGCGGAAATAAGGCATACATAGAAGGTTATCGCATAGGAGGAAAGACGGCGACATCAGAAAAGCTTCCGCGTGGAACTGGAAAATATATTAGCTCCTTTGTAGGCTTTGCCCCGGCAGATGAGCCGCAGGTTATTATTATCATGACAGTCGATGAACCACAGGGTATTTATTATGGAGGCACAATTGTAGCGCCAAAGGTGAAAAAGATTTTTGAAAACATATTGCCATACCTTAATTTATAGTGATATACTCACCGTGAGTAAAGATTTCCTATGGTGAAGCAATTTACGAAAAGCGGTTCTACGATTGCTGTCTGAAAGGCAATTCATCTTACCGCTAGGCACTGTGGGACAGAAAGGTGAAAACATTATGAAAAATAAGGTATTAGTTGCAGGATGCGGAATCAGCGGTATCGGTGCAGCACGTATGCTGCTTGCTGCCGGAAAGTCTGTCATTTTGTATGATGGAAATGATAAAAAGAATAAGGAGGAAATCCGTGCACAGGTAGCAGATAACTCATCAGATGAGACACTTTCCATTGTGCTTGGTACGCTCTCGCAGGATGTTATAGATCAGTCTGAGTATTGTGTTATCAGTCCTGGTATTCCAACGGATCTTGCTTTTGTAGAGGAGTTAAAGAAAAATGGTGTGCCGATTTGGAGTGAGATCGAGCTTGCATACCATTATGCAAAGGGTCAGGTTATTGGTATCACCGGAACAAATGGAAAGACAACGACGACAGCGCTGACAGGTGAGATCATGGCAGCACATTTTGGCAAAGACAAGACGTTTGTTGTCGGAAATATCGGAACTGCCTATACAGGTAAGGCACTTGAGACAAAAGAAGACAGTGTGACAGTAGCAGAAATCAGCAGCTTCCAGTTAGAGACTGCACTGACATTTCGTCCGCATGTGAGTGCAATTTTAAATATCACGCCAGACCATTTAAATCGCCATAAAACTATGGAGTGCTACATTGCAGTCAAGGAATCCATCACAAAGAATCAGACAAAGGATGATTTTTGCGTGTTAAATTATGATGACGAAGTGCTGCGCTCTTTCGCACAGTCATGCCCGGCAACAGTTATATTTTTCTCAAGCCGTCACAGCTTAGATGAAGGCTTTTGCATGGATGGCAGCCGTTTAGTATATCGTCATGATGGAAAAGAAGAGGTTATTGGCACAACAGATCAATTTAACCTTGTTGGTCAGTGCAACTATGAAAACATCATGGCAGCTGCTGCAATCGGCACAGCAATGGGTGTTCCAATGGAAACAATTCGCCAGACTGCTTATAATTTTAAGGCAGTGGAGCATAGAATCGAGTATACAGCAACAAAAAAGCAGGTTCGCTATTACAATGATTCAAAGGGAACAAATCCGGATGCTGCAATTCAGGGTATCCGTGCAATGACAACGCCGACATGTTTAATTGGCGGCGGCTACGATAAAGGCTCAACTTATGATGAGTGGATTGAAGCATTTGGCAGCACAATCAAATATCTTGTGTTGATTGGACAGACATCTAAGGCAATTGCCGATTGCTGTGAAAAGCATGGCTTTACTAATTATGAGTTTGCCACATCAATGGAAGAAGCTGTTGAAAAATGTGCATCACATGCAAAGCCTGGTGAGGCTGTATTGTTATCACCGGCATGTGCAAGCTGGGGCATGTTTGACAATTATGAGCAAAGAGGACGCATTTTCAAGGAGCTTGTCAGAAAACTTCCAGATTAAGAATAAGACGATTGCTAAGAACAAAAAAGTAAAATAGCAGGAAAATAAAGGAGTGTAGAATGACAAAACTGCATTCTGTACATCCGAAAAAGGGCAGAGGTCATTTTGATCTCTGCCTGCTTGTTATACTGATAATTTTATTATCAGGCGGACTTATTATTTTATACAGCGCAACGAGATACACCGATGCAAAAGAACATCCAGGCCAGCCTTTTTATACGATCACAAGGCAGGTGATCTTTTTGGCTGCAGCTTTCGTTTCAATGCTTTTTATGTCAAAGACAGATTATCACAAGCTGTTAAAGCTGGCGCTGCCGGGATTTTTATTAAGCATTGCACTTGGCATTCTGGTACTGTTTTTTGGAAAAGAAGTAAACGGTCAAAAACGCTGGTTTGCAGTAGGACCGATCTCCTTTCAGCCGGCAGAGTTTGCAAAGCTTATGCTGATTTTCATGCTGAGCTCATTTTTTCATAAAAACTATCGAAAATCAGCAAGCTGGAGTCTTATTATCAAGGCTGTGGGAATCACGCTTCCTATTTTTTTGCCGGTTGTGTCGGCAAACCTTAGCTCTGGGTTAATTATTGCCGGAATCGCCTTTGTGATGACTTATGTAGCGTCCGAACACAGACCATTTTTTTTAATAAGCACAGCGGCTGCCATTTTTACATGTGTGTTTGCTTTTCAATCAGGACTTCTTACAGCCATTCTTGACGAATATCAGATGAACCGCATTTATGCCTGGATTGATCCGGAAGAATTTCCTCTAAGCAATGGTTTTCAGGTTTTACAGGGGCTGTATGCGATTGGCGCCGGCGGACTTTTTGGAACAGGACTTGGAAATAGTCTGCAAAAGCTTGGATTTTTGCCAGAAGCACAAAATGATATGATTTTTTCTATTATATGTGAAGAACTTGGTCTGTTTGGTGCAGTTTTAATAATATTTCTTTTCTTTTTATTATTGTGGCGAATGATGGAGATTGCGCAGAATGCACCAGATGATGAAGGTATGTTTCTTGTCAGCGGCATTATGGGGCACATTGGTATTCAGGTGTTGTTAAATATTGCTGTTGTCACAAATACTATCCCCAATACAGGAATCAGTCTGCCATTTATCAGCTATGGCGGTTCTTCTATTTTATTTTTGCTGACAGAAATGGGTATTGTTTTTCGCGTATCATCTGAGTCAAAAGAGGCACAATAAAAATGAAGAACATATGATACTATAAGAAGGCAATGTCTTCTTAGAAGGAGGGAATCAGTGGCATATCTGGAAATTAGGCAGACAGGTCCGCTTTCGGGCACTTATCGCGTGCAGGGGTCAAAAAATGCAGTCCTTCCAATGCTGGCAGCCACACTTTTGGTTCCAGGAAAGACGACCCTGCACCGTGTACCGAAAATAAAGGATGTTAATGTAATGCTTGAGATTCTTCATCTTCTTGGCTGCTGCAGCTGCTGGGAAGGCGAAGCATTGACAATAGATGCAGGCAATGTCAACAACTGGGTGATTCCAGAGGAATTGATCGGACAGATGCGTTCCTCTGTTATTTTGCTTGCTCCAATTCTTTATCGAATGAAAAAAGCAGCAGTTGTAGAACCGGGAGGCTGTTCCATCGGGCGGCGTCCAATTGATATTCACCTGTATGTCCTTCAGGCGCTTGGTGTCAAGCTTCATTATGAATGGGAGGAACACATCTTTGCACAGGCCGATTATTTTTGCGGTGCTCACCTTTTCTTGAAATTTCCATCAGTGGGCGCGACAGAGCAGGCAATTCTTGCGGCAGTTACAGCAAACGGCATGACAGTTATTGATAATGCGGCAAGAGAGCCAGAGATAGCAGAGCTTTGCCGTATGCTTCGTGGTATGGGTGCAAAAATCACAGGAGATCAGACAGGACGCATCGTAATAGAGGGTGTGAAGGAGCTTTTTGAGAGTACGTGTGAAGTTGGCGCAGATCGTATTGTGGCTGCAACCTGCCTTAGTGCAGTGGCTGTTTGTTCAGGAGAAATTACACTGACAGGAGTAGACGCTTCTCATCTAAATGGCGTCATAGAACCGTTTGAAAAAATGGGCTGTAAGATTTGGTCAGATAAGGATACACTCACTGCAGCCAGAATGGATAAGCTGATGGCAATTCCTTATTTAAAGACTAGTCCGTATCCAGGTTTTCCGACAGATGTGCAGTCATTGATAATGGCAGTAATGTCATTTGCAGATGGTCAATCTGTAGTGGAGGAGGGAATATTTGAAGGAAGATTTCGTACGGCTTACCAGTTGCAAAAAATGGGCGCAGCGATTATAATAGAAAATAACCAGGCCATAATTTGGGGCAGCCATTTAATTGGAACAAAGGTGGAAGCTCCTGATTTAAGAGGCGGCGCCGCATTGGCGATTGCAGGGCTTGGAGCAGACGGTGTGACAACTATTTTTGGCTATGATCACATCGCCAGAGGATATGAAGATCTTGCAGGCATGCTTTTTATGCTTGGCGCACAGGCAGCTTTGCGGGAATGAGCTTATTTGCTGAAAGGAAGGTGGAACTGTAACATACAGTGCACAATAGGGAATTAGTCAGAGTATATGTTGGATGAAAAGTTAGCCAGACACAAAAAAAGAAAAAAGAGAATATTGACAGGCATCCTGGCGATAGTTGGGGTTCTGGCTATCGCCGTTACCGTTTTTTTTACTGCCTATGTTGCAGACTGCCAGATCACGGGAAGTCAGTATGGACAGGAAGAAGAGATTGAGAATGAGCTTTTTTCCACGCCTATGGACCAGCGCTTTTTCTATCAGTTTTTTAGAAAGCTGACCCACTCACAAAAGCAGTTAAATGGCGTGGCGTCTTATCGTATGGAGTTTTCTCCAGATCTGTCAGTAAAGGTGATTGTCACAGAAAATCCAATCATCGGAGCTGTAAGCTGGGAACACAATCGATATTATTTTGACAGGTATGGATATGTAATGGCAAAAAATATTGACATTTCAAGTACGGTTCCTGTTGTAGACGGAAGCAACTTTACAAATGTTTCGCTGTACGAACAGCTTGGAGGCGTAAAGAGCAGTCTGGCAGAGGATATTTTGCAGCTGACGCAGCTTCTTGATGACAATGAGATTGCGGTAGATTCAATTTCCTATGATGAAAAGATGCAGGCAGTGATTGCGCTTGGTGATGTAAAGGTAAGTCTTGGAAGCCGCGATAATATGACGGACAAGATCGCAGAGCTCTGTGCAATCTTGGACAGCGGAGAATTAAGCGGGCTAAAGGGAACGCTTCATCTGGAAAACTGTGGTGATGGAAGTACAAGCTCCTATATATTTGACAGAGAGTAGCAAAGAAACAGTCAAAAAAGGGATTGGCACAGAAAACGTCACAGAAATTTAAGAAAAATTTTTGAAGAAAGCCAAATTTCGGGTTGATTATTTTGCGGAATAATAATATAGTATTAAGGTAGAAAGTGTAAGGAGGAATATAACTTTGTTAGAGATTAAAATAAACGAATCAGAAGGTTCGGCAAAGATTGTTGTGGTAGGTGTCGGCGGAGCAGGAAACAATGCTGTAAACCGCATGGTAGATGAGGATATCGTAGGTGTTGAGTTTGTTGGCGTTAATACAGACAGACAGGCCTTACAGTTCTGCAAGGCTCCAACCGCGATTCAGATCGGTGAGAAGCTGACAAAGGGTCTTGGTGCAGGTGCAAAGCCAGAAGTAGGCGAGAAGGCAGCTGAGGAGAACCTTGATGATTTGAAGGAAGCCATTAAGGGTGCCGACATGGTATTTGTTACCTGTGGTATGGGTGGCGGTACTGGTACTGGTGCAGCTCCGATCATTGCCGGTCTGGCAAAGGAGATGGGAATCCTTACCGTAGGTGTTGTAACAAAGCCATTCTCCTTCGAGGGAAGAACTCGTATGAATAACGCACAGAGTGGTATTGAGAGACTTAAGGAATCTGTAGATACTCTGATCGTTATTCCAAATGACAAGCTTCTTCAGCTCGTTGACAGACGCACCACAATGCCAGAGGCGTTAAAGAAGGCAGATGAAGTATTACAGCAGGCAGTACAGGGTATTACCGACCTGATCAATATCCCAGGACTGATCAACCTTGACTTTGCAGACGTTCAGACTGTAATGAAGGACAAGGGTATTGCACACATCGGTATCGGAAATGCAACAGGAGACGACAAGGCAATCGATGCAATGAAGATCGCTGTTTCCAGTCCGCTGCTTGAGACAACTATCGAGGGCGCTACAAACGTATTGATCAATATTGCTGGTGATGTAAGTCTTCCAGAGGTTCATGAGGCAGCAAGCTATGTTCAGGAGCTGGCAGGTGAGGATGCAAACATTATCTTCGGTGCTACATACGATGAGAATGCAACCGATGAGGTTACCATCACCGTTATCGCTACTGGTGTAGAGGATAAGAACCTGGAAGGTGTACAGGCTCAGTCATCAAAGAAGGCATCTGGCGCAAAGGCAGCTGATTTTGCATATCGTGCACCAGCTTCCAAGGAGTTTTCTGCAAAAGAGCCAAAGTTTGAGGAGTCTGGATTTACTATTCCGAAGCCACAGAAGGAAGTAAAGGATATCAGCATTCCGACATTCTTAAAGAGAAACTAATGTATAAATAAAATTATACGAGAGAGAAGCACAGAAATGTGACTTCTCTTTCTTTTTTTGGTGGTGAATATGATCGCAATAGACCTTTATTTTTTTATGAATGCAGCATATGATCTGACCCTTCTTTGTGTGGTGGGAATTGTGGCGAGGAAGCGATTGTATTTTGGACGAGTGTTAGCAGCGGCTCTTTTGGGGGCGGCGTGGAGCGTAACTGCGTTAATTGCTGCTCTGTATTTTGTGCTGCCGTCATGTGCATTGTGGATTGTAAAAATGATTACGTATCTTCTCTGCCCCTATTTAATGTGTCTCATTGCATATAGGAGAAATATAAATGTGATGCAAAAAATATTTATGCGCGAATTTCTTCTGAAAAATATTGAGCTTCTTTTATATTTTTACGTAGCAGGAGCATTGATTAGTGGTCTGATGCTTTTACTAAAGTGGTCGGGCATACATATTCCATCATGGATTTTAATGCCGGTGTGCAGTATTTTGGCTGTTTTTTTGTGGCGGTATATTACAAAGAAAGAAGCACAGGAAAAACAGATTTATGAGGTTACGCTTATTTATCAAGACAAGACTTTTAATGTTAAGGCTCTTTATGACAGTGGAAATACGTTAATGACAAGAAAAAGCGAGCCAGTTCATGTGTTAGCACCTTCTATATGGAAGGAGCTTATTGGAGAAGATCCGTGGAAGGAGGATGGATTTGCAGTACCCTATCAGACAGTTAGTGAGACGTCTGTGATGCCGGGAATCTATTTAGATGAGATTCATTTAAAAGAAAAGGCGATTACAGAAAAGAAACAACAACTTGTAAAAGAAAATAGTAAAGAAAAAGTATTGGTTCTTAGACATGTGCCTACTGGTCTTGGCAGTATGGAGTTTGACAAAGCGGGAGAATGTCAAATGCTGCTGCATCGTGACACATTTGATTGAATGAAATGACCTTACAGCAAAAGGAAACAAAACATAGGGGACGAATTTTACAGACGACAAGCGAGTTCGACAGCCTTTTCATTTCATTTGTGGTAAGATGGGCTCATTCCTATATAAATGGTGCTGTAGATTTGGCACCAGATTTGTTTGGAAAAAGGAGGAAAGCCTATGACAAAGTGGCAGACAAAAGAACAGACAAAGGCATGGCGTACCTTTTTACAGCATTTTTCAGCAGGCATGGGAGGCAAAGGCAGAATTTACTACATAGGTGGAACGGATGTGCTTCCACGGCCGTTAACACCAAAAGAAGAAGAACATTTAATTTCATGTATGGGAACAGTCGGGGAAAAAGAGGCAAAAAGCAGGCTGATCGAACATAATTTGCGTCTTGTCGTTTACATCGCAAAGAAATTTGAAAACACAGGAGTAGGTGTAGAGGATTTGATTTCAATCGGCACGATTGGTCTGATCAAAGGTATCAATACATTTAACAAGACAAAAAAGATCAAGCTGGCAACATATGCGTCACGCTGCATCGAAAACGAAATATTAATGTACCTTAGACGAAACAGCAAGCGGAAAACAGAAGTCTCAATAGACGAGCCATTAAACGTTGACTGGGACGGCAATGAACTTCTATTATCAGATATTTTAGGAACAGACGAAGATATGGTATACCGTGATATGGAAGAAGAAGCAGAGCGCAGACAGCTCTCAAACGCATTGTCAAAACTTCCGTCACGCGAGCGCCGTATAGTAGAGCTTCGCTATGGAATAAACACAGACGATGACCGCGAAATGACACAAAAAGAAGTAGCAAAAAAACTTCATATTTCAAGATCCTATGTAAGCAGGATTGAAAAGAAAGCACTGATGTTATTAAAAAGTAAAATAAAGACATGACACACTTATATCTTAGATATTAAGAGAAAATGGTAGTTTTTCTTTTATTAATTTAATAAAGTGAAAAAATCTTCACTATACAAAGAAAATAATCATAAAAATCTTCGAAAACAAAGATGTCATATCAAAAAGTGAAAAATTTTTCATATCATTTCACCCACAAAACAGGTAATATAATTGCATACAAAACACACGGACCGATAAGGAGGATAAAAATATGGACGCAATGAAAATCGCAAATAGTATCCCAATGTGGCTTGCCTGTGCACTTCCAGTGGCATTTGTCATCTTACAGGCAGTCTTATTCGCAAGGGGTGCTTACAAATCAGGAAAGAAACTAGGACTTAACGATAAACAGATGAAAAAAGCAATGAAAAGCAGTGCGGTAACATCGATCGGACCATCCATCGTTGTATTAAGTGCGATGCTTTCTCTGTTAGTATCTGTAGGAGGGCCAATCGGATGGATGAGATTATCTATGATCGGTTCCGTTATGTTTGAATCTATCGCAGCAGGACTTGGAACATCCGCTGTCGGGGTACAACTTGGAACCGACACAT
>ENA-ORTQ01003026-ORTQ01003026.1-human-gut-metagenome-genome-assembly--contig:-NODE-3026-length-13393-cov-16.883416_pt1 | contig 13393 bp, 10 predicted proteins | sample MGYA00241912_ERZ509188 | MGnify/ENA primary metagenome ERZ509188 (study PRJEB26280, sample SAMEA2338849) | human gut metagenome | biome: human gut; feature: human-associated habitat; material: faeces...
CGCAGGTATACGTCCTGACCAAAGACGAAGGCGGCCGCCACACGCCGTTCTTCAACGGATACCGTCCGCAGTTCTTCTTCAGAACGACAGATGTAACAGGGGACATCAACCTGCCGGAAGGGGTAGAAATGTGCATGCCGGGGGACAACATTGAAATGAGTGTAAAACTCATCACCCCGATTGCCATGGAAGAAGGTCAGCGCTTCGCAATCCGTGAAGGCGGGAGAACCGTAGGCGCAGGCGTTGTTGCCAAGATTACAAAATAATCTGCTTAATCAGTGCATAGCATAAATATGAAAAGAATCTCGCTTTGGAAACGGAGTGGGATTCTTTTTTTGCGTACCGTTTTATTTATTGGAGAATGAATATAATATATCACGGCTTATATTATGATATAATTAGCGAGGATAAAATGTTTTTTGATTAAGATTGAAATATAAACAGTTTAAATAATATTGGAGAGAATAATGGTGAAATGGCTGCCGGTTATAGCGGCGGGTTTGATTTTTCTTTCAGGCTGCGCGCCGGTTGTGAAAGAAAATGGGAAAACAATGCCCCGTATCGACGGAGAAGCGAAAATAGAATGGAACAGGGAAAAATATCCTCTTGCTGTGGAGATACTGAACTCTCATGGGGAGAAGGAGCGGCAGGTGTTCTATTCTCCGCCAAAGAGAGTGGCGGCGGTCTGGCAGAACTCCATAGAAACACTGCTGGCTCTTGGGGTAGGGGATCGTATCATTGCGGGAATGGGCGTCCCTGACAGGAAGTATATCCGTGAGGAGTATCAGGCAGGTTATGAAGCGATTCCTTATAAAAGCCTGGAAAACCTTGATCCGGAAACAATCATGATGATGAGGCCTGACTTCATTGCAGGCTGGAGTTCCACCTTTTCCGCCAAGGTTCTCCGCAGTACGGAGTTTTGGAATGAACGCGGCGTGCATACCTATATTTCCCAAAACTCCGATCCGGCAAACAGGAACCGCACCATTGAAAATGAGTATGCCGATATTTTAAATCTGGGGAAAATATTTGACAGGGAAGAAAAAGCGGAAAGCCTTGTCAAAGAAATGAAAGATGAAATCTCCCGCGCCGCCGGGCAGGCAACTCTTACTGGGAAACATCCCCGCGTTCTCATCATCGAATTTATGGGATCGGATATCAGTGTCTACGGGGAGGAAACCCTTGCAGGCGATATCCTCAGAAGAATGAACGGCGAACTGCTTGCATCCGGACAGCAGCAAATCAGCAAGGAACAAATCATAGAAATGGATCCGGATGCCATATTCGTCATCCTTATCGAAGGGGATTATGATCATCCAAAGCAGAAACTGGATATGCTCTATCATGAACAAGCGCTCCGGGATGTACGTTGTATTCGTGAGAAACGGGTTTATCCGCTGCCCCTGTATTCTGTCTACTCATCGGGGATAAGGACTCTTGATGGCATACGATATATAGGAAAAGGTTTGTATCCCGATTTATATAAGGAGCAATAAATGAAATTTTTAAAAACACTGGGGTTTACCATGATTCTTATTGCGCTTGCTTTCCTCCTCGCGGCAGCGCTCTTTTGGGGGCTCAGCATCGGCACGGTTAAACTGCCGCTTGATCAGATCTACAATTCTGTTTTGGAGCAGCTTATGGGGGATCTGCCCATTGAGGCTGTGGGCCGTGGGCCGGTTCATGATATTGTATGGCTTCTCCGTCTGCCCCGCCTTGTCCTTGCAGCGCTTATTGGCTGCGGACTCGCTGTCTGCGGCGTCATTATGCAGGCTATCGTAAAAAACCCTCTGGCGGACCCCTACATTTTAGGCATATCCTCCGGCGCGTCCCTTGGAGCCACCTCTGCCATCCTTTTGGGGATCGGGGCGTCTCTGGGACCGAACTTCGTGGGAATCAGTGCATTTATCGGCGCTTTTGTTCTGTCACTGGCAGTCCTTTTTATATCCAACCTTGGGGGGCGGTCAAATTCCATGAAACTCCTCCTGGCAGGCATGGCACTCTCGGCGGTATGCAGCGCTTTTTCCAGCTTCATCGTGTACTTTGCCAATAATAAGGAAGGCATGCAGAGCATTGCTTACTGGCTGATGGGAAGTCTGGCGGGAGCGAAATGGAACGAACTTGCCGTCATCGCGCCAGTAATCATTGTGTCCGTCCTTTTTTTCTGGACACAGAGCCGTGTGCTGAACCTTATGCTCCTCGGCGATGAAACGGCAATCACGATGGGGACGGATCTCCACCTTTACCGCCAGTGGTATCTTCTCATCAGCTCCCTCATTGTGGGATTCGCCGTTTACGCGGCGGGGATGATCGGTTTTGTCGGACTTATTATTCCCCACGTCATGCGGATGTTCCTGGGACCTGACCACAAGAAACTCATTCCTGCCAGCGCCCTTGTAGGGGCTATATTTCTTGTCATATGCGACGGTCTCTGCCGTATCATCATCCCCCATACGGAACTGCCCATCGGCATCCTGATTTCCATGATCGGCGCGCCGTGCTTTATTTATCTCATGATTAAACGAACCTATGGATTCGGAGGGAATGACTGATGGAAATACTTGCGGAAGCAGTCCGGTTTTTTGCCGGCGGCAGACAGATACTCCAGGGGATTGACCTGGAATTGCGGCCAAAGGAATTTTTAGGTATTATCGGGCCGAACGGCAGCGGGAAGAGCACCTTCCTGAAATGCGTCTACCGCGTGCAGAAACCGACAACGGGAAAAATTTATTTCAATGGAAAAAAATTAGATGAATTTTCCTATCGTGAATCAGCGCTGAAACTGGCCGTCGTGGCGCAGCACAATTTTTACAATTTTGATTTCTCCGTCTTGGACGTGGTCCTCATGGGACGCTCACCCCATAAGAAAATGATGGAGCGGGACAATGCGGAAGACTATAAAATTGCGCGGGACGCCTTGCGTGTCGTAGGACTGGAAGAATTTGGCGAAAGAAACTTTTCCACTCTTTCCGGCGGGGAACAGCAGCGTGTCATACTTGCCAGAGCGCTCACACAGCAGACAGAATGCCTTGTCCTTGACGAACCGACCAACCATCTGGATATTAAGTATCAGCTTGAAATCATGGATATCGTGAAAAGTCTGGATGTGACAGTCATAGCTGCCGTTCATGACCTGAACATCGCTGCCATGTACTGTGACCGCCTCATTGCCATCAGCGGGGGGAAAGTAGCAGGTATCGGTACTCCCAGGGAACTTCTGACGGCAGAATTTATCAAAAAGCTGTATGGCGTGGACAGCCGTGTAGATATAGAAGAAGCTACGGGCCGGATGAATATCGTATACCTCCCGCGTCATTGGAAGAAGGAAACGCCGCAGGTTTCAACTTCATAAAATCCGAATAAAGTGAAACTCCGGCAATTACGTTTTCAGCAGCGTGTATTGCCGGAGTTTTTTGCTGCGAGTTTGGATAGTGTGTTTTTGCCGGATGGTGAGCAACATGTTCATAAACCTTAATTTATAACAAAGAAACAAAAAAGCTTTATTCTGCCACTTATGGGAATAAAGCTTTTTCAATGAAATCGAGATTGTCCGGATCATGCTGATGATTTTTGCGGTGAAGTTTGAAAGGTGGATCTTCTGTATTTTTTCTCTTCATGATGGCAGATCCTTCACTGATGCTGCAGATGACACCTTACTGTATTCCTCACCATGGGTATAGATTCTTCACATTTGCTACAGATGAGGATTAACGTTTCTCTAATTATGAAACCTTAACGTCTTATACAAGGATCATGGAGTCGGCTGTCAGAAGAAGCTGCTGGCGCACGTAGTGCGATTGAGGATACTCGCTTGTCGTAATGGCTTAAATCGTAAAAGAATAGTTAGCTTGCAGCTGACAGCTCACAGCTAACGGCTTTTATCTTCTTACCACTTTCCTCACCACGGGTACAGATCCTTCACGTTCGTTCAGGATGACGTTTAACGTTCCCCTCATTATGGCAGCAGATCCTTCGCTATGACGTCTGATGTTCCTCATTATTCAGCTCAAGTTTATAATGCTGTTTTAAGGAGAAATAGAATATCTTTTACGACAGGACAGATCATACTGTTTTTGATGTTACAGTTCGAAGCCGTCGGAAGCGTCGCCGGGTTTGGAGAGGCGCCGTGCGATGTCTTCATAATTGTCTTTCAAATGAAAGATGATGAGGTTGAGGGATGTGCGGATTATTTCCGGATCGAAACTTTCCGGTCTTGTGGTGACGCAGATGTCCAGGAATGTGTTATCGTCTTCGGCAATGCTGTATTTGAAAATGGAATGGGCGGCGTTCAGCTGCTCCAGGAAACGGATGAAAGTTTTACGGGCTGGGCCTGCAGGCGCGACACCCAGATGGATGCGGAGCAGGGTATACATGCTGTTGTCCGTGATGACGGCAGCTACAAGACGGTGAATCCCTGCAGGAATGGCGGTGATGAAAGCCACGGAGTCTTTTTCATCATGGGTATCTCTGCGCTGGAAAAAATTCAGGTTGTTATCTTTCATGTACTTTTCGAAAATGCCGGCTTTCAGATTCCTGCCGGGATTGAAATTGATTATTTCTGCCATGGCGCCTCCTGTGCGGGATTTCATATTTCATTCATTATACTATGGGTGCACATAAAAATGAAAAAATATATTATTTCTTTAATAAGAGAACAAATCCTTTCCGTCCCATGGTATAATAACAGAAGCGACTATGGTACGGCAATTTTTATATTTTATGTAATAAATGAAATGTACGGCTACAATTGAATAGGAGGTTAATCTTGGCAAAATCCAGATTACAGATCATTCCCTTGGGAGGCCTGGGGGAAGTCGGGAAGAACATGACTGTATTCCGTTACGGCGACGAAATTATCGTAATAGATGCAGGAATGGCTTTTCCTGATGAAACAATGCCGGGGGTGGATATCGTTATCCCCGACTTCAGTTACCTGATTGAAAACAGGGACAAGATCAAGGCCATTCTCATTACTCACGGACACGAAGACCATATCGGTTCGCTGGCTTATTTACTGCGTGATGTTTCCGCTCCGGTCTATGCGACGCGGCTGACCTGCGGCCTGATTGAAGGCAAGCTGAAGGAACAGAAAATCGGAAAGTACAATTTGAATGTAGTAAAGACAGGCGATGAATTCAGACGCGGTTCTTTCAGGTTCGGTTTCTTCCATGTATGTCATTCCATTCCGGATTCCTGCGGTGTTTATGTCCGTACGCCGGTAGGAACTGTGGTGCATACAGGTGATTTTAAATTTGATCATTCCCCTGTGGACGGAGAACAGACGGATATGCACAAGCTCGCCGAGCTTGGCCGCAACGGTGTGCTTGTCCTCTGCGCCGATTCCACGAATGCCCAGAATCCGGGATATACTTTGTCGGAAGCAGTGGTTTCCAAGTCGCTTAGAGATGCTTTCCACGAAGTCAGGGGACGTATCATTCTTGCCACATTCGCGTCCAATGTGTCCCGCGTACAGATGGCGATTGATGCGGCTGTTGAAAATAAAAGAAAAGTTTGTGTTTTCGGCCGTTCCATGGTCAATGTAGTGGGTATCGCGCTTGAAATGGGCTACCTTAAGGCTCCGGAAGGCACATTTATTGAACCGGAGGAGCTCAATCATTATCGCGATGACAGAATCTGCATCCTCACGACGGGGAGCCAGGGCGAACCTATGGCAGGACTGTCCCGTATGGCGGACGGAAGCCACCGGCAGGTGCAGATCCATGCCGGAGATACGGTCATTATTTCCGCATCGCCGATTCCGGGAAATGAAACGAGTGTCGGCAGGACGATTGATAATCTTATGCGTCTGGGAGCAAAGGTAATTACGTCCCGGACGAGCCGCGTCCATGTGTCGGGCCACGGTTCCCAGGAGGATTTGAAAACGATGCTCTCGCTTGTCCGTCCGAAGTTTTTTGTACCGGTTCACGGAGAATACAGAATGCTCCGCTCTCATGCGGAATTGGCGGAAAGTTTGGGCGTACCGAAGCAGAATATTCTTATCGGTGACAACGGGACCGTTTTCGAATTTACGAACCGCAGCGGCAAGATCACCGGCAAGGTGCAGTCCGGCGCTGTCTTTGTAGACGGCCTCGGGGTAGGCGATGTGGGAAATATCGTTATCCGCGACCGCCAGCAGCTGGCGCAGGACGGTGTGTTCATCGTGGTTATCGCTCTTGAAAAGGGGAGCAGCCAGGTCGCGGCAGGTCCCGATATCGTATCACGGGGATTCGTTTATGTCCGTGACAGCGAGGAGCTTATGTCCGGCGCAAGAAGCCGTATCGAAAATGTGCTGGAACGGTGCAACACGGGGAATGTGACGGAATGGAACGCTATCAAGACGCAGATCCGCGATGCCCTGGGCAGGTATTTCTTTGAAAAGACGAAGCGCAGGCCGATGATTCTTCCTATCATTCAGGAAGTCAGATAAGCCTCGCGCGGACATAATGAACTGTGATTTCTTTTATAGAATCGCAGTTTTTTATTGGCCGCGTTTATTGTTTCTGTATGGTAAAATATAGAATAATACTGAACATATTTGACAGGACAGGAGTAGTTATGGACGAATACAGAGCAGGAGAAACAAACGCCGTCGTTTTGGCGGGAATGTGTACCGCCCTGGCAGTGGTGCTTTCCGTCATCGGATTTTACATGCCCCTGATTTCCCTGGTGGTGTTTTTGCTGATCCCTCTTCCTATCGCGTACCTGGGAATGAAGGAGGGGACTTCGTGGTCGATTATTGTCACGGCAGGCATCATGATTTTGGATTCCGTCTTTTTCGGATTCATTTCCGCCGCTTTCCTTTGCGCCATCTTCGGCGTGCTTGGCGTGATACTGGGGATTTGTTACAGAAATAAGGTTTCTGCGGCGGCGACGCTTGCTGCGGGAGCGGTCGTGGTCCTTGCCGCTTTGATCGGGCAGGCATTTGCCGCGATGTATATTTTGAATGTGCCGCCCATGATTTTTGGCGGTGAAGCGATGGACAGCATGGAGCAGCAGATGATGGCGCAGATGGCGCAGTTTTATTCCGGCGAACTGCTCACGCAGGCGCAGGAGAATGTAAAGCAGATGATGGATGCTATACGGAAATCCATTCCCGCCGCCACGGTGAGCGCCGCGTTTTTCTATACTTGGGCGTCCATGATGCTTGGGAAAAAGATTTTTACCCGTCTCGGCATGAAGGATATCCCCGGAATGCCTCCCCTGGAACGATGGGAACTGCCCCGTTTCTTTCTGGGACTTTATGTTCTGGCATTTGCCATGCAGTACATCACGAATAGAAATGCAACGCTCGAAATGATCCAGTACAATTTGGGACTTGCCTGTGTTCTCGTTTTCTGGCTTCAGGGGCTGGCGGCGCTTTGGTGGATGCCCAGAAAATATCCTTTCGTGAGGCCGCTCCGCTGGATCATCGCAGTTCTTTCCGTTATCATCGGAATGGTGCAGATGATCGTCGTTCTCCTGGGATTGTCCGATATGGTGCTTCAATACAGGAAGAAGAGAAATTACGAATAGCAGCCTGTTTGCAATAAGAACTGCCATAGGGTACGATTACATATAAAGCATCGATTTCCGGAACCGGGTTGCGTTGGATGAAAAAATGAAAGGAGCACTATGCTCAGCAATATTTGGGTATATAAGAAAACTTCAAAAGTCATGATAAGCCTCCTTTTGGCGGCAGTCCTGGTGCTTGCTACACAGAACTGGCTCCTCGGGCTTTTAATGTTTATCGTGACCGCGGCGGCTGTCGTCTGGGTGAAACGCTCCGACCTTATGCAGGAGCGGCTTCTCATGCGGTATCTTGATGATTTATCATCAGGTGTTTCAGTCGGTACGGTCTATGCGGTGCGGAATCTTCCGCTGGGAATTGCCGTTGTGGACGAGAAGAAAAAGCTCGTCTGGGCAAACGGCGTATTCCGTTCATGGATTGCCGGTACGGAAGAGGGGACGCCTCTCCGTGATATTATCCAGGGACAGAAAGTAGCCAAGCTCTGGGGGAAGGCGGGGTGGTTTGACTGCCATGCGGGAGGGACGTTTTTCCGTGTATTCCATAAATGGGTTCCTTCTGATGAGCCGGACGGAGCATCTTTCATGGTGCTTTACTTCATGGACAGGAGCGATGTGGAGAAATCTTTGAAAGAGTCGGAAGAGGCACGCCCTGTCTTTTGTCTGATCCGTATAGACAATATACAGGAAGTGACGGCGGAGATGAGTGATGTGGAGCGGTCCGCCCTGCTCTCTGATGTGACGGAGAAAGTGCTTGCTACGTTCAACAGCCATGACGGATTTATCAAGCAGTACAATGCGTCTGATTTTGTGGCCTGTATTTCGTCAAAGGCCCTGCAGGATATGATGGATTCTAATTTTGAAATACTTGACCGGGTGCGGGAAATCCATACGGTGAACCGTATTCCCGTGACCTTGTCCATCGGCATCGTAAAAAGTGACGAATCTTTTAACCGCCAGTATGAAGAAGCCCAGGTGGCGCTTGATCTGGCTCTTGGCCGCGGCGGGGATCAGGCCATCGTCCGTCTCGGGAAAGATGTAAAAGCCTTTGGCGGCAAAGCGCCCGCTTCAGTGAGCAGTACCCGTGTCCGTGTCCGTGTGGTGGCGCAGGCGCTCCGTGAGATCATTAACGAAGCGGATATGGTTCTCATTATGGGGCACGCCCATGAAGATTTTGACGCGCTCGGGGCCGCGGTAGGTGTTTCCCACCTGGCGAGAGTGTCCAAGGTGGAAGCGCACATCGTCATTTCCAAACAGGATGATACGTCCAGGAAAATGATCCAGGCCATACAATCCAGCGGCCTGGCGGAAGGGCTCCTTATTGATGAGGGCAAGGCAAAAAGCCTCGTGACGGATAAGACGGTGGCTATTGTTGTGGACACGCATATCCCCGAACTGGTGGCGGCGCCGGAACTGCTGAGGAAAGTGCAGAAGAAAGTCGTTATCGATCATCACCGCCGGGCGGCAAGCATTATCGACAGTCCGCTTCTTACGTACATGGAACCGTCGGCATCTTCCGCTTCGGAACTGGTGACGGAACTGATCCAGTACTATGGCAGCGAAGAAGAAATGAATGCACTGGAAGCATCCTGCCTTTATGCGGGGATGGTGGTGGACACGAAGAGCTTTACCGTCCAGACAAGTGTCCGTACGTTCGACGCGGCAAGTTATCTCAGGCGGTGCGGCGCAGACACCGCTTTGGTTAAAAAGCTCTTTTCAATGGATCTGGCGTCCATCAAGATTAAGTCCATGATTTTGGCCGATATGAAACAGGTGGATGAATACATGGCCTTTGCCGTATGTCCGGAAGGCACGGCGGATTCCCAGATTATCGCAGGACAGGTGGCGGATTTCCTTGTCACCGTGCAGAAGATACGGTGCAGCTTCCTTTTCTACTATACGGAGAACGGACTCTGCCTCTCCGCGCGCTCCGACGGGTCTGTTAATGTGCAGATTGTCATGGAACAGCTTGGCGGCGGCGGACATCAGACAGTGGCGGGAGCGCAGTTCGGTACTGACGGCAATATAGAAGATATAACAAAGGCGGTTGTTGCCAATGTTCGTAAACAAACGGAGGAGGAAAAAGAATGAAAGTAGTATTGCTTCAGGATGTAAAGAAATTGGGGAAAAGAGGCGATGTTGTCGAAGTAGCGGACAGCTATGGCCGTAATGTCCTCATTCGCCGCGGACTTGGCGCGGAAGGAACGAAAGCCAATCTGAATACAGCGGAACAGCGCCGTGAATCTAAAGAATTTAAATCCAAAGTGGCTGCGGACGAAGCGGTCATCATGGCATCCCAGCTGAAAAAAGTAAAAGCGGTTATCAAAGTGCAGTCCGGTGAGGACGGACGGGTTTTCGGCAGTGTCACGGCAAAAGATATTTGTGATGCCGTTAAAGAGCAGTATGGGTTTGAACTGGATAAGAAAAATATCAGGCTGAAAAATCCGATCAGGACCACAGGAGAATATGATGTGGAAGTCTGGGTACACCAGCAGGTTACCAGCGAAGTACATATTTCCGTAGTTGCGGAATAAAAATTTCCTGTTCCTGCAGGGGGTTCTTTAGCAGCAGAAAATAAAAGCGGCAGTTAAAAAATAATCTTCTTCCCTTAACCGGGGGAGGAGATTTTTATTTTGGAAAAAATCTTGTTTTTATTGTAAACTTTATAAAAAAATATGATTGACAAAAGTGAAGACGGCTACTACACTTAGAAAAGATGTTGGCTGTCCGGAAACGGGCGGAAAATAAAGGGGGAGTATTATGGGAGAAGAAAAGGTATTGTACAGCGTGAAAATGCGTTCCAGTCTTGGCGGTGCCCACGGCGTGGGCGGACAGCATATTTCCGGAGCGGAGAGGATTGTAACAAAGAACAGCGTGGAACAGGAGATGATTTCCATGCTGCACCGTGCCTGGGAACATGACCGCGGCGCGGCGGATTTTATCCAGTTCAAGGTGGAAGCGGTCAGGCATGAGGGAATCACCTGCTGCCCGCTTTTGCCTTTGTACCAGATTGACACGGCAACAAAGGAGGAAGGACGGGCGGCGGCGAAAAAAGAACTGCTCCGTTCCGGAGTCAGTGAAACCGCTATAGGAAAAGGATTTGCCCTTTTGGAATCGCTGACAGACAGTATGCGCGGCGCGGCAGTCGTTGATGCGGAAACAGGAGAGCGCCTGGACGGACTTGGTATGCGCGGCGTGCGGTGCAGCTGTATGGATTGCGAAGATACGTGCGCATACGAAGCACAGATGGGGGCGAAGGGCCTGGGCGGAGAACATTCGAGAGAAGCGCTCATTCTGGCATCGAAAGTGGCGGCGGCGCCGGGGACGGTGGCGGAACTTTGCTGGTCGGATGATCCCTTTTATGTGACAGGCTATGTAGGTTCGCCGAAGTTTGGCTACGGGCGGATTACGGTGATGAAAGAGAAAGGGGATCCTATCGGCGGCCGCGTATTTTTTGTAAAACACGGTACGGATATGGACAGGTATGTGGAGTATATGCAGCATCAGACAGTGCTGGTGAGGGTCAAATGAAGCCGGAAAATATTTTCTCCGCTCTTTCCGCGCTGCGGCAGGAAGGGCGGCTCAGGCAGGTGCAGGATCTACGCATGGAAACGGCGTCTCTCGGTGTAGATCGTGAAGGAAAGCGGTATATCGTTTTCAATTCCAATGATTACCTGGGCATGACCCATGCGAAGGAAGTACAGGAAGCGGCAGCGAAAGCGGTTCGTTTCGGTACGGGAAGCGGCGGCGCGCGTCTTACCTCGGGGGCGGCTTTTGAGTTATCCGATTTGGAAAAGGAAATAGCCGATTTCAAACATACCGAAGACGCAGTCATCTTCAATACAGGATACATGGCGAATCTGGGAGTGCTGTATGCGCTTGCCGGAAAGGGAGATGTCATTTTCAGTGATGAACTGAATCATGCGAGTATTGTCGACGGATGCCGTATCTCAAAAGCCGAAACGGCAGTCTACAGGCACAGCGATATGGCGGATCTGGAAAGACTGCTGCAGACCGTTCCCTGCGAAGGGCAGCGCTTCATTGTGACGGACGGCGTATTCAGCATGGATGGGGATATTTGTCCGCTGCCTGCTCTGGCGGCACTGAAGAAGGACTACAGGGCCTGTCTTATCGTGGATGACGCCCATGCATCGGGTGTCATTGGCAGAACCGGACGGGGAACGGCGGAGTATTTCCGTATGGCAGGGATCGACGTGCAGGTGGGGACCTTGTCGAAAGCTTTCGGTGCGGAAGGGGGATATATCGCGGCAAGCCGGGAAATTTGCGACTATCTGCGGAATACATCGCGGCCTTTTATTTTCTCCACAGCCATTTCCGCGGTCACGGGAGCGGCGGCCTTAGCGGCTCTTCGCTTGTTAAAAGCGGACCCGGAGAAATATCTGGGCCGTCTTCGTGAGAACACGGCTTATATGCGAAATCTCCTGACAGAAACGGGAGTGGACATTGCTGCAGGGGATACGCCGATCATTCCGGTGGTGGTGGGAGATGAAAAAGAGGCGCTCGCAACGGCGGAAGCGTGCAGGAAAGAAGGAATCCTGCTGTCCGCCATCCGTCCGCCATCCGTACCCGTGGGAACAAGCCGCATCCGATTGACGGTAACGGCGATGCATACAAAAGAAGAAATGAAAAAAGCAGCAGCTATTTTAATCAGACATTGGAGGTCAAAATGAACGGAGAATTGGAAACAGGAGCGTACAAGCCGGAAGCGGCAGGCAGCAGGGAAGTCATTGTCGATGTTTGCGAAACAGCGCTTTTGGCGGCGCTTATCGGAGTGAGCGGTTCTTTTAAGATCCCCGGATTAGTACCGGGGACGGAGTTTCAATTATCGGCGCCTATCGCCGTTGCCATTTGCGGCGTCTTCGGTTTTAAGAAATACATCATTGCAGGGGTGTTGGCGTCTCTATTGAGTCTGGCGCTGGGAACGCACACGATTTTGAATGTGACGATCTCCATGTCATTCCGGCTGGCTGTAGGCGCGGTATGGCTCCTGCTCGGTTCGTCCCGATTGTTTTATATCATTTCCGGACCGATAGGGACAACCGCGGCAAGGGGAGCAATGACACTTCTTCTGGGAAAAGGATTTTATGCCATGGTGGCGGCGGCTCTGCCGGGTATGGCGTTCACGGCGGCTACGGCCTGGTTCGTTGCGGGGGTGTTGAAGCGTGTCCGGTCGATAAGGAAAAGATAGGCAGGAGGACAGAAGTCATTACCTATCAGCTGGCAGCCGCTCGCCGTAAGCAATCGGGTGTGAGACAGAATCCGGGAAGCAGAGACCGGAAGATGAGCTGTTGGCCGCTGAGCGTCAGCAGAGGAATAGATTCATCGTCCCTTGTCACATAGTCGTTTCCCGCAAAGCATTTTTGCCTTCTAAAGAAGAAGGCCTTCTGCGTACTTTTTGCTTTCCAAAGTATTTAATACAAACCGGTATTTAGAAGAGGAATTCCAACGGTAAAAATAGGGATTGGGTAAGCCCTCTTGTCTACAAGAAAGCAAGTGAACCATTTTTAAAGGGACGCAGTGGCGTGTAAAAATGCGTGAAACACTTTGCCCCTGCAGCTGGTGGATCGCTTGCGATGGGGTGATACCGCTGAAGGCACCGAGGTGGCTGTGCACGTAAAGTGGTCCATTTGCTCCTGCAGCTGGAGGTCGTCCGCTCGCAGTTCATCGGGAGCTCTTTTAAAGGAGCATACGACGCATGAAATTGTGCGCATCACTGATGCAGTGGCTGGAGGATATCGGCTTGTGGGAATGACATGAAGGATTAGAATGGAAATCTCTTTTTCTATCTTTGGCTGCCGGTTTCTGTTATCCGTCCTTACAGAGCGTGGGACGAATGATGTATTCTGCTATGCTGTATCGATTGACACAA
>ENA-ORTQ01003042-ORTQ01003042.1-human-gut-metagenome-genome-assembly--contig:-NODE-3042-length-13317-cov-12.459433_pt1 | contig 13317 bp, 9 predicted proteins | sample MGYA00241912_ERZ509188 | MGnify/ENA primary metagenome ERZ509188 (study PRJEB26280, sample SAMEA2338849) | human gut metagenome | biome: human gut; feature: human-associated habitat; material: faeces...
TTCTTCGGTCAGTGAGGCGGTAGGATTCAGACTGTATACTTTCTCCAATGGGACAAAGCCTCCGATGGCAAATGGTTCGTGCCGGGTATCCTCACTTTGGTAATAATCAAAGTAGCAATAGTCATTGGGTGTCATTATCACGTCGTGCCCCAGTTGGGCCGCCTTGATTCCTCCTGCCGAGCCACGCCATGACATAACAGTTGCGTTGGGGGCGACGTCGCCTTCCAGAATCTCATCCCAGCCGATAATCTGGCGTCCTTTACTATTGAGGAGCTTTTCGATACGTGTCATACAATAGCTCTGCAGACGGTCTTCGGCAGTATGGTTCTTGTCGGCTTTCAATTTTTCGGTTCTGATACGTGCCTGGCATTTGGGACACTTTTCCCAACGGGTGCGGGGAGCTTCGTCACCGCCGATGTGGATGTATTTGGAAGGGAATATGTCAATGATTTCGGCCATGACATCTTCGAGGAACTGCATGGACTTTTCGTTGCCGATGCACAGCACATCTTCGAATACGCCCCAACGTGGGCACACTTCATACGGTCCACCGGTACATCCCATTTCGGGATAGGCGGCCAGTGCGGCAAGCATGTGTCCGGGCAGGTCTACTTCGGGGATGACCGTGATATAGCGCTCCCCGGCATATTTTACGATTTCTTTGGCTTGCTCCTGCGTATAGAAACCGCCATACCGGGTGTTGTCATACTCTTCGGTGTTCCGGCCGATAACGGTACGGTCGCGCCAGGCGCCGATTTCCGTCAGCTTGGGATACTTCTTTATTTCTATTCTCCAGCCTTGGTCTTCGGTGAGGTGCCAGTGGAAGGTATTCATATTGTGAAGTGCTAGCAAGTCTATGTATTTCTTTACGAACTCAATGGGAAAGAAGTGGCGGCCCACATCGAGGTGCATGCCTCGGTAGCTGAAGCGGGGTTCATCCTGGATGCTGCCGGCAGGCAATAGGATAGAGGTGGCTTTGGTTTCGGCGGGGATTGATTTACGCAGGGTTTGTATACCGTAGAACACTCCATTCTCGGTCTGTCCGTTTAGGGTCACCCGGTCGGCTTTGACGGTCAGCACATAGCCTTCCCGGTTGCCGATAGCCGGATCCAGTCCCAATGTGATGGCGCCTTTGGGCGCTTCGCTCCCCGGGGCAAGGGCTTCTGTCTGGAGGGTGCGGCCGGTGGACTGGCTGATGTATTCGGCCAAAAACTCGGCATTGCGTTTCAAAAGTTCATTGTGTTCGGGGTAGGCGATGATGGTACCGTCATTCAGGTTGAAGGGGGATTCCTGACTCAAGGCAACCTCCTGGGGCAGGGGAATGACTTGATAGTTGGCTGTTGTTTCTACTCCGCATGAAGAGCAGGCCAGGATGAGAGTGCCTGCAAGGAGCATGTGTGTAAGTTTTCTCATGGTATTGAACTGATTAAATTAGTGTCTGACAAATATACACAAAATCTCTGGAATAAACGAATAAAAAGGGAGAAATGGCACTGAATGGCTTATGAATAAAGCGTTTGCGGTGACAGACGAAGCCAACGGCAAAAAAGGGAAAACGCAATGAAAAGCGGAATATTGAAGCAGGAAGGTTTTCAAATCGTTACCCGTCCGAAAGTAAGATTTAACATAGTCCGTACCGTTTGCATTGCTCTGCTGAGGTTTGCTTATCAAGGTTTAACTCGTTGATAATTAGTTTTGCAACCAAAAAAAGTTAGACATGAGCAGAAGCACATTCAAGGTGCTGTTCTACGTGAACGGCAGCAAGGAGAAAGACGGAATCGTTCCCATCATGGGACGGGTGACAATCAACGGGACTGTATCACAGTTCAGTTGCAAGCAGAGCATTCCAAAGACACTTTGGGACGTGAAAGGGAACAAGGCGAAAGGCAAGGGACAGGAAGCAAGGGACATTAACCTTGCCTTGGACAACATCAAGGCGCAAATCATCAAGCACTACCAGCGCATATCCGACCGAGAAGCGTTTGTTACGGCTGAAATGGTGCGCAATGCCTATCAGGGTATCGGCAGCGAATACGAAACACTTATAAAAGCCTTCGACAAGGATTGCGCCAACTTCCTGAAACGTGTGGGCAAAGACCGCACCATCGGGACATACAAGGTGATGATGAGGGCACGTAATTATGTAGCCGCCTTTATCAAGTCGTTCTATAAACGAAACGATATGTCCATGCTGGAACTTACTCCCGACTTCATCAAGGAGTTTGCAGCCTACCTTACAGCGGAACGCAACTTGAAGAACGCCACGATATGGCTCAATTGCATGTGGCTGAAAGGTGTGGTGATGAGAGCGCATTACAACGGGCTGATACCGAGAAACCCGTTTGCGCAATTCCATATCAGCCCCAATGTGAAGGAACGTGAGTATCTGACGGAGGACGAGATAAAGACCATCCTATCGCATGAGTTTGAAAGCCCCACACTCACATTGGTTCGTGACCTGTTTGTGTTCGCCTGTTTCACGGCACTCAGCTTTGTGGATATGAAAGAACTGACAACGGATGAGATTGTAGAGGTTAACGGCGAGAAATGGATAGTCGGCAAACGCCACAAGACCAATGTTCCCTTTCAAGTAAAGCTGCTCGACATACCCTTGCAGATAATAGAACGGTACAAGCACCTTTCCAAAGACAAACTGGTATTCGGAGAAATCAACTATTGGACGATGTGCAAACAGTTGAAAAGAGTAATCAAAGAATGTGGCATAGAGAAGCAAATCTCCTACCATTGTGCCCGTCATACCTTCGGAACGTTGGCTTTGACCAAAGGGATGCCGATAGAAAGTGTAAGCCGTGTCTTGGGGCATACGAACATCGTCACGACCCAAATCTATGCGAAGATAACCACACAGAAACTCGACAATGACCTGACAATGTTCGGGAACAAGCTCAACAAGATGTTCAATGATGTTTCAATGGTATAAGGCTATGGAAAGAGCAGTTATCACAATGAATGAGCACGGTGCAGTGTTTGTGCCGGATGGTGAAATATGGATGAGTGAGATGGAACTGACGGACTTGTTCGGGGTAATCGCCCCGACAGTCCGTGCAGCCATCCGAGCCGTTTACAAAAGCTGTGTACTGAAAGAATACGAAGCACAGAAGTATATCCGGTTGGAGAACGGATATTATGCCGATGTGTATAGCTTTCCCATGGTTGTCGCCCTCGCTTTCCGCATTAATTCATACGGTGCGCAGCAGGTGCGCAATGCCTTGTTGGAGAGAATGTACTTGCGAAAAGAAAAAGCAAGTATCTTCTTTTCGCTGAATATCAACAGAAAAGTTTCAATCCTGCAATCATAATTAGATAGTGAATGAAGTATTGTCGTCACTGAATCATTGAATCCGCACAACACCAAAGAACAGAAATAATATGTAGGTGTATTGCCATTCATGCGTATGAGACCAATCCGAAGAGCCGCCATGTTTAACAGGACTCTTTGGATTGTCTTGTTTTTACCCACCAATCTACTAACGGAAAGTGCATTTTCTTCATCATCGGATTTGTTTGCGTCATTCCGCTTAGTTTTTCGTATCAATGGTTTGTGTCATACCCGATAACTTTGCAGCGGTCTAATTATTAAACGATTAAGCGAATGACGTATGACAAAAATCAACATTGAAAGGGAGGAGTTTATCCGTGTGGGTACAACCCTCTACAAATTAGTGAACCAGCCACGACTGAACGGTGGCTATGTAAGGAAACGCATCCCGTGGAATGCCGAGACGCTCCGTCAGGACTACGGCAAGGGATTCATGGCAAGTGTTCCGAAGTATGACGGTTTCTGTACCGTTCCCGACCATGTAGGCTACAAGCCAGTAGTGGACAAGTTTTTGAACCTGTACGAGCCGATAGGACATCAGCCCGTGCAGGGGAATTTTCTACATATCCGTTCATTGGTGCGCCATATCTTCGGGGAGCAATACGAGTTGGGCATGGACTACCTGCAACTGCTCTACCTGCAACCCGTGCAGAAACTACCCATCCTGCTGTTGGTGTCGGAAGAACGCAACACGGGCAAGAGCACATTCCTGAACTTTCTGAAAGCCGTCTTTCAGAACAATGTCACGTTCAACACCAACGAGGACTTCCGCAGCCAGTTCAATTCCGACTGGGCAGGAAAGTTACTTATCGTGGTGGACGAGGTACTGCTAAGCCGCAGGGAGGACAGCGAGCGTTTGAAGAACCTTAGCACCACGCTTTCCTACAAGGTGGAAGCCAAAGGCAAAGACCGTGACGAGATAGCCTTCTTCGCCAAGTTCGTGCTATGCTCTAACAACGAATATCTGCCTGTTATCATAGATGCAGGGGAAACACGCTATTGGGTAAGGAAGATAAACCGACTTGAAAACGATGATACAGGTTTCCTGCAAAAGCTGAAGGATGAAATTCCGGCTTTCCTGCATTTCCTTACCCAACGTAAGCTATCTACAGAAAAAGAAAGTCGCATGTGGTTCAATCCGGTGCTACTGCATACCGCAGCCTTGCAACGTATCATCCGCAGCAACCGCAACCGGTTGGAAATAGAAATGTCCGAACTCATACTCGACATCATGGAGAGTGTAGGTATAGAAAGTTTATCTTTCTGCCTGAATGATATGCTGCCGTTGCTGATAAACACACAGGTAAAGGTGGAGAAGCATCAGGTAAGGAAAGTGGTGCAGGACTGTTGGAAACTCACTCCTGCGCACAATACCCTTACCTACACCACCTATCAAGTCGATTACACACGGGACTGCCACTATTCACCGATACGCAGAACAGGCAGATTCTACACGGTAACGAAAGAACAGCTGGAGATACCTTAATATTTTGATGAAATGATGAATCGTAATATAGATATACTGAATATCAAAAAGATATATGCTCATCAATTATTCAACAAAGATATTTTACTGATGAAAAAAGAAAGCAAGGACAGACATCATTTCTCTTTTGGTGAGTATTATGATGAGATATTGTTGAGCGGTTATCCTATTGAAATACAAAGCTATATGTTGCCCATTCATCAAATCATCGTTTTTTCACTCATCACTAAATCCCCCGTAAATTATACAATGAACATACAAGAAGCAAAAGCAATCAGATTGGCAGACTATCTGCAAAGTTTGGGATATTCACCCGTCAAGCAACAGGGAAACAGCCTTTGGTATAAATCACCTTTCAGGGAAGAATCCGAACCGTCATTCAAGGTCAATACCGGATTGAATCAATGGTTCGATTTCGGGCTGGGCAAAGGTGGCAATATCCTCGCACTGGTAAGGGAACTTTATCAGGACGATTATGTACCCTCGCTGCTTGCCAAAATAGCAGGGCAGGCACCGCATATTCGCCCCACATCGTTTTCTTTTCGTCAGCAACCGTCCGAACCGAGTTTTCAGCAGTTGGAAGTCAGGGAGCTTGCGCACCCTGCACTGCTCCGATACTTGCAGGAACGAAGTATTGATAGGGATATTGCCAAGAGCGAATGTAAAGAACTCCACTTCACCCATAACGGCAAACCTTACTTTGCCATCGGCTTTGAGAACGTGGCAGGAGGCTATGAGGTACGCAATCAGTTCTTCAAAGGCTGTATCGCTCCCAAAGACATCACGCACATACGGCAAACGAAACAACAGCCGGATACTTGCTATCTGTTCGAGGGCTTCATGGACTATCTTTCATTCCTGACTCTCCGTAAGCAGAAGCAACCGCAATATTCCGGCTTGCAAGGACAGGACTACATGGTTCTCAACTCCGTTTCCAATCTTGGCAAGGTTATGGACAGGTTGTCGGACTATGAGCGCATCCCCTGCTTTTTCGATAACGACCAAGCAGGGAACAAGGCTTGTCTGGAATTGCAACGGGCACTCTCCTATCGGGTTCGGGATGCTTCCATCCACTACTCCGAGTACAAGGATTTGAACGACTTCCTATGTGGCAGGAAAGCGGTGAAGGATAAGAAAAACGAGGTTTCAGTCCGACCGAGACCCAAGAGGAAGGGATTCGGCTTCTAAGCCATAAGTCACATCTTTTTTAGGATAGCAAGTTAATGTCGGTGTATTACAAATCCCGACCACTTGCCCCTTAAAAAGATGAGGGGACGGCTCCCGATGGTCACGGACTTTTCAAGTTACATCAACCGGATTATTCACTAAAAAAACAGATAGAACAGATGAAGAAAAACAACATAATCACCTTACGTCTGACAGACGATGAACTCGGTTGGCTGGGTGCATTGTGCAGACGAAGCAGACAGAGTAAAAGCGAAACCATCCGTTCGCTCATCATGAACGGCACGGTACGGGAACGAATCAATAAAGACCATCTTGCCGTCATCCGGCAGTTGATTGGCGAGAGCACCAATCTCAATCAACTGGCAAGACAGGCGAACACCTACGGATTCTTTGCCGTAGCCGATAAGTGCGAGAACATGGCAAAGGCAGTGTCCCAACTCATAACCCGACTGAAAGATGATAGGTAAGCAGACGAAAGGAACATCTTTTAGCGGTTGCGTGTGCTATGTGCTGAGGGAGGACAAATCCAAATTACTGGAAGCTGTAGGAGTAGAAGGAACACCCGAACAGATGGCTGAACAGTTTGAGTTACAGACGTTGCTCAATGACAAGGTAAAGAACACGGTCGGGCATACCTCACTCAACTTCTCACCCGAAGACGGGGAACGGTTAAAAACAGATGATAAGCTCATGTTGAAGATAGCCCATGACTATATGGCGAAGATGGGAACAGAGAATACGCAGTACATCGTAGTCCGACACACTGACAGGGAACATTCGCACTGCCACATCGTTTTCAACCGTGTGGATAATGACGGCAAGACCATCAGCGACAAAAACGACTTTTATCGCAACGAGAAAGTCTGCAAGATGCTTACCTCCAAATACAGGCTGCATTTCGCTAACGGTAGGGATAACATTAAGGAGGAACGCTTGCGACCATACGACAAGGCAAAGCATAAGGTTTACAAGGCATTGAAAGAGGAACTGCCCCATGCCCGAAATTGGAACGAACTGAAAGAAGCTCTTTCTGAACGGAACATTGAAATGAAGTTCAAGGTCAGCAGGACGACAAGAGAGGTGCAGGGCGTGAAGTTCGAGTATGGCGGCATATCCTTTTCCGGCTCAAAGGTCAGTCGGGAGTTCAGCTACATGAATATCGACTATCAACTAAGACAGAATGCCTTTGAGGATGATTTCAATCATAGGCAGGCAGCTATCCGGCAATCGAAACAGGAAACGGTACAGACCGTATTGCAGAACAGTTCCGAAGATAACTCCGGTAGTAGTTTTGGTTTGTTCAGTATCAGCGGTTCTTCATATAATGTCGCCGATGCGGAAGCCAACCAAGAAATGGCGGAGATACTGAGAAAGAAGAAGAAAGCCAAGCGCAAGCGTGACATGAGATTATAACGACTTATTTATCAACTTAAAAGATTAACTATAATGGTACAGAAAGACTTTTTATTGGATTTAGACCTCTACATTTGTGAGAGGTTCGGTTACAGAAACAGCCTTCACGTGACACAGACAATGAACGGTTTTTGCGTGAGTGTGAGAATCAAGCCTGTAAAATTCTACATTCGTTTTTGGGAGTACAGCAATGGCGTGGATAGTTTTCCCGACTGGTGCATCATCCTTGTGCACTGCAACTTTGCCAAGAAGCAGGAGCAGGAATTGCAGGAACTTGTGCGGTTCTTCAAGGAGTATGTGCCACGATATGGGTACAAGCACATAGGCATAGAAAACAACCAGAAATTAAATGAGGTACTGATGTTGCCGCAAATGAGAAGCACGAAGGAAGATAATCATGTGATTGCTTTAACTGACATTACAATATAATTAAGTGGGCATATCAAATCTACTGCCTGCTATTGTATGTTGATAATAGTTGGCGGTAGAACAAACTTTCGTTAAACCAATACGTTCATTCTTTATTATCAAGTTTTTAGGTTACCTTTGTATTTTATTAACTCATTTACCAAGCATCATGGGACTACTCAAACCGAATCAAGTTCTGAACAAAGCATATAGACAGGTTGCGATTGAAACAACAGATTTTGACCTATTCAAAAATGCCCTTCGCACATTGAGAGACAATGTAGTGGATGGGCAAAGAGAAGAAACGCAGAAAGAACATTTACGTAATTTCCTAAGCGAAACATTCTACAAGACATACTACATGGCTCCCGAAGAAGATATTGATTTGGCTATCCGATTGGATAAAACTACCAAGTCCAATATAGGGTTATTGATTGAGGTAAAGAGCACTACCAACAAAAGTGAGATGATTTCTAATGACAATCTCAATCGTAAGGCTTTGCAGGAATTATTACTATACTATCTCAAAGAACGTGTCAGTAAGAAGAACAACGATATTAAATATCTCATCGCTACTAATGTTCATGAATTCTTTATTTTTGATGCCCATGAGTTTGAATGCAAATTCTATCAGAACAAACAACTACGTCGTGAGTTTCAAGATTTTGTCGATGGACGCAAGACCAGTAGCAAAACCGACTTCTTCTATACTGAAATTGCAACGACCTATATTGAGGAGGTGAAGGACAGCCTTGAATACACTTACTTCAACTTACAGGACTATCGACATCTGCTTGATAAAACAGATGGCAGCACTTCACGCAAACTTATCGAACTTTATAAAATATTCAGCGACACACACCTTTTGAAGCTATCGTTCCAAAACGACAGCAACTCGCTCAACCGTGGATTCTACACTGAGCTGCTACACATTATTGGTATTGAGGAACGCAAAGAGAACAACAAGACCGTGATTGTACGCAAAGCTGTGGAACGACGTGATGAGGCTTCATTACTGGAGAATACTATTAACCAACTGGATGCAGAGGATTGTTTGCGCCACGTAAATGGTAGTCTGTATGGAAACGATTATGAGGAGCGGTTATTCAATGTCGCAATGGAACTGTGCATCACTTGGATGAATCGCATTCTTTTCTTGAAACTGTTGGAGGCTCAGATGTTGAAATACCACAATGGAGATGTTATCTATAAGTTTCTTTCAACAGCCAAGATTCATGACTATGATGACCTCAATACACTATTTTTCCAAGTGCTTGCACGTGACATGAGCCGCCGCACACAGTCCATTATGCGTGATTTTGCTTACGTTCCTTATCTCAACAGTTCTCTTTTCGAGGTGACAGATTTGGAAAGTAAAACAATAAAGATAAACAGCCTTTCACAACGTACGGAACTTCCCGTCTTGACGAGTAGCGTATTGCGGAGCCCAAAACGCAATCTGCAAGTCAGCGCATTGCCTACCCTGCAATACTTGTTCGCTTTTCTTGATGCTTATAACTTTGCGAGCGAAGGCTGTGAAGAAGTGCAAGAAGAGGCTAAAACACTCATCAATGCCTCTGTTTTAGGTCTTATATTCGAGAAGATAAACGGTCACAAAGACGGTTCAGTATTCACACCGGGATTTATCACTATGTTTATGTGCCGCGAAGCAATCACCAAGACCGTACTGCAAAAGTTTAACGATTGCTATGGCTGGAATTGCGCCACCCGTACAGATCTATACAACCGTATCGACAATATAGCCGAAGCCAATGAACTGATTAACAATTTACATCTATGTGACCCCGCTGTTGGTTCGGGTCACTTTCTTGTGTCTGCTCTCAATGAACTGATACTCTTGAAATACGAATTGGGTATTTTAGTAGATGCTACTGGTAAGCGCATCCGCAAAGCTGACTATCAACTTACCATTGAAAATGATGAGCTGATTGTGACCGATGCCGAAGGCAACTTATTTGCTTACAACACACTCAATGCGGAAAGTCGCCGCATGCAGGAAACCCTTTTCAAGGAGAAGCGTCAAATCATTGAGAACTGTTTATTTGGCGTTGATATTAACCCCAACTCTGTGAAAATTTGCCGCTTACGGCTGTGGATTGAATTGCTGAAGAATGCTTACTATACGGCTGAAAGTAACTATACTTATTTGGAGACCTTGCCAAATATCGACATTAATATCAAGTGTGGCAACTCCTTGCTTCACCGTTTCGCTTTGACTGACAGTATTCAGACTATACTGCGAGAGTCAGGTATCAGTATCAGCCAATACAAGGAGGCTGTAGCCAAATACAAAAATGCCCACGGTAAAGGGGAAAAGCAGGATTTGGAAACGCTTATAACTGAAATCAAGTCGAAACTGAGAACAGAAATCAACCGCAGGGATGTACGATTGGTAAGATTGAACAAACGTCGTTCTGAGTTGGCAACCCTGCAAGCACCTCAACTGTTTGAACCGACAAAAAAGGAAAAGAAAGCGTTGGACAAGCACATTGCCGACTTAAAGAAAGAAGTTGCAGCTTTAGAAAATATATTTGAGGAGATACGTTCTAACAAAATTTACCTTGGCGCATTCGAGTGGCGTATGGAGTTTCCAGAAGTACTCGATGCCGAAGGTAACTTCTTGGGATTTGACTGTATTATCGGCAATCCACCTTACATTCAGTTACAATCTATGGGTAAGAGTGCCGATGTGCTGGAACGCATGGGGTACGTAACTTATGCACGTACTGGTGATATTTACTGTCTCTTCTATGAGTTGGGTATGAACCTGCTTGCTCCTAATGGTTATCTTTGCTATATCACGTCTAACAAATGGATGCGTGCAAGGTATGGTGAAGCCTTACGAGGTTACTTTGCAAGCAAGACGAATCCTATTATGTTGGTAGATTTTGCAGGTGTGAAAATATTTGATGCAATAACGGTAGATGCAAATATTCTTTTATCTCAAAAAGCAACAAATATTTTTAACACACGAGCTTGTTCGGTACAAAATGCGAATGGCTTGAATAATTTGAGCGATTTTGTGCAACAAGAGGGTGTGGTGTGCGACTTCGTTTCCTCTGATTCGTGGGTGATACTCTCGCCTATTGAGCAGAGTATCAAACGAAAGATTGAGGCTGTGGGAACTCCATTGAAGGATTGGGATATTCAAATCAACTACGGTATTAAGACAGGATTCAATGACGCATTTATCATAAACACCGAAAAGCGAAATGAGATATTAGTGAACTGTCAGACAGAAGACGAGCGTATCAGAACGGCTGAACTTATACGACCGATTTTGAGAGGACGCGATGTGAAACGTTACGGATATGATTGGGCTGGTCTTTGGCTTATCAATGCACATAATGGATTGAAGAGTAAGGGAATAAAGCCCGTAGATATAAATGATTATCCTGCAATTAAAGAATGGTTGGATAATGGAGGTGTAGCCTATAATGGTAAGATGTATAAAGGGTTCTCACAAATAGAGAAACGGTCTGACCGAGGTGATACGCCATATAACCTACGAAACTGCGCATATATGGAGGATTTTTCTAAGCCAAAAATTGTGTGGGCTGAACTTGCTCGAACAGGAAATGCCTTTGCTCTTGACTTTGGTAATAACATGGTGGGCAACACAGGATATATACTGACAGTTCCCAGCAACAATCAAGATGAGCTCTTATATTTGCTGGCGTTTCTAAACTCTCGCTCTATGCTTTATTCGTTAAATCAAATAACAACCCGATTTGATGAAAATGGATGGAGATGGTTACGGCAATTTGTAGAACAGCTAAGAGTACCTCCTTTAATAAACAAAAATGAAATACTCTCAATAGTTGCTACTGTCACAAAAGACAATAAACAAGAGGTTAGTGAAATACTCAACAATGTTATTGCTGATATTTATAACTTCACAGATGAGGAAAAAGCGTACATAAATCAAACCCTTTCGAATTATTGATTAGCAAGGAAAGGCAGAAACAATCATCTGCCTTTCTTATCAATATACAGCGTTTCTTCTTCAGTAAGTCCATAGAGCATATACACGGCCTTATCTATTGCCGTTTCGTTTTTTGAATCTACATAAGATTCTATGTCTGTTACAGCTTTAGTATCTGCATTTTGAGGAACAGGAAGTTTTTCTACAAACATAGGTTTGTATTCAAAATACCCACCATTTCGCGTAACTCCAAGTTGACGAATATAATAATCAGCTAACTTTGAGTTTAATACAGCCAACAAAAATTTACTTGCCGGTACAATCACAGGTGAAGGCGCATTGATAAAGCTGTTGTCTTGAACCATTGCGTAACTTGCTGTAAGGTTAAGATTGCCCCACACAATTTTTGGCTTAGAAAAATCCTCCCAATAACTGATGCTATCTTGTGTTTCAAACCACTCGTTACAGGTTTTCTTTCGGGCTTTTATTTTTTTGCCATTAACAATATGAGTTTCTCCTGTTTGTTCCAAACGCTCTATGCCAATTGAAAGAAGATAATTTTTCACCGCAGGATAACTTTCTATATCATAATGCCGCGAAGGGAATGTGGCTATAATCCACAAGTCCGCCCACTCATATTCATATCTCTTGATATCCCTGCCACGGAGAATCGGTCGTATAAGTTCAGCCGTTCTATTGCGTTCATCCTCAGTTTGGCAGTTCGCCAATATCTCATCACGCTTTTCGGTGTTTATGATAAATGCGTCATTGAATCCTGTCTTAATACCGTAGTTGATTTGAATATCCCAATCCTTCAATGGAGTTCCCACAGCCTCAATCTTTCGTTTGATACTCTGCTCAATAGGCGAGAGTATCACCCACGAATCAGAGGAAACGAAGTCGCACACCACACCCTCTTGTTGCACAAAATCGCTCCTTATGCTTCTACCATAAAAGTCTTGATAAATCGAGCGAGCGTATTTCTATCCACTTTACAAATTTTAGCGATTTTGCGTTGTGAAACTTTTGCTTTCAATAGTTCTTGTATGAGAATTTTCTTATCGTGGAGTTTGTACTTCTCTGGAGCACTCTTTTTCCCTTTAGGACGTCCCAATACCACCCCCTCTGTTTTTTTCCGTGCCAAGGCTTCTTTAGTTCGTTGGCTAATAAGGTTACGCTCAATCTCTGCTGACAGTCCAAAAGCAAAAGCCAACACCTTACTTTGAATGTCCTCCCCCAACCGATAATTGTCCTTGATAGTCCAAACTCTACATTCCTTGCCCATGCAAATATTCAGAATTTCCATTATCATAAAGAGATTACGCCCCAATCTGGACAATTCAGCACAGATAATCAAATCATCTTTCTGTACCTTGTTGAGCAACTTTCCAAGTTCTCGTTTGTTGTAGGCTTTTGTTCCACTAATGGTTTCCTCAATCCAACCATCAATTTTCATTTTTTGATTGTCGCAGAAATTATTGATGCTGAATTCAACTTGCAAATGCAACAGAATTCTGATTAATAATTTGTTTAAAT
>ENA-ORTQ01003092-ORTQ01003092.1-human-gut-metagenome-genome-assembly--contig:-NODE-3092-length-13078-cov-2.244030_pt1 | contig 13078 bp, 10 predicted proteins | sample MGYA00241912_ERZ509188 | MGnify/ENA primary metagenome ERZ509188 (study PRJEB26280, sample SAMEA2338849) | human gut metagenome | biome: human gut; feature: human-associated habitat; material: faeces...
TTAAGTAAGATTATTTTTGTATGTTTGGAAATACCCAAACCGTACCCAAACGATACCCAATCATGCCATTTTCTCGATGAAGGCTTGCATTCTGTTTGATGATTCCCGACGCATCGTTTCCGTCACATGCCCGTACCGATCCAAGGTGAATGCCGCGGAATAATGCCCCATGTTTTCCTGCAGAGTCTTGATGTCATCTCCCGCCATGATGCTGTTCACCGCGAAGGTATGCCTCAGATCGTGCACCCGGTGATGCTCCAGACCGGCCGCTGCCAGAATGTTCTGGAATTCCTTCCAGATCGTCGGCTGGGAATAGTGGCTGCCATCCGGATGATTGAACACCAGGCCGGGGAATTTACCCTCATTCCACAGGTCGCCCATCTCGCGCTTCTGTGCCTCCTGATCCGCTTTGTGCTTCTTCAGCACTTCCATCACGAAGGGGGCGGGGGCAATCACGCGGGTTTTGCCGTTCTTCAGGGTACCGAACACATAATCCTGACCCTTGACCCGCGTCTGTACCAGCTGTTTCTCGATGTGGATCACACCGTGCTCAAAGTCCACACAGTCCCAGGTGAGCCCGATAATCTCTCCAACCCGCATTCCCGTGAAGACCGCCGTCAGGAACAGGGCCTCGAAGGGATTGCCTTTCAGTGCTATGAAGAGGCGCTTCTGTTCAGGGGCGTCCAACGGCGTCACCTGCTTTTCCACCACCTTCGGCAGAATGCAGGCGCTGGTTGGATTGCGTTCGAGATACTCCACCCGGACAGCCATGTCCAGCGCCCGATGCAGGACGCCATGAATGTTCTTGATATATTTGGGGCTTCGCTTTTCGGCCCTGAGTTTGTTATAAAACTTCTGCACTATGGGGGTGCGCAGCTGACTGAGGGGAATATCTCCAAGTGCCGGCTTCAGATGCAGCCGAACAACTGACTCATAATGAATGCTTGTCCCCTGCTTTACATCTGCCAGGTATTCCTTCAGCCAGGTGTCCAGGCATTCGCCAACAGTCATTTCTTTTTGTTCTGGTTCATTGGCTGCTTCCGAGGCTATTCCGGGACCAGCAGCAGGCGGATTGACCGCCTGCTGCTCTCCCTTCTGAAGTGCGTTCAGCTTTTCCCTGACTACCTTCTGGGTTTTGCCGTACACGCTCTTGCTGATCAGCTTCCCGGTTTCTGGGTTCACCCCAACGGTGACCCTTGCTTCCCAGGTGCCATTGCTTCTTTTCCTGATTGATCCTTCGCCATTAGCACGCTTCCTCATAGGAATCTCCTTCCTTCAGCCAGTCCATCAGAGACTGCCGTGAGATCAGTATCTTTTTCCCGACTTTGACAGATCGCACCTTGCCGGCACGTACCATCTCGTACATCGTGGGCTTGCAGATTCCGATCAGTTCAGCAGCTTCGGGGACTGTCAGAGTAACTTTTGCGTTCACAGGCGAAGATTTCTGCGGTATATCGTTGTCAAGGTGCTCCGGCTCCTGTATAGGAGCCTCGGTGCTATCCAAGGCGTTGAGCGCTGCCTCAACGACCTGAAGAACCTCATCTTTAGTATAAAGCCTGTTTCTCATCATTTCAATATCCTTTCACGCTTTAAAGCGATAAAAAGTTGTAAACTTTCTTCTTTTGTCTGCTCCTGCCGTTTTGTTACCGGTTAGAACCCCATTTTTGAGGGAGACGATATATTTATCGTCTGCCTTCAAAATCGCCCTTTTTCGTGCCCGGAAGCCCTTGAAAAATAGGGTTTTTTTCTTTCCCAAAGCGTTTCAACAGGTAACAAGACTTGTTTGATTTCTGTGAAAACCCATAATGCACAGAAGCGCTTTTTCCCCGTTTTGATGCGTCCATGCGTCCGGTGATGTTACACAGAGTTGGTTTTTCTCCCCTTGGCGTCCGGACGTATGGACGCTTTGTTTGGGGCAAAAATCGCTTTATGCATCTTTGAACGGGTTGTCGTCAGGAGCGACCTTCTGCCATCCGTCTTGCATGTAACCCGACGGGCTGATGATAGATCCAATCCCCCTGAAGCCTCTCACCTCGCGGCCTGCGCTGTTGGTGAGATGGGTGGTGTAGTGAATGCCGAGCTTCTCCTCATTGGCGCTCAGATATTCCACAAACGTCTTTCGCTTCATGGGCGGGTAGGCGTTTTCATCGCACCAGGTACAGTACACGGCGTACAGATCCTTGGAGCTGATGGAACGTTCCGGATCGCGGACAATGTATCCCTTCGATTCCAGGAACAGCTCGATGTTGTTGGCGTCCTTCTTCACCATCTCCCGGTTCAGCTTGGCCCGACTGCTCTCTGTGAATTGGAAGTTGTTCTTCACCAGCCGCAGCAATCCCGCCATCGCCCAGAGAAAGATGCCCTCCATTTCTTCACAGAGCTTTTCCGAAAGGTTGGGATCATCGATTCTATCCGGCGGCTTTCGCTTTGTTGTCAGGATCAGCTGCCGGCGGAAGAAGCCGTCGCTGCGATCATACAGGGAAACCAGATCGCCGTTGGAGAAGGCCAGGATGCGGGCATACATGAATCCCTGATAGCTCTGCTTGCCCTTACGCTCCAAATCCATTTTCCCCTTCGCCGTGACAATCGCTTTGATGTAGTTCGTCTGCTTCAGCGCTTCCAGCCGCATATCGTCGTCGATCATCAGGTGAATGTGTTCCAGGTCGGCACGGGCGAAAGGGTTTTCAGAAATCTTTCCGACGCTTCCGTCCTTCGCGTTGGGGCCGAACATCCGGGACAGCACATGGCCGATCTGGCTCTTGCCTTCGCCGCCGCTACCCTTGATCACCATCATCTTCTGTCCGGCGTTGCTGGGAATCAGGCAGTACCCGATGAATTCCTGCAGTGTGGGAATGTCCTCCGGCCAGAACAGCTCTGACAGAAATTTCAGCCAGCGCTGCGGCTTTTTCACTTTCGGATTGAACCGAACAGGGAATCTGCTTCTGACGATTTCATTCTTCGCTTCGCTGAAACTGCCGTCCAGAAACACCGTGCCATTCTGCACATGAACCCGATCTGTCTGCGGCAGCAAGCCTGTCACCTGGGCTTTGATGCGAAGATCCTTCATGATGTCATCCACCTTTTTGCTCATCCCTGTGACGATGAAAGGCTCCAGCTGCTGATAAATGGTTTGCCGCATGGCGTCCTCGTTGGTGACCCTGCCTTCCGTGGTGAAGAAGGAATTCTCGGTGTAGGCCAGCTTGTGACGCTCCAGAAATTCACGGCAGAAGATGGGCTCATTGATTGTTTTCCCCGTGAACCATTCCGGCCAGGTATCAAGCCACTCGATCTTTTTCTGGGCCATCGTTCTTCACCTCCTGACATTCCTCGTTAAGGATCGCTTCGATTTTTGCAACAGCATCTGTGCCCCTGATGTGATCCATGATCGCTTTCTGCTCATCCAGATCAGATGAAAACAGACGATCAATGGCATCGCTCAGCGGTGGCAAGTGATGAACAGCGTGCACGAATCGGTCATCAAAACTCTCATCTTGGGGATCAGACAGAGCAAACTCTTCCTTCCATTTTTCCAGGAGCCGCTCGTATTTGATCAGGATTTTGAGAACGCTCTGTTCCTCTTTTCTTTCGATCACAGCAGCGGGTAGCTTCGGGATCGGTGCGCTTTGACTCGGCGGCAGCGGCTGAATGTTGAAATCATTCGTCAGCTTTTTCGCCGCGTCATACAGCGAAAGATCGAACAGCCTGGCCGTGAAGTCGATCACATCGCCGGTGGTGTGGCAGCCGAAGCAGTAAAACCGTTCGTCGATTTTCATGGAAGGATGATGATTATCATGGAATGGACAGCAGGCCATGCCGCTGTGATTCACGGGAACGCCGTAGCGCTCTGCTGCCTGACGGGTGGTAACTTGGGATTTGACTTGGGTAAAAAGTAAACTCATTATTTCCTCCTGTTGCTGATGTGTCTGTTGTGCTTTCTGCTGTATGTCCGATCACACAGCAGGAGGACATCCCGCCGTCCTGCGTTCGGATCATGCTTCGCGACGGCATGACGCAGGACGGCTTTATGTCAACGCACAGGATAGCTTTTCCTGCGCGGGAAATCGTGGGGGATGAAGCCTTACGCTCGGGCTTTCATCGTCACCATATCACACGGCCTTCAAAATCGTTTTCACGTTTTGAAAACTTCGTAAAGCGTTGCGGCATAAGGCTTTGTTGGCATTTTTGCGTCTGTCTGTTTTTCTGAAATGACGGTTTTACTGGGGTTTCAGGACCAAAAGTTCTCACGAAATGAAATTTCTTTTTTGGAACACGGTTCCATGCTCTCCCAAAAAAACGGCCCCGGAGCATAGTAGCAAGCAGGGCAAAGGTAGCACCTTTTGCACTTTGCTTGTTGGATGGCATGGCCCCCAAACCCCCTTTCACCAGCGCAAACGCTGTGGTTGTTCTGCGAATCAGCGGGATTCGTCATCGTGATGGACGGCGTGTTCATCGAAGTGGTGATCTTTTGGTGTGGCGTGTTGGTGACTATTTGGTGCACTGTCTCTTTCCAGTACATCGTAGTTGTACCGGATGTGCTTGAGGTCAGTCAGCTTCGGCTTCAGCTCGTCGAGCGCTGCCTGATCGTTTTCTTTCCGTTCCTTCAGCTCGTCGTACTCTGCTGTCAGTTCTTTCAGCGTCGGTATCTTTCCATCGAGAGATGAGTAGACCGCCTGGGCGTTTCTGTGATCTTCGATCTCCTGCCGATGCTCCTGATAGAATTTCACGGACCAGCCGGATTCCCGATACTGGGTGTAAACCTCTTTCGTCCGGCTGTAATCCCGGATCGTTTGCCGCTGTCGGTTGATCTCCTTCATTCGGTTTTGTTTTTTCCGGAGAGCTGCTTTCAACTCTTTTTGCTGATTGGTCAGCTCCTGAATCTGATCGTTCAACTCTTCCAGCGAATCGATCTGATGCTCTTTCAGGAAAATGACCATCTGCGCTTTTGCGTCGATGTTGTTTCGCTCAGCCCAGACTTGATAACCTTTTCCTTTGCCGGCGTGAAGCTTTGTTTCAATGTCGATCAATCGCTTGACCTGACTTCCGTTGAAATCGCCCCGTGGGATTTTCGGAATGTGCACATGATCATGTGCCAGCGTCCGGCGCAAGGATGTCTCATCGTATTCCGATCCAAGGGTATCGAGCCGGATATATCGCTTTCCCTCCGGCGGCTTGATGCTGATATGCGCGCCGCGCTTGATGCGGCAACCGGCATCTTCCAGCAGTTGTATCAGCACATCGAAGCTAACCGGCTGCATCCGCAGCGCGGTATCAATGATCATTCTCAGCTCGTCCCGATGGGTGAAACGCCGCTGATTGCCCTGCCATTTGTCGTAAGTAACGGTCTTATCCTGCGGATTCTGAATGACAGACAGGCTGTGTTCCCGGCAGAGCGAATCGCTGATCTGCGCCAGATCCTTTGCCGATTGCTTCACATCCCGGTATTTGTGCTGCCCCTCCAGATCGGTGGAACAAATGATGATGTGATTGTGAATATGGTGTTTGTCGATATGTGTCGCCACGACGTAAGCAAACTGATCGTCAGTCATCCGGGAGGCCAGCTCTTTTCCAATTTCGTTTGCTTCCTCCGGCGTGATCTCCTCCGGCTTGAAAGCCTGCCGGACGTGATAGCCGATCACTTCGTTTTCCTGTGTGCGTCCGGTGTTCTGTTGGTATTCCTGGCGGAAAAGCATGAACTCATCCGCCGCCGTTTCAGGTGAGCAGGCGTTAGTCGAAACCAGGATTCCGTCGTCCGTCTTTTTCGGATTCATGATGTAATCCAGCCGTTCTCCAATACACTGCCTGGCGGTTTTCCCTTTGTTGATGTGAATGGACATGATGCAAGTGGCTGCCATGGGTACTCCTTTCAGTGTTGAATTTGATCTAGCCTGCGAAGAATGCTGCTCAGTATCGTCCGCAGTTCTTTCTGCCGATCATTTATGTCATCGATTTCCGTTTCAAATATCGATCCCCGTTCATTTAGCCGTCTGGCGATTTGATTGACATTGTTGCTCAGACTGCCCATGAGACGAACCGCATCGTGCAGCTCTGGCAGATCCAGCTTCAATACATATCCGTTCAAGGCCATGGCACGGATGAAGGCTGATTGGTTTTTGATCCCGAAGGTTTTCATCTTTTTCTGAATGATGGCGTCCTCTTCCGGTGCCGCTTTGAAGCGGTAGTGAAAGGTGCGGTTTTTCTTTTCTGTCACTGTGCTCCCTCCAGTCTTTGAAATCCAACTGTCATGTCGGCTTTCGGCCGGCATTCATTTCATTGCTGTTGGTTCGGGCTTATTTTTCACTGCTGCCTCTGGCAAGAAACCTTGTTTGGCTCACTGCCGGTCCTTTCGGCGCTCCCTTCCGAAGAGGAAGATCTTCGCGGTTTGGACAGATCTGGAAACGTGGCCCTGATTGTCAAGGTGCGCTTCGCTGGCGAGGCCAGCGGATGACGAGGGGAAACTCATCGCCTATAAATGGCGAAAATCAGCGATTTTGGAAACACCTGAGGAAAATTTTTTTTCCGAGGTGAAACTCACGCTGCACATTTAGCCAGACACCCCTCACCCCTACATGGGAAAAATCGGGCAAAGTGGCACCACCTCCAGAAAAATTTTTTCAGCACGAGGATCGGCATCGTTGTTTTCTCCCTTCACTCATAAATGTCCAAATTCGAGCTTTTTGGAAACCTCTTTTGGATATTTTTTTGAAATTACTTCGCACGAGTATCAACAGCCCTTCGATCACTCCAGCGAATCATGCCGGCACCACCTCCTGTCAGCGGCTCCATATTGCCCGCTGCCCTCCTATGTAAAAAGCGAGGCAAAGTGGAAACACTTTTTGAAGTTTTTTGCTGCCGTGAAGCTCATGGTGAATATTTGCCCTACATTCTTTTATGTAAAAATCCGAGCAAAGTGACATCGGCAATTTTCTTTGCAGTCGATGTGACCATGCTGGACCGCATAAAAATGGCCCCGCGGCAATTTCACCGCAGGGCCTGAAAAAGAAAAATGAGCTTGGGTCATCGCCCAAACTCACTACATACAATATAACACTGTCAAGCAGGGAACTCAAGTCCTTTTTGCTCCCTTCGACTCCCTTTTATTCCCTTCGTCCTAAAATGTCATGGACGGCTGAGAATGATACAATCAAACCAATGGCTGTGCTGCCATTACAAGCAGCAGGTGCTGGCTCCATCATGGAGCCACAAACGGAGCCAGTAGAAAAGTACTGGCTTCATGGTGGAGCCACAAACGAGGCCAGTTTAGTCTTCTGGCTTCATGGTGAAGCCAGAAACGGAGCCAGGGATGCAAGCAAAACTCAATCATAAAACTATCCTGATGATTGTCGTCCTACCCATGTAAGATAACCGCCACGAGCGCAATAATAACGATGGAAACAGCATCTCAGAAAAGAGCTACACCGATTGAGGAACGCAATTTTATATTGCAGACGGTCGTAGGATATGGTATACTCTTTTGGGAACACACTGCCGCTATTTCGCATATGGGAGGTACAACACAATGGCTGTATCCTACAATAAATTATGGAAACTGCTTATCGACAAGGGCATGAGCAAAACGCAGCTCATCAAAGCGGCCAAGATCAGCACCAACGCCATGGCCAAGCTGGGCAAAAATAAAGACGTGCGCGTGGAAACGTTGGTCAAAATCTGCGGCGCGCTGGGTTGTACCATGGATGATATTATGGAGCTGATCCAGGATCCTCAGTGATTTTACATGATGGAGGTATTCTCCATGTCGAAAGGCGTTATCTATATACTGACCAACCCGTCTTTCCCTGATTATATCAAGATTGGCTATGCAAAGAATCTGGAACGGAGGCTGCAGCAGCTGAACCGCAGCGAAACGATTCCCTTTGCTTTTCGGGCCTATGCCGTCTATGAAGTGGATAGCGCTCTGACTGATAAAGAGCTGCACAAACTGATCGACCGGCTGAATCCTGACCTTCGGTCCATCGAAACCTTCGATGGCCGTGAGCGGGTGAAGGAGTTTTACGCCATGTCCGCGGAGGACGCATACAGCCTGCTGGAGAGCATCGCAAAAATCAGCGGCACACAGGAGCGCCTGAAGCGGGTTCAACCGGAAGGGCATGAGATCATCGACGAGCAGATTGCTGAAGAGGTGCGGGAGGAAGCCCGGCGCGGCCCCTTCCGTTTCAGCGAATGCCGGATTCCTTTCGGTGCAGAGATTGTTTTCGTTGATGACGAGACCGTGCGTCCCACGGTGGTTGATGACCGGCATATTGAGTATAACGGCGAGACCACTTCGCTGTCTGCTCTGGCACAAAAGCTGAAAGGCTTTACCCATCCCGTTCAGGGAACGATCTGGTTCACCTATAATGGGGAAAAGCTGGATGACCTGAGGAAAAGAATTGCACAGCAGCTGGAGTAATCACATCGTCAGGTCAAAGGAGGATCGCCATGCTTCCTGAAGAACGAGCACGGGAGAAGATTGACCGGCAGCTGAAAAAAGCCGGTTGGGAGATTGTATCCCGCGAAGAGTATATTCCACACAGTGCTTCCGCTGTGAAAGAAGCACTGATGCAGGGTAACACTGAAAGCGATTATCTGCTTTTTGTGGACGACAAAGCCATCGCTGTGGTGGAGGCTAAACGGGAGGAAAACCCACTGGCAGAAGACGTGCAGTCCCAAGCCGAGGGCTATGCCACCCATCCGCAAGACTGGTATGGTCTCTGGTATGATGGACTGATCCCGCTGGTTTATCTGGCAAACGGCAGCAAGATTTATTTCAGGAATCTGCTTTCGCCGGATGCGGATTATGTGGAATTGCCTGAAATGCATTCTCCCAAGAAGATGCTTCAGCTGATCCATCAGATTTCTGCTTATGGCGCTTTGCCCCGTTTGGAGAAGCGCGGCCTGCGCGATTGCCAGTATCGCGCCGAGATGGAATTTGAAAACGCCATCAAGAATGGGAAAAAGTAAAGCCTGGCCGTGCTTGCCACCGGCAGCGGTAAAACCTATCTGGCCTGCCTGGCCAGCTATCGCCTGCTGAATTATACCCCTGTGCGCCGCATCCTGTTCCTGGTGGATCGGAACAACCTGGCCCGTCAGACGGAAAGCGAGTTCAGCCAGTTTGACCGTACTGAAGGCCAGGTGGAAATGTGCTCCCTCTATGAGATCAAGCGGCTGAAACACGACAACGATGTAAAAGCCGACATTGTGATTTCCACCATTCAAAAGCTGTTTGCCGTATTGACCGGGCAGCAGCTTTCGGAGGACAGCGAGGATGCCGAAGACGAGCGGACAACGCAGGAGGAAGAAAAAGAGGGCAAAGATATCATCCGCCTGGATGGTGATTTGAGGATTCCGCCGGATTACTTCCAGCTGATCATCGTGGATGAATGCCACCGCTCCATTTACGGCAAGTGGCGGGCAGTGCTGGATTATTTCTCTGGCGCGCATATCCTGGGCCTTACCGCCACACCCACGCCGGAAGCCTATGCGTTCTTCAATAATAACATCATTGAGAATTATACCTACGATGATTCCGTGGTGGATGGTGTCAATGTGCCTTCCCGCATCTATCGCATCAAGACCCAGATCACCGAGCACGGCGGAGCAATACGTGCGGGAACGAAGCTCATGGAAACAGCCCGCAGGACAGGCTGGGAAACGGTTTATACAGCCAGTGAGCGAGTGGAATACGATCCGTCCGCCCTGGATCGCTCCGTGGTGAACGAGGATCAGATCCGAAAGGTGCTGACAGCCTACAAAAAAGCCGTCTATGACGAGCTGTACCCCGACCGGGAAAAGAAATGGGAATACGTGCCCAAGACGCTGATTTTTGCTAAGGATGATAACCACGCCACACAGATCGTGGAAGCGGTAAAAGATGTATTCGCGTCTGAATTTGAAGGCGGCGAGGTGCCGGAGCATTTTGTTCAGAAGATCACCTACACCTCAGGCGATTCCAACGGCCTGATCCGCGATCTTCGCATCGAAAAGGACTTCCGCATCGCCGTCACGGTAACGCTGGTCGCCACCGGCACCGACGTAAAGCCCCTGGAAGTCGTGCTGTTTATGAAGGACGTCATGTCCGATGTGCTGTACACCCAGATGAAGGGCCGCGGCTGCCGGGTGGTGGATGATGAAAAGCTCCGAGAGGTTACGCCCAACGCCGGCACCAAGGAATGTTATTACATCGTGGACGCCGTGGGCGTGACGGAGCATGAAAAGATTATTCCCCATCCTGTAGTGACTCCCGGGCCGGGGAAAAAGGTGCTTTCCCTGGAGCATTTGCTGGAGCACCTGGCCCATAACGAGCTCAGCGATGAAAACCTGTGGCTGCTGCGGGATTACTGCGCCACCATCCATCGGCGGTACGAGAATAACGCGCTGTTCGGCCGGCATCTGGATGCGTTCATTGCCAATTACGGCTTCGCTCCCCGCACCATTGCCAATGCCATCCAGCAGGCGTTCGACCAGGACGCCCTACCGCCGTACAACAGCCCCTCCGAGGACAATTCCGCTCGCATGGCGCTGATCGACTGCCTGATCACCAGCATCCCTGCCCGGCGGAAGCTGCTGGAAATGCAGCGGGGCTACGTCGTCCGCACGGAGGAGGACCCGGACGAATTGATTTACGCCGGTTTCTCCAAGGAAACGGCTAAATCCTTCATCGAAAATTTTGAGAAATATCTGAACGATAACAAGGATCGTCTGGAAGCCCTGCGCATCATCTACAACGCCGAGGACACCGTGATCACCCATACCATGCTGGCGGAGCTGCGGGACAGTCTGCTGGCTCAGGATCGCAGCTTCGGCATCTATCCCATCTGGAAGAATTACAAGGTGCTGGATGAATCCGGCGACGTGGACGAATTGGACACCAAAGCCAATGTGAACGCCCTCACCCACCTGATCCAGCTGGTGCGCTTCGCCTTCAAGCAGAGCCGCACGCTGACCAGCCTACTGAACGGCTACACCCAGCGCTTTAACCTGTATTGCGGCCAGGCCCAGCGCAGCCTGACCGACGATCAAAAGGAACTGATGCGGCAGATTGCCGAGTTTGTCATCAACGACGGCGCGCTGTCGGTGATGGACCTGAACGAAGTGGATACTGACCTGTGGCGCAGGGGCATCACCCTGTTTGGCGCGAAGGCGCTGGAAGCCGAAATGCGCTCCATGGCCCAGATTCTGCTAAAAGCTGCTTAAGAGGAGTATCGAAATATGGCACAGGAAAAGAACCAGAAAACCGAATCTGCCCTGCTCTCCAAGGTGTGGAACATCGCCAACGTGCTGGCCGCGGCGGGTGTGGGCTTCACCGATTATATCACCCAGCTCACCTACATCCTGTTCCTGAAAATGGATGATGAAAAGGAAGCCCTGGGCCTGGGCAGCTATCTGCCGGAGGGCAGCAAGTGGAAGGATCTGTGCACCCTGAGCGGCACAGACCTGGTGGAGAAATACGAGGAAATCCTCAAGGAGCTTTCCGAATCCGACGGCCTCATCGGCACCATCTTCACCCGGGCCACCAACAAGATCGACCGCCCCGTGATGCTGAAAAAGGTCATCGACATGGTGTCCGAGGATAACTGGTACATGATGAACGGCGACCTGAAAGGCGCGATCTATGAGGGCATCCTGGAAAAGAACGGCCAGGATAAAAAGAGCGGTGCGGGCCAGTACTTCACGCCCCGTGCCCTGATCGCCGCCATGGTGGACGTGGTGGACCCCAAGATCACCGAAACGGTGGCCGATCCCTGCTGCGGCACCGGCGGCTTTTTGCTGGCGGCCTATGAGCACATGCGCAGGCAGAGCAAGGACGTGGAAAAGCAGAAGTTCCTGAAAAACAACGCCCTCTTCGGCGCGGACAACACCTCCCTGGTGGTCACCCTTGCCTCCATGAACCTGTACCTGCATGACATCGGCGTGAAAAAAAGCCCTATCGTGTATCAGGATTCCCTGCTGGACACCTCCGATCACCTGTACCAGGTGGTGCTGACCAATCCGCCCTTCGGCACCCGGCCCCAGGGCAGCGTGGAAGTATCCGCCAACCGCCCGGAATTCATCAAGACCAGCGATAACCAGGTGAACTTCCTGCAGCATATCATGTCCATCGTGCGCACCGGCGGGCGCGTGGGCGTGGTGCTGCCCGACAGCGTGCTCACCGATGCCGGCACCACCAAGCAGGTGCGGGACAAGCTGATGAAGGATTACAACCTGCACACTATCCTGCGTCTTCCCACCGGCATTTTCTACGCCAACGGCGTGAAAACCAACGTGCTGTTCTTCGATAAGGGCGAGCCCACGCAGGATATTTGGGTCTATGATTACCGCACCGGCGTCAAGCACACCATGGCCACCAAGCCCATGGCCCGGGCGCATTTGCAGGAGTTTGTGGATTGCTACTGCGCCGGGCATCAGCAGGACCGTCAGCCCACCTATGACCCGGAAACCAACCCCAACGGCCGCTGGCGCTGCTTCTCCGCCCAGGAGGTCGCCGCCCGGGAGGATTTGAACTTCAAATGGATCGACTTCACCGAGGAGGATGACCGCTCCGTGGATGAAATCCTGGCCGAAATGCAACAGGAATCCGACGGCATCGCCGCCGCCGTGGAAAAGCTGAAATCTCTCTTGGGAGGGATGGAGCTGTGATAGATACCCAAGAAATAAGAAAGAAAATTCTTTCACTTGCGTTGACCGGAAAACTGGTAGAACAGAATTCATCGGATACTCCAGCACATCAGTTAGTTGAATCCTTATCCGGCTCGCTAAACAATCATCCATTTGAAAATGATATTTCCGCCCAAGAAATCCCATATGAAATACCTGATTCATGGGTATGGTGCCGTCTTTCCGATATAGGAACAACTAACATTGGGTTGACATACCACCCACAGGATGTAGCAGAAGATGGTACAATCGTTATACGATCAAGCAATATTATTAAGGGCAAGATGGATTATGCCGATTTAGTTAAGGATACCCCTTATAATTGCGCCCAAACCATCCACGTCATCCCCGTTGACCAAAATTTCGAGAAAGAGCGCAATTCAAGCGCACTGTTTGCACGCGAAATAAACCTCGTTACGCAACCTTC
>ENA-ORTQ01003099-ORTQ01003099.1-human-gut-metagenome-genome-assembly--contig:-NODE-3099-length-13055-cov-2.861231_pt1 | contig 13055 bp, 9 predicted proteins | sample MGYA00241912_ERZ509188 | MGnify/ENA primary metagenome ERZ509188 (study PRJEB26280, sample SAMEA2338849) | human gut metagenome | biome: human gut; feature: human-associated habitat; material: faeces...
TAGCTATATCATATATTTTTTTTGGGAATTTATCAACCACTAATTTTGTTTTTTTACACTTTTTTCTCGAAAATTGAAAGATTACTCTTCATAATCGTCCTCTTCCTGGTCATCCCAGTTGGATTCTTCCGTATAATCTTCCTCGTCGCTGGTGTCATTTGGATTAGGACCTACGTAATTTCCATCCTTGTCAAGCTGTCCGTATCCGGTGTAGCTGCCGTCCTCCATATAGCCGCCCAGCCAGTCACCGTTTGCCGCAATGCTTTCCTCGGTAGGCTTTGGACCTACGTAATTCATATTGGCATCATACTCGCCCTCGCCGGTATAGTCCCCCTCTTCGTCATAGCCGCCGTGCCAGTTCGCGATCGCATTCTCATAGGCACTAGTGGTGTCAATACTCGTCGTGGTATCTTCCTCGTCCACTTCTCGCTCAAAGGTGATGAGCTTGGAAGAATCCGTTACATTCTCCATGTGAAGGATTCCTTTTTCCCCGGAAAGCTTTGGCAGGATCGCGCTTACCCGGATCATCTTGTCCTCCAGGTACTCGTCCTTTCCCAACATAACCTGCACATCGCCGTAGGTCAGGGTGATCTGATAGCTGCTGTCAAACTCTATGTGATCTGGGATTACGTCATTTTTCTGGAAAATGGTGGAAAGCGCCACTGCAGTAGTCAGAACCGAACTTCCCTTGATTGGAAGCTTCTCCCCCTGGATCACATGGCTTACCTGGATCCCGTCAAAAAAAGGAACCAGCTCGTCCCGTGTGTGGGAACTCTCAATAAAAATACCATTGCGGTCAAAATACACGTAGCTGTCCAGATAGGGAATGCATCCCACTGCCTTCTTCTCCCGGACACTGATGCAGATGCTGTTATGGGAAAGGCGGGTAATGTTAAAGCCCTCTACAAACGGCACATCCTCCACATCCACCCTGGAATGAAGAAGCACAGCAAGAACAGAGTTATCTGTAAATGCACCCTGCAGAGCCATGCTTTTTACTTCCTCATCGGAATAACGGGCAGTTCCCATTACTTCCACTTTGCTTACATGAAAATAAGAAAAGAAAAAAACAAGGCCTGCCAGCAAAACTGCTCCCAGGGTACAAAAAATCATTTTCTTATGTTTTTTGTCAATCAGATTCTTTTTGAATAATTTCATAATCCTGTTATTCCTGTATTCTTTTTACTGCCGCACCTAACTGCTCAAGATCCTGGCAAATATGCTCATATCCCCTTCGCACAAAAGAATAGCCTTCCAGAACCGTGGTTCCGGCCGCCACCAGTGCTGCCAGTATCAGCGCTGCACCGCCTCTTAATTCCTGTGCTCTTACAAAGGTGCCGGTAAGGGGCTTCCCGCCCTGGATCAGAGCGTCTCTTCCCAGAATCCGGATGTCTGCTCCCATACGCACCAGTTCCGGCGCTGCCTTGTAGCGGTCCTCAAAAATAGCTTCCCGAATAAGGCTTGTGCCTTCCACAGTGGCCAGAACCGCCATCAGAGGAGACTGCAGGTCTGTGGGAAAGCCCGGATATACGCCTGTTTCCAGAAATGCTACGGGGCTGTGAACATTTTTTCCATTGACTAACAGTTTACCACCGATGCCGCTATATTGTCCACCTATTTTCCGATATACTTCCAGAAAGGAATCAAGTTCCCCCTCCGGCGGACCGGTCAGGGTGATCTCACTTCTTGTAATGGCAGCCGCACAGATATAGGTTCCTGCCACAATCCGGTCCGCATCGATGGAAAATTCTGTGCTGCAAAGCTTTTTTACGCCCTCAATTCGAATCGTTTTGCTTCCGGCTCCTTCGATCTTTGCCCCTGCACCGTTTAAAAAGCGGCATAGCGAAACGACCTCCGGTTCCTTTGCACAACCTGTCAGCACTGTTTCTCCCTTTGCACAGACCGCGCATAAAATCGCATTCTGCGTCGCACCGACGCTCGAAAACGGAAAAGGGATCTGTACGCCGTTCAGTCGCTTTGCAAATACCGTCAAAAAATTGTCATCCTCCCGTCTTATCTGACAACCGAAGCGCGCAAAGGCTTTCAGATGCAAATCGATCGGGCGGTCGCCGATGACACAGCCGCCCGGATCGCAGAAGGACGCCTGCCCCAGCCGCCCCAAAAGCGCGCCCGTCAGCACGATGGAGGAACGCATCCGAACCACTTCCTCTGCCGGAAGCCTGCTTTGCAGCGCACCGGAAGCGTCCACGCAGATCTCGTGACCTTTTTTTGTCACTGTTGCGCCGATTTTCTGCAAAATGCGGCACATGCAGTCCACATCCGAAATATCCGGGCAGTTTCGCAGTGTCGTCTTTCCGGCGATCAGAATGGTCGACGCCAGAATCGGCAGCACGGCGTTTTTCGACCCCTGCACTGTCATTTCCCCGTAAAGAGGTCTTTTGCCTCTGATCCAGATTGAATCCACAAAACCACCGTCCGCGCTGCCCTTACCCTATACTATGGCAAAGATGCCGCATACGTGACAAATGCAGCTGCACTGCTGCCCCGTGTCCAGATAACACGCTCGTCTTCTTTGCTCCCGATGAACGCGCGATACGCGCATACACCATTACACATCCCGGACCTTGATGCCGCGGGCAACGCTCATGACGAGCCCCATCTCGATCAGCAAAAACAGGATCGATGAGCCGCCGTAGCTGATAAACGGCAGGGACACGCCGGTGTTCGGCATTGAGTTCGTTACGACCGCAACATTTAAAATGACCTGAATCGCGATATGCCCCAGCACGCCGACAACTAACAGCGCACCGAACAGATCCGACGCGTTGTTCGCAATAATCATCAGACGCCAGATCAACAGCAAAAAAATCAGGATCACAGCGATGCCGCCGAACAGCCCCAGCTCCTCACAGATGATCGAAAAGATCATATCATTCTGCTGTTCCGGCAAAAAGCCCAGTTTCTGGATACTCTGCCCGAGCCCCTTTCCAAAAATACCGCCGGAGCCGATCGCATAAAGTGCCTGCAGCGTCTGAAAGCCCTTGCCGGACGCATAGGCTTCCGGATCGAGCCACGCCATGATACGGGCGAAACGGAAATCCAGCCCTTCGATGCTCTGCAGCTGCTTGACACCGAAAATTACGCCTATAACTGCGAGTGCTCCAATTCCTCCTATGATGAAAAATGGTTTGTATTGCGGACTCGCCACAAACAGCATCAGGACCGCAATTCCCAGCACGATAATCGCAGAGCTCAGGTTGTTGGTGATTTGCCAAATACAAAAAACGTGCGGCAGGGAAACTCCAATAACCGTCAAAAAGCCTTTCGACGTCCGAATGTTTCTTCCCATCTTGCAGATAAACGTCGCCAGAAACAGAATCATCGCCAGCTTTGCGATCTCCGCAGGCTGAATCGACATACCTAGATTCAGCCACCTTCTTGCACCGTTGACGTCGACGCCCAGCGGCGACAGCACGAGTACAATCAAAATCAGGGAAACCACATAGCCGATCACCGCAAACCGCTCCCAAAAATGATATGGGATGTGGGAGACGAAAAACATCCCCACCAGCCCCAGCGCCGCCGCAAACGCCTGATGCATCAGATAATAGTCCTCGTTCAGATTCTGTGTCGTCGCATCGTAAGCGCTGGCGGAATAAATCATAACCAGTCCGAAGCCTGTCAGAAACAGGATGATGAACAGAAGACTGTAATCAAAATAGTATTCTGTTTTCTGAGATCTTCTCCGTCCTGCCACTTGCTCACCCCTTCAGGCTGTTTACATATTCCTTGAACATTTTACCGCGCACTTCATAATTCGGGAACATTCCCCAGCTCGCGCATGCGGGGGACAACAGCACCGCGTCGCCCGGACACGCTGCCTTTACACAGGTATCCATCGCTTCTTCAAAGCTGTCCGCCAAAACGATATTTTCCATTCCGTGCTTTTTTGCGCACTCCGCGATTTTTTCCCGCGTCTGACCGATCAGCACAAGCAGCTTCACCTTGCCGTCAAACGCTTCAATCCACTCGTCGTAGGTATTCTGCTTGTCATAACCGCCGCCGATCAGCACGGTGGGCCACTTCATTGCGCGGATCGCCTGAATCGCCGCATCGGGATTGGTTCCCTTGGAATCGTTATAATAAACGACGCCGTTTTTGGTCGCTACATATTCGATTCTGTGTTCTACTGCCTGAAAATGTTTTACGGTATCCAGAATTGTTTCCATCGGCACGCCGTATGCTGCTGCAATCGCAATTGCTGCCATCACGTTTTCAAAATTATGTACGCCGATCAGCTGCATCTTGTCAACATCCATCAGGACTTCTTCCCCATTTCCGAGATTTCTGCAGATTTTGCTGCCGACCAGATAATAGCCTCTCTCCAACTTTTCTTTGGAAGAAAACCAGATGACCTGGGCCGGGCACTTCGGTGCAAACGCCTTTAACCAGCTGTCCTCGTGATTGAGCACACAGAAATCGTCCTTTGTCTGGTTCTTCGTGATGGATTCCTTGACCGCCGCATAGTTCTCCATCGTATGATGACGGTTCAAATGATCCGGCGTGATATTTAAAATCGCGCTGACAGTCGGATGGAAATGCACTGCAGTTTCCAGCTGGAAGCTGCTGATCTCCGCTACCGTCACGCTGTCCTTATCTGTTTTTAAAACCTCCTGCGTATAGGGGGTTCCGATATTGCCGACAACAAACGTATTGTCCTGATAACGCTTCAAGATCTCGCCCACCAGCGTTGTCGTCGTGGTCTTTCCGTTCGTGCCTGTAATTGCGAGCACCTTTCCCTTTTCATAGTTCCAGGCGAGCTCAATTTCGCCCCATACCGGAATATCCGCCTCTTCCAGTGTAGAAACAAACGCTTCTTCAATGGAAATACCGGGGCTTAAAACCGCCAGCGAAAGCTCGGAAAGCAACTCCTTCGAAAGGCTTCCCAGTACCAGCGCAGTATCTTTGGGATAATCTTCCCGCGCGCAGAGCGCCTTCCCATCCAGCTTTTCATTTTCATCAAACAGAACGGGAACGGCTCCCGCTTTCTGCAAGAGTCCGGCGGCTCCGAGTCCGCTCTTTCCGCATCCGGCTACCAGTACCTTTTTTCCCAGTAAATCCATGTTGATTCTCTCCTTTCGCTGCCATAGACAGCACTTTCGTTCTATGTTTCCCTGCAATTAATTGCGGTTTATTGTTTCATTCTTCTCATAATACCCTATTTCATCCAGATAGGGAAGAATATTTTCAAAAAGCTCGCGCACTACCGGCGCCGCCACCAGTCCGCCATAATAGACGCCTTGGGGGTTTCGGATAATGCACAATGCCAGCACCTTCGGATCGTCCGCAGGTGCAAAACCCAGAAACGAAGAAATATACCGACCAGTACCGCGAGGAAGCGTCTCGCTGGTCGCCGTCTTGCCTCCCACCTGATAGCCTTCGACTTTTCCATTTTTTCCGCCGCCGTTTTCCACGACCTGAAACAGGATGCTGCGCAGCCGAGCGCTCATTTCTTCCGAAAGAATCCGTTTTTGCTCCGTTTCCTTCTGCACCGAAATGCGCTCCGAACCGTCCGTCTTTTCGCAATACAGTCCCAAATGCGGTGTAATCCGCGTCCCGCCATTAATGAGGGAGCTGACCGTCGCTGCAAGCTGGATCGGCGTGATCTGAAAGGACTGCCCGAACGAAATCGTCGCAAGCTCCACCGGACCGATCTGATCCTGTGCATGCATGATTGTACCGGCTTCTCCAGGCACATCGATTCCAGTTCTGTTCAGCAGCCCGAACTGCTTCATGCTTTGGTAAAACGTATCTGCACCCATCCGAAGCCCTACCGTCACAAACACCGGATTGCAGGAATTCATCGTCCCCTGTACGAAATTTTCAGTTCCATGACCCCGAACCTTTGCACACCGGATTTTTCTGCCCTCTACGACAATATAGCCCGGGCACTGAAAAGAATCCTCTTCCCGGACAACGCCGTTTTCCAGTGCGGCTGCCGCCGTAATGACCTTAAAGGCAGAGCCAGGCTCGTAGGTATCGTTGATGCAGGCGTTTCTCCACATTTTATTCAGGGCTTCCTGCTTTTCTTTTTCGGTCATGAGCTGTTCTTGCTGCCCCTCCGGAAGTGTGAACGGGTCATTCAACTGATATTCCGGCACATCCGCCATCGCAAGGATTTCTCCGTTATCGGGACGCAGCACCAGAATCGAAACGCTTTCCGCTTCTTTTTCCAGGCAGACCTGCTCCGCCAGCTGCTGTGCGTACAGCTGGATGTTGGCATCCAGACTAATGTATAAATCTTTTCCATCCACCGGCTCTACCCGGCTCTCTCCTTCATCCAGAAGCCGGACGCCGCGTGCGTCCGTCATTTCCAGAATCAAGCCCTCCTGCCCGGAAAGCACTTCCTCATACCGGCTTTCCAATGCCAAAATTCCCTGATTATCGCCTCCGGTAAAGCCGATCACTTTGGAAGCGAGATTCTCATACGGATAATATCGTTTATAATCCTCGTCCACCTTGATGCCGTCCAGCCCTGTCCGGTAAATTTCCTCCCCGGTTTCCAGATCGACATTGCTTTTGATTTTTTCGATGGACGATACCTTTTCCACTCTTTTTCGAACGGTCTCTTCCGACATTCCAAGCTTGCTGCACAAAAGCGCAATCACTGCGTTGGGATCGCGAATCTGGTTATGGATGACAGAAATCGTACAGACCGGCTGGTTATCCGCCAGCACGATCCCGTTCCGGTCTAAAATTCTCCCGCGCTTTGCCTTGATTTTGCGCTCTCTCTGATGCAAATCCAGCGCGAGCTCAGAATAATGTGCCGCCCGAAATACCATCAGATATGCCACTCTGGCGGACAGCCCTGAAAAGATCAGAATGCACGCCAGAAAAATTACGACGATCTTTTTGCGGTGAAACGGTTTGCTCAGTTCCATAGGTTCCCTGCAAAGCAGAAATTACTATACCTTATGAAACCGCTGCCTAAAATATGCACATGCCGCCGCTGCGCTGTGATCACAGCAGACAGCGATACAGCTCTTTTCTTCCATTATTCCATAGGATTTTGCGTATCCCCACCAGAGTCGCCTGCTGCACCGTTTTCCAGAATGCCGGAAACCGGCACATCATAGCCATCCGAATCCTCCGTGATCACCTCTCCAGTCGTCGGATCGATCAACTGCCCGTCGCTGTTGACATACGGATTGTCCGCTTCTGCTCCATTTGCAGTATCTCCACCTGTTGTAGACGGGTCGTCGCCCGCAGGCTGCGCAGCGCTGCTGTTCTCCCCTGCCGTAGTATCCCCAGCGGAAGAATCCCCTCCGGTATCGGTTGTATTTCCACTGACATCATTTCCACTGACATCATTCCCGCTGACATCCGACGCCGGCGCGTTTGCGCTCAGCTGCTCGCGGATTTCAATCTGCATCGCTTCCAGCTCTGCGCGTTCTTCGTCCGTCAGCTCCTGTGTCATGAAGATATTTAAATAAGGAAGCACTTCGGTCAAAATGTTTTTGGCGATGATACATGCTTTTCTCGTTTCCAGATCCTGCTCCCGAGCGTTTGGTCTGTTTAAAACCACATAAATTGCGATCTGTGGATCTTCTGCGGGCGCATAGCCCAGAAACGATACGACGTAGTCCTCCTTTTCACGAGTACCGCTGGCGCTGACAGTTTCTGCTGTACCAGTCTTACCGCCGATGCGATAGCCTGCAGGCTTTGCACGTTTACCGGTACCATTTGCACCTTCCACAACCTGAACGCAGTATTCACGGATTTTCTCCGAAGTTTCCGCAGAAATGGTCTGTTTTAACAGTCTCGGCTCAATATTTTTTACCACAGATCCATCTGCTGCCGTAATCTTACTGACCATATGCGGTTCATAATAATAGCCTCCGTTGATCAGGGAGCAAAAACCTGTGATCATCTGGATCATCGTCACGTTAAAGCCCTGTCCAAAGCTCGAGGTTGCAAGCTCCGTAGGTCCCATCGTTGAAGAATTGAATACCAGGGAAGCCGTTCTTGCCTCGCCCGCCAGATCTATATTGGTCTTTAAACCGAAATTATATTCCGACATATATTTCAGAAATTCATCGATCCCGATAACCTGTGCTATCCGGATCAGCGTGACATTACAGGAGCGTTCAATGGATTCTCCGATCGTCAGCCACCCCTCCGCACCGTTTGTGTAGTTATGACAGCGGATTTTGTAGCCGCCGATCTCGATGATACCGGTGCATTCAAAGGATTCATTGCCTTTGAGCCTGCCGTCCTCCAACCCCATCGCTGCAACGAAGGGCTTCATCGTGGAACCCGGCTCGTAAGTGCTGTTGATGCAGTAGTTTTTCCAGAGGGCATTTAAGTTCTGTACAAGCAGATCGTTATTTTCCTCCTGCTTCATCGACGCTGCAATCTCTTCGTTGATGACCGTATCCGTCGAGTTTCCACTGACATCGATCAGTTTGCTGCCGATCAGTGCCTCCGGATTTCTCGTATCGTTTAAGTCAAACGTCGGATAACTCGCCATTGCGAGCACTTCCCCACTGTGGACATCCATCACAATACACGCTGCATCCTGCGCACCGTTACCCTCGCGGGTGCTGTCTTTGTTTTCGTCGTTATATTTTTTGAGGTACTTTTCCACAATGCCCTGAATCGTCGCGTCGATCGTGGAATAAACATTGTAGCCGTCTACAGCAGCCTCCGTCGTCCGCTGCAGATTATCGTCCCCGTCTATATATCCATACTGTCTGCCGTTTACGCCGCTCAAAACATCGTTGTAATACTCTTCCAGTCCGTAGGTTCCGGTTCCGTCCGTCCGCGTAAAGCCGATGACATCGCTTGCGAGAGAGCTATTCGGGTAAACTCGCTTATAGCTTTCCTCAAACCAGATTCCCTTGACATACTGGTTATATTCTTTCTGGCTCGTATCCGCCATCATCTGCTGATAATCACTGATTTCATTGTAGGACATTCTCTTTTTGAGGACATAATACTGGGAATCCGGGTGTTCCTGCGCATAAGCGCGCACCTGATCGCCGTCAATGCTAAAATAATCCTCCAGTGCCTGGATCGTAGGCTCCACATAGTCCTCTTTGTTATTCATCTGTTTGATATCCAGCACCAGATCGTAAACCTTTTCACTCGATGCCAGCTTCGTTCCCTTGCTGTCCAGGATTTCTCCCCGTTTATAAGGAATCGTCGTACTGGAATACTGCTGCTGGGAAAGCACCTGCTTTTTGTAGCTGTCGCCGTTATCCCGGTTAATTAAAATCAATCTGACGCTCAACCCTGCAAAAGCCAGCAGTACCAAACAAAACAGTACCACCAGCTTTCTCTGCATTCGTATTGTAAACTTATTTTTCTTATCCAATCCGGCACCTGCCTCACTTCTTGATGTCTGCATACTGTCTTACATAATCGCTTCCATCATCCGGGATTTCCACGATCTGTCCCTGTCCTGCGTAGGTCATGCCAAGCTCCGTAATTGCAATTCTTCTGATTTCCTCCAGATTGATGGAGCTGTCAATCCGGTTTTTCATTTCGTCATTTTCCGTCTTTAAGTTATTTAGCTGACTCTGCAGCGCTGCAACCTGCTTTACGCTCTGGGTGATCGAGGATTCCATCCGGATATAACTGATCAGCATTACGCTCGTGACTGCAAACGCCACAGTCAGAAACAGCACATAGGCTGCATTTCTGTAGCGCAGGCGTTTCATTTCCTGCTTCTGCTTCTCCAGCTCACGTCTCGGAACCCGTCCGGAGACCTGATCCAAATGGCGTTCCAGCCCTTCGCCTACCTCAGCGTGTCTGACTGCCGTACCGTTTACATATGCTGTTTTCTGATAAGGCGTTCTTTTGTACGCTGCCGATTGGCTTCTTCTGACTGAATTCGATGTTCTTGCCATTTGCTCTCCTCACCGCCGTCTGTTCCGGCTTCCAGTACAGCATTTCGTAAATAACGATACCAATCGGATTCACAGGCAAGTGAGTGGTATCGTTATTTCGAAAACGATGTACTAGCTCTCTATTTTTTCGAAAATGCGCAGCTTTGCGCTTTTCGCTCTGGAATTTGTCTCCATCTCTTCCTCGGTCGGAAGAATCGGTTTGCGGGTCACAACATGTCCCCGGCTCGTTTTGCCGCACACGCACACCGGAAATTCCGGCGGGCAGGTACAGGGATTTTCATTTCTGCGGAAAGCATTTTTCACAATTCTGTCTTCCAGCGAATGGAAGGTGATGATGCAGAGCCTTCCACCCGGAGCCAGCCGATCGATAAAGGCGTCCAGGGAATTTTCCAATACCTCCAGCTCTCTGTTGCAGGCAATCCGAATCGCCTGAAACGTGCGTTTGGAGGGATGTCCGCCTTTTTCCCGCATCTTTGCCGGAATCGCCGCCCGGATAATGTCGTTTAATTCCCCGGTCGTCTCAATCGGCTTCTTTTCTCTCGCCTGCACGATGTGTTTGGCGATATTCTGTGCAAATTTATCTTCTCCGTAGTCCCGGATACACCGAAACAGCTCTGCCTGTGACCACTCATTGACGATCGTTTTCGCCGTCAGGGTCTGACGCTGATCCATCCGCATATCCAGTGCGGTATCATAACGATAGGAAAATCCTCTCTCGGCGTTGTCCAGCTGATAGGAGGATACACCAAGATCTAACATAATGCCATCTACTTTATCGATGCCGAGGCTGTTTAATACTGCCGGAAGGTTACAGTAATTGTCGCGCACCAGCGTCACATGCTCCTGCCACGGCTCCAGCCGTTTTGTCGCCGCTTCGATCGCCTCTGCATCCTGGTCGATACCGATCAGCCGGCCGGTCCTAAGGCGCGCTGCAATGTGGCTGGAATGTCCTGCCCCGCCCAATGTGCCGTCCACATAGATGCCGTCCGGTTTGATTGCAAGTCCTTCAATTGTCTCCTCCAACAGGACGGATGTATGTGCAAATTCCATCGATTTTTCCTTTCTTTGTTACAGCAATTACAGTCCGAGGTCGTCCATGCGCTCTGCGATATCCTCCATAGATTCCTCCGCCTCTTCTTCCAGGGCATCCCAGCGCTCCTGGCTCCAGATTTCAATATGTCCTGCAGCGCCCACCAGCACAACGTCTTTGGTCAGCTCTGCAAATTCTCTTAATTTGGAAGGGATCAGGGCACGTCCCTGCTTGTCCACCTCCACCTCCGCGGCGCCTGCCAGAAAGTGACGGACAAACATACGGGTGTCTTTTCTGCTGATGGGCATTGCCTGAAGCTTTTCTTCGAAAGCAGTCCAGCCGGCATTGTCGTACACAAATAAGCAGCCATCCAGTCCCTTGGTCACTACAAATTTCTCACCGAGCGTCTCTCGAAATTTGGAGGGAATGATCAACCTGCCTTTTGTATCCAACGTATGATTGTATTCGCCCATAAACATGTACAATCACCTGCCATTCATGGAAAAGGTCTGCCACCTTACTCCACTTCGTACCACTTTCTACCACTTTGAAACCATTTTAGTATAAAATGCCCTCCTTGACAAGCGATTTCAGAAAAAAAAGACAGCCGGACCGTGAAAAGTCCAACTGCCTTTTTCGTCATTCGTGACAACAAAATGCCCTAAAAGCGTACCTTTTGTTGTATTTATGATTTTTTGCCCTTTTGGTGGAGGGCAATTTTTTGTTTCCCAAAATACAGGATTTTCTCAGACATTGAAGCGGAACAGGATTACATCGCCGTCCTGTACCACATATTCCTTACCCTCCATGCGGACAAGTCCTTTTTCTCTCGCTGCCGCAAGGGAGCCGTTTTCCAGCAGATCTTTGTAATTGACAACCTCAGCCTTGATAAAGCCGCGTTCGAAGTCGGTGTGAATCTTGCCGGCTGCCTGCGGTGCCTTCGTGCCCTGTTTGATCGTCCATGCTCTCGTCTCATCCTCGCCGGAAGTTAAAAAGCTCATCAGGCCGAGCAGATGGTAACTTGCGCGGATCAGTTTTTCCAGACCGGATTCTTTTAATCCAAGGTCATCCAGAAACATCTGACGTTCTTCATCGTCCAGCTCGGAAATTTCTTCCTCGATCTGTGCGCAGATCGCAAATACCTCACTGCCGGTTTCTTTTGCATATTCTCTGACTGCCTGTACGCCTGCGTTATCTGCGCCGTCGTTTGCCAGATCTTCTTCCCCGACGTTCGCCGCATAGATCACCGGTTTTGCAGTCAGCAGGTTCAGGTTCTTGAAATATTCTTCCTCGTCTTCATCCTCTGTCTCGAAGCCGATTGCAAGCTTGCCGTCCTCCAGACGCTCCTTGACACGCTCCAGCATCGCCAGCTCTTTTGCCTGATCCTTATCCATTCTCGCGCCCTTTGCCACTTTGGCGATTCTGCGTTCCAGAATTTCCAGGTCGGAGAAGATCAGCTCGAGGTTGATCGTCTCGATGTCGCGCAGCGGATTCACGTTTCCGTCTACATGAACAACGTTGCTGTCCTCAAAACAGCGAACGACGTGCACGATCGCATCTACTTCACGGATATTGCTCAAAAACTGGTTGCCAAGGCCTTCGCCCTTAGAAGCACCTTTTACCAGACCTGCGATGTCTACAAACTCGATCACAGCAGGCGTTACCTTTTTGGAATGATACAGATCACCCAGAAGCTTTAAGCGCTCGTCCGGAACGGCTACCACACCTACATTGGGGTCAATGGTACAGAACGGATAGTTTGCAGACTCCGCACCAGCTTTCGTCAGAGAATTAAATAAGGTACTTTTACCAACATTCGGGAGACCAACGATACCAAGTTTCATTTTACGATTTACCTGTCCGAAAACCCTTGATTTATCGGGGTTTTCGCCTTTCTATGTTTTTGTACTGCACAATTACCTGCACATTTTCAGGACGCTTTCTATTTTCTCCAGCTCTTTTATTTTCTCCCTCTCTCTGCCGTGTAAGCAAAAAGTTGGATACAATCTAATAATATATCATATTTGTTTTCTTTTTTAAACCTCAAAAATCAATTTTCCAAAGATCATAACGCATAACACGCCGTCCCAAAATCCACTCGTCACTTGTAAAAGTTAATTCCACTTTGTAAGGGTAACTTCCACCTTGTAGGA
>ENA-ORTQ01003114-ORTQ01003114.1-human-gut-metagenome-genome-assembly--contig:-NODE-3114-length-12996-cov-3.398887_pt1 | contig 12996 bp, 11 predicted proteins | sample MGYA00241912_ERZ509188 | MGnify/ENA primary metagenome ERZ509188 (study PRJEB26280, sample SAMEA2338849) | human gut metagenome | biome: human gut; feature: human-associated habitat; material: faeces...
TTAGTACGACTGGGCAGTTACAAGCCCATGACCTTTAGGTCGTGGGTAGTTGACACAATGAAGTACGATATGGATTTAACCCTTGATGCCGGATGTGGCCACGCTTTCGATAAACTGCTTCTGGAAGATGAAGAAGATTACAACCAGCGGGATAACGGCTAATACGGCGCCTGCCATCTGCATCGGGTACTGTGTCGTGTACTGACCCTGCAGAGTGGACAGTGCAGGACCTAAGATCAGCTTATCCATGGAGTTGTTGACGATCAGAGGCCACATGAAGTCGTTCCATGCGAACTTGAAGGTGAAGATGGTCAGCGCTGCGATACCGGGCTGGATTAACGGAACCATAATACGTCCGAAAATCTGGAACCGGTTACAGCCATCTACGATTGCGGCATCTTCCAGCTCCTGAGGCATGGACATAAAGAACTGCCGCAGCAGGAATGTACCGAAGGCACTGAACAGGTTCGGAAGAAACAGTGCCGGGATGGTGTTCAACAGTCCCATCTTCTGGATTAACTGATACTGGGGAAGCAGGAAAATCTGTCCGGGAACCATCAGGACGGATAACAGCAGTACGAAAATAAAGTTTTTGAACGGGAACTCAATTCTCGCAAAGGCATATCCTGCCATGGAACAGAACACGATCTGTACAACTGTAGTAATGAAAGCGGAAAGGATGGATTTCTGGGAATTTTTATATGTAGATAAAGGAAATATTCTTGTACGCGCAGCAGATGATTTTGCTGAATCTGGAGCTGTTTTTGCTGACGCTGCGCAGGGAGCGGGAAGAAAAGGCGGACGATTCCAAACGGTTTGAGCTGACGGAAGAGACAGCACATCTGAAAAGTTCCCGACTGATTCAGGTCGTCCACTATATGCAGGAGCATGTTCAGGAGCAAATCGATATGAATACACTCTGTGATGTTTTTTATATGAGCCGGTCTACGCTGCAGCATCTTTTCCATAAGGAGTTCGGATGCGGACCAATGGAATATTTCAGCAGAATGAAGATCCGACGTGCACGGGAAATGATGCGGGAAGAAAATTGCAACATCACAGAAATTGCTGCACGCCTGTCCTATGGATCGGTACAATATTTTTCCAGACAGTTTAAAAAAGAAATGGGAATGTCTCCAATGGAATATTTGTCGTCGGTGAAGGGAATCACACAGGCACTTCGATGAAAATATATGCAATTTGTATAGAATATACAAGTTCTTAAAAAACAAACATGCAATCTGAATAAATTGATATTGCCGCATGGTGTACCTCGTGGTAATATACAACCATAGCATCCGGAAACGTTTCCGGAAGCGTTCCCGGGAGCATTACCGGGACAACAACAGACAGGAATTGCGCTGAGAAAAGCGCCTGTCACCAATAAAAAAGAGAGGTAGAGCTATGAAAAAGAAACTGATCAGTGTATTACTGAGTGCGGCAATGGCAACAACGATGCTTGCAGGCTGCGGAAGCACTGCCGCAGATACCGGAGCTGCTCCGGCAGAAACGAAAGCAACTGAGGAAAAGACCGAGGCTGCAGATACCGAGGCAGAGACTGATACAAAAGAAGCTGCTGCCACAGGCGAAGGCAAGGTTTATTACTTAAACTTCAAACCCGAGCAGGCAGATGACTGGGTAGATCTTGCAGCAGAGTACACCGCTGAAACCGGTGTGCCGGTAACTGTTGTAACCGCAGCAAGCGGAACCTATGAATCTACTCTGAAGTCCGAAATGGCAAAGACAGAAGCACCTACCCTGTTTCAGGTAAATGGTCCCGTTGGTCTTGCTTCTTGGAAGGATTATTGCTATGACTTAAAGGACAGCGAGGTTTATAAGAACGTATTGTCAGACGATTATGTGTTAAAGGATGGCGACGCTGTTCAGGGTATTGCATATGTAATTGAAACATATGGTCTGATCTACAACAAGGCACTGTTAAATGACTATTTTGCATTGGATGATGCAGAGATCAAATCCATCGATGAGCTGAACAACTTCGAAGCACTGAAGAAAGTTGCAGATGGCATTCAGGCTCACAAGGATGACCTTGGCGTAGAAGGTGCATTCGCTTCAGCCGGTTTTGATTCCTCCTCTGACTGGAGATTTAAGACACATCTGGCAAACCTGCCTCTGTACTATGAATATAAGGCAGACGGAATTACCTCTTCTCCTGCTATCAAGGGAACCTATCTGGACAACTACAAACAGATCTTCGATCTTTACATCACAGATTCTACCTGTGATCCGGCTCTGCTGTCCGGTAAGACTGGTGAAGATGCTGCCAGCGAATTTGCACTTGGCGAAGCTGTCTTCTATCAGAATGGTACCTGGGCTTACAACGACATCAAGGATAACGAAGTAGCAGATGAAGATCTTGGCATGCTTCCTATCTATATTGGCGCAGAAGGCGAAGAAAATCAGGGCCTGTGCACCGGTTCCGAGAACTACTGGTGTGTAAACAAGAATGCAGATCCTGCTGATATCCAGGCAACTCTGGACTTCATGGAATGGGTTGTAACCAGCGATACCGGTCGTGACGCTCTGGCAAACACCATGGGCTTTGTAACACCTTTCAAGACCTTTGAAGACGGTTATCAGTCTCAGAACCCGCTGGTACTTGCAAATGATGAGTACACCAAAGCTGGTAAGACACCTGTATCATGGAACTTCACCACAATGCCTTCTGAAGAGTGGAAAAACGGCGTCGGCAGCGCACTGCTTGAGTATGCTCAGGGCACCGGCGACTGGGATGCTGTTGTAACCGCATTCGTAGATGGCTGGAAGACAGAGTATGACGCAGCACATGCGGAATAATTTAGCTGCATAAGAGTCCTGCACCAAAAATCGGTATGCAGGTAAACAAAGAGGATCATAATCAGAGGGCGGGCTATGTGCCCGCCCTTTCCCTTTCACGCACGGGATTTTTGCTTTACGTGCGGTAATTACAGATGTTTTGAAACAATGCCGCCTGTGCGGATGCAGAGAACACGAAAGCGGCAGAATGAGAGGAAATTATGGAGAAAGCAATCAGACGGTATTGGCCGATTTTTGTTCTGCCCACATTTCTTGCATTTATCCTTGGATTTATTGCGCCTTTTGCGATGGGTGTATATTTGTCCTTCTGCAAGTTCACGACGGTAACAGATGCAAAGTTTATCGGTTTTTCAAACTATCTTAAAATTTTTACAGATGCTTCATTTGTACACGCCCTGTGGTATACAGCGATTTTCACAGTTGTGACGGTTGTGCTGATCAATGTGCTTGCATTTGCGGTAGCGCTGCTTTTGACAAAGGGATTTCGGGGGACAAATATCTTCCGGACAGTATTTTTTATGCCGAACCTGATCGGTGGTATCATCCTGGGTTATATCTGGCAGCAGATGATCAATGCGGTATTGTTGAAATATGAGACCACACTGGTAGCTAATCCTACCTATGGTTTCTGGGGATTGGTCATCCTGATGAACTGGCAGCAGATCGGCTATATGATGATCATTTACATTGCCGGAATTCAGAATATCCCGGGAGATCTGATCGAGGCTGCAAAGATTGACGGTGCGACTTCCGGACAGATTTTGAAAAACGTGACAATTCCGATGGTAATGCCCTCCATTACGATCTGTACATTCCTGACCCTGACCAATTCGTTTAAGCTGTTCGACCAGAACCTGGCGCTGACAAACGGCGAGCCCTCCAACATGTCCGAGCTGCTGGCGCTGAATATTTTCCGTACATTTTATGGACGTACCGGCTGGGAGGGCGTCGGTCAGGCGAAAGCGGTCGTATTCTTCCTGCTGGTAGCAGCGATCGCATTGACGCAGAACTGGCTGACACGTAGAAAGGAGGTACAGCAGTAATGAATGTGAGAAAAGCAAAGCATGGCTGGATCTTTACGCTGGTCTTTACCCTGATTTCCATTGCCTATGTATTTCCGATCGCGCTGGTTGTGATTAACTCTTTTAAAAAGAAGGCTTATAACAGTAAGAAACCCTTTGCCATTCCGACGGACAAGATGTTTGTCGGCATCGAAAACTATATCAAGGGAATCCAGAGAACCGGCTTTATTGACGCGTTCTTTACCTCTCTCTTTATTACGGTGCTGTCTGTTGGCGTGATCATCCTGTGTACCTCCATGTGTGCGTGGTATATCAGCCGTGTAAAGAATCGTTTTACAACTGCGCTGTATTTTCTGTGTCTGTTTTCGATGATCGTTCCGTTCCAGATGGTAATGTTTACCCTGTCCAAGCTGGCGGATATGCTGAAATTAAATAATCCGCTTGGTATCGTCATTGTATATCTGGGATTTGGCGCAGGGCTTTCCGTCTTTATGTTCTGCGGTTTTGTAAAGAGCATCCCGCTGGAAATTGAAGAGGCTGCGATGATCGATGGCTGTACGCCGCTGCAGACCTTTTTCGGAATTGTTATGCCGATTATGAAGCCAACCTGTATTACGGTTGCAATCCTGCAGACGATGTGGATCTGGAACGACTATCTGCTTCCGTATCTTGTACTGGATATGACGAAGTATAAAACAGTTCCCATCGCAGTTCAGTATCTGAAGGGCGGATATGGCTCTGTCGACATGGGTGCGATGATGGGCGTCCTGGTGCTTGCCATCATTCCGATCATTGTATTTTATCTGGCATGCCAGAAGTACATCATCGAGGGTGTTGTAGCTGGTGCTGTAAAAGGATGAGCTGCGTACCGGAATAAAAATACATATTTAGAAAAAAGAATAAAGCCGTTCGGCTACTGCAAACAGCCGGGCGGCTTTTTATAATTTTGTGATAATTTTGTGATTGTTTTGACTTTACGGGGGTTTTCCTATAAAATGTCGGAGGAAACGCGAAACTTTGACAATTGCGGTCGAAACAATAAGTATGGTAGGGCAGAGAAGCAATGGAGCAGGAAAACAGAGAGTTGGAAGAGATCACAATTAAAGATATTGCACGGATGTGCGGCGTTGGAGTAAGCACGGTATCCCGGGCGATCAATAACCATCCGGATATCAATCCTGAAACGAAGCAGAAGGTAATGGATATCATTCAGAAGTATGGGTATATTCCGAATAACAGTGCGCGGTATCTGAAGCGGACGGACGGAAAGTGTATCGCTGTGCTTGTGAAGGGATTAACAAACCCGTTTTTTGCCGGAGCGATCAAGGTCATGGAGGATGAGATCAAAAAGAAAAAGTATTCCATGGTGATCCGGCACGTTGAATCGGATGAGGATGAGGTTGATGTGGCGTTGGAGCTGGTAAAGGAAAAACGTCTGGCAGGTCTGATCTTTCTTGGGGGACATTTTGTTCATTCAGAAGAAAAGCTGAGTAAGCTGCGGATACCGTTTATTCTCTCAACAGTCGGAGAAGGACCGGACGGAATCCAGCACGATAATTACTCCACCTTGTCTGTTGACGATGAAAAAGAAGGATATCGGATGACAGATTACCTGATTCGACTGGGACACCGCAAAATCGCGGTGCTCGCTGCGGGAAAAGAAGATGTCAGCATCGGTCGGATGCGTCTGATGGGATATTTGCGGGCACTTCGGGAACAGGGAATCGAGCCGGATGAGGGACTGATCTGCTATATGAATCCGAAGCTTCCGTCCTACAGTATGGAAAACGGTTATGTTCTGACCCGACAGCTGCTGGATGAAGGAAAAGAGTTTACGGCAGTGTTTGCTTTTTCAGATACGATGGCAGTGGGAGCCTGTCGGGCGATCGCAGAGGCGGGGAAACGGATCCCACAGGATTATTCTGTTGCGGGCTTTGACGGAATTGAGCTGTGCAGCTATTACAATCCGACCCTGACGACGATCCGTCAGCCGATCCAGGAAATTGCAGAAGAATCTGTCCATCATCTGTTTGATCTGCTGGATGGCAAAAGCAGCCATCAGCATAAGATTTTTCCGGGAGAATTGCTGGAACAGGAATCGACGCGGGCGCTGTAAAGGAATCTGTACTCTGGGAGTATATTACAGTTCACTCGTACCCTTCTTAACTCAGATTTTCGTGCAAGCACGGAATCTGAACTCAGAAGGGTACGAGTGAACTGTAACGGGAATATGTTACCGGTTGATATTTTACGAAATAATATTTATAATACTAGTGGGAGAGGAATATTCCTGATTTGAAATGGAGTGTAGAGACAGAAAATGGCAACCTTAAAGGATATCGCCCAGAGGGCGGGTGTAACGGCAACAACAGTATCTCGTGTTATAAACAACAGGGGATATATCAGTGAAGGGACGCGGAAAAAGGTATATGCAGCAATGGAAGAAATGCACTATCAGCCAAATGAGCTGGCACGTGCATTCTCCAAACAGTATACCAATACGATCGGACTGATCGTGCCGCATATTTCGCATCCCTTTTTTATAAAGGTGATCAGTAATTTAGAATCCTCAGCAGCGGAAAAGGGCTTTAAACTGCTTTTGTGTAATTCAAAGGAGCAGCCGGAAAAGGAACAGGATTATCTGGATATGTGCATATCAAACCGTGTGGCGGGCATTGTGCTGTGCAGCAAATATGTTCAGACACGGGAATTTCGCAAAATGAACATCCCAGTCGTGAATCTGGAGCGGGGAGGGGACGATGATACGATTTCCGTACAGTGTGACAACTATCAGGGCGGCAAGCTGGCAGCAGAGCATCTGATTGAATGCGGCTGTAAGAATCTTTTGCATTTCGGCGGCGTCGCCGGTAAGGACATGCCTGCGGACCGGCGTGCGGATGGATTTTCCGATGTCTGTAAAAAGGCAGGAATTCCGTACCGCATATTGGTGAGCGACAGACTGCAGTACGGCTCCATGCATTATGAAGACTTTATCCGCAGGGCACTGCAGGAGTTCCCGGACGTGGATGGAATTTTTGCCAGCAGTGATCTGATCGCTTCTCAGGTGATCCAGGTTGGTGCACAGATGGGCAAGCGGGTGCCGGAGGATATCCAGCTGATCGGCTTCGATGACGTGATGATATCGACGGTAACAACACCACAGATCACGACGATCCATCAGCCTGTGGAAGAAATGACAGAATTGTGCGTGGAATATATTGCGAAGAGTCTGAAGAATGAGTCTGTCCCCCAGAAGATTGTACTGCCGGTACGGCTGGTGCAGCGCGGGACTACGGTTTTAAAGACGGAAATATAGAAGGAACTGGTATGAGAAAACGCCGGAGCATAAAAAGCTCCGGCGTTTTAACGTTCCGGGACCTTTGGTTTTGATACCTGCGGATTGTTCCGTGCTGCGCACTCCCACAATCCTGCCCGATAGTCGCATATCGTGGGATTATCATCCCACTTTTATGCTCCTATCGGGGCGGGTCAAAAGGTCTTTCACCCACCTATGAGCAAGCTCATGTGGGCTTAGACCTTTTGACCCTGGCATCATAAAATAAAAAACCGTACATTCATTATAGAATGTACGGTCCTTTTTTGTAAAGATGAAATACGCTGTCAGGCAGCGGATAGCATCGAAGATGGTACGTGTGAGCTTATTTGTCGCTTAAAAGCTCCTTCGCACTGGTCAGCAGTCCCGCCATGTTCTGAATTTCGGACGGAATGATGATCTTTGTAGACTTGCCGTCCGCAACCTTTTCCAGAGCCTCCAGACTCTTTAAACGAAGTACAGAATCATCCGCTCCTGCATCCTTGATGAAACGCAGACCGTTTGCAGTCGCCTGCTGGACTTTCAGGATTGCTTCCGCTTCACCTTCTGCCTCACGGATCATCTTTTCTTTCTCTGCTTCTGCGCGCAGGATTGCAGACTGTTTTTCTGCCTCTGCTTCCAGAATTGCGGATTCCTTTTTACCTTCTGCTACCAGGATGGTAGATTTCTTTTCACCTTCGGCACGCAGGATCGCTTCACGGCGTTCACGCTCTGCCTTCATCTGCTTCTCCATCGCATCCTGAATTGCTGCGGGAGGAATGATGTTCTTTAATTCGACACGGTTTACCTTAATGCCCCAGGGATCGGTTGCGATATCCAGGGATGCACGCATCTTGGCATTGATCGTTTCACGGGAGGTCAGTGTCTGATCCAGTTCCAGGTCTCCGATGATGTTACGCAGGGTTGTCGCGGTCAGGTTTTCAATCGCCATGATCGGATTTTCAACGCCGTAGGTAAACAGCTTGGGATCTGTGATCTGGAAAAAGACAACGGTATCGATTCGCATCGTAACGTTATCCTTTGTGATAACGGGCTGAGGCGGGAAATCCGCTACCTGTTCCTTTAACAGTACGCGCTTTGCAACCTTATCGACAATCGGCACTTTAAAGTGAAGGCCAACGCTCCAGGTATCCTGATATGCGCCGAGACGTTCTACGACATAAGCCTGCGCCTGCGGTACGATCTTGATGCAGGACGCTACAATTGCAATTGCAAGAATTAAAATAATGAGTATTACCAATCCACCTATCATAATTACCCTCATTTCCGCGGTCTTACCGCATGTTGTCAGCAGTCTCTCTGCTGTTTGTTACAGGTTCTTCTGTTTCGATCTCGTCCGGAACAACGATCAGCTTCACGCCGTCGATCTTTTTTACAATGACGACGGTACCCTCTTCAATCGTCCCCTCAGTTTCCTGAGATCTTGCTGACCACTCCATGCCTTTGAGCGTAACCTGTCCGCAGCTGTGCAGGTTATCAATCCTGCCGGTCACGATACCGCGTTCCCCAAGCATGCTGTCCACATTGGTCTTCGCCCTTCCAACATTGAAATAGCGCATGGCAACCGGTCTTGTAAAAACAAGCATCAGCACGGACACTACCAAAAACAGGATGACCTGCACCAGAACCGGCGCACCACAGGCAGCTGCAATCGTCGCAACAAGAGCTCCGGCTGCAAACCAGATTGTCGTCAGCCCCATCGTCGCAAGCTCAATCAGCACAAGTAAAATCAACAGAGCCAGCCAGGCAAATACTTCCGTCATGTAACTCCTCCTTTCCTGTGACTTATGACTATCATACTACAAAAATCATGCCCCGTCTACCAAAATACATGATGTCCGATCACAATACCTTCCCTGCTTCCTGCCCGTCTAAAATGCGTTGCCGTTCCAACCGGGGTGCTTCCCGCCATCGCTTCCTGTGCCGCCTGCAGGCAGCTTGCCTTGATCTTTCCACTTGCGACAACGCGTCCAACCTGTCCGCTTCCCGCCGGTGTAAACTGTCCCGAAGCATAGATAACTCCCTTGACCGTATTCGGATAAGCGCCGCTTCTGACCCGGTTCATCACGACTGCGCCGACAGCCACCTGTCCTTCGTAGGGCTCTTCTCCCGCTTCACACTGAATGAGCGCCGCCAAAAGCACGCTGTCGTCCGCAGCCAGTGCAGCAGCCTTGTTCGCTTCCTTTTCCGCCTGCGCTGCCTTTTCCTGCTTCTGTTTCTGTGCGGCAGCTTCTTTTTCCGCCTGCAGTCTCACAGCTTCCGCTTCCTCGCGCGCTTTTACCTGCTCAACCGTCTCTCCGTAATCGATTTCAAAATTAACCTGGACATATTCCGAAGACACATATCCGGTCTTTCCGCCGTAATTGACCGCAACCCAGTCCGCCGTGATTTCCTGATCCTCGCTGAAACGGATCTGCTCTTCATCCACGACCTCATACTTTGCACCTTCTTCCAGCAGATCATAAATCGCAGCATCTGCTGAAGGTTCTTTCCGGATCCGCAAAGCGCCTGTTTTGGTCGTTGCCACAATCCGTCCCGCGTCTTTTGCCTCTTTCCGCGCTTCTTCCCCAAACAGCAGATAATCGTTGTTCGCCCAGCCGGTCAGTTCGCCGGACTCAAGCTTTGTCCAGCCGTCCTTTTGTTCCAGCACTGTACCGCCACAGTCTGCATACAAATACCCTGCAAGCTCTGCCTCGCTGTCCGGTTCCGTCCTGACATTCAATACATTCTGGACGCTCGTCATCACGATCGTTCCGGTCAGGCCGTCCATTTTCGTTCCATCGCCGGACGAAGCCTTGGTTTTGCTGTCCGCACTGTCGGACGCTACATCCGTTCCCTGCCCGCCGACTGCGGCGATCGCTGCATCTGCCACATCATTTTGGGATGCTGCGTTCTGACTGACCTGTTCCTTATCCGCTCCTGTCAGCCACGCCTCCACGCCAACGCCCTTGTGCCAGTGCGCGCTTTTGCTCGATTCTGCCTCTGCCTGCAGACTGCTTCCGGCCGTCCACAAAAAGACGACTCCCAGCGCTGCAGCCCGCAACCAGTGCTTCCCCCTTTTCTCACATTTTCTGCTCCAGCCCATAAATCGATGATCCTTTCCGTCCCCTCATATCCGCAGACAGCAACGATAGCTGAACCTCCATTGATTTTCCGCGCCTTTGGCGCTCCCAAAATCGGCTCATCAAATGTTACAATTATATTACATGATTAGCGTCATCATATCAAATCCGTCAATTACTGTCAAGTGTGCGCCCTGCGAGGATTCTATTGTCATGAATACAAAAAAGGCGTGTGAAAAACAATCCTTTTCCACATGCCTTTTTTCGTTCTTTTTCTGTCAGAAGCAATGGATTTTCCCTATCATCTTCTGACGATTCCCTTACAATGCTGTTGGGACAAATGCCCCGGCTATGATACTGTTTTAGTAAAAAACGTGATGTCCGATTACCTGTCCGGAACGACCGTTATTTCTTCTGAAAAACAGCTTGCCGCCGACCGGCTGTGCACCGGCTAATGCTTCGATTGCTGCCTGATAGCAGGCTGCATCTGCCTTGTCACTGCTCAGTGCCCTCTGCAGCGAACCGTTTCTAACAGGGGAAAACTGTCCTTTTGCGTAAACAACCTCGGTGATCGTATTGGGCTGCGATGCACTCTTGACGCGGTTCATGATGACATTGCCTACCGCAACCTTACCAACGTAGGATTCACTGCCTGCTTCACAGTAAATAATATTTGCGAGCAGTTTTAATTCCTCTGCGGATATCGCTGCGGTCTGGGCTGCCAAAGCTGCCTGCTGAGCTTCCGCTTCGAGCCGCGCTGCTTCCTCGGCTGCTGCCTTTGCCTGCGCCTCCGCTTCGAGCCGTGCTGCTTCCTCGGCTGCCTTTGCCTGCGCCTCCGCTTCGAGCCGCGCTGCTTCCTCGGCTGCCTTTGCCTGCGCCTCTGCTTCAAGCTGCGCTGCTTCCTCGGCTGCTGCCTTTGCCTGCGCCTCCGCTTCAAGCTGCGCTGCTTCCTCGGCTGCTGCCTTTGCCTGCGCTTCCGCTTCGAGCCGTGCTGCTTCCTCGGCTGTCTGTACTTCTTCTATCTCATTCTGTGCTGCTTCACTCGCCTCTGCCTGTAAAGCTGCTGTTTCATCCTGCTGTACTTCTTCCTCTGCAAAGAATTCATCTTCGGATGCTGTTGCTCCTGTCCGTTCAGCGATCACCTGCTCATTGGCTGCAACAGCCTCTTCGTTGGAAATCTCTGTCTCGACCAGATTTTCAGCCGGTACCCATCCTGCAATTTCTCCCGCCTGGATCTGCACCCAGTCGTTGTACTTTGCAAGGATCGCCACATGACCGTCCTCCATGACCTGACCAATCACCGCAGACGCTGTATTTGCTTCTGCATGAATGTCCAGCATGTCTTTCGCATCAATGACACCGATACCACTTGCCATAGCGGTTGTCGTATATGCACCCATCATCATAACAGATGTTAAAATGCCGACTGCACTACGAAACAACTTTCTGCCTTTTCCGTTCATTCTTACCTCCATAAATCTTACTCTGCTTCCCCAGCCATTCTGCCGGTGAAATTCAGGAGCTTTTGTGGGACGCTCCTTGTTACAGAGCTGTTTCAATTGTTACAAACTTATTAACAATTGTTACGCATGATATGATAGCAATATTACAATCAAATGTCAAGTCGTTCACCCGGAACCACAAATTTCCGTTAGTTCCCCACAAAGGTTTTTCTTCTATTGTGATATTTTTACAACAAACCTCCGAAATCATCGCCTTTTTCTTACTATTTTTCAAAGTTTTCAACAAATGCCGCTTTAACATAGTAAATTCTCTTTTCATAAAAAGGACAGCCATTTTCTGCGGTTTTTTCGATTTTTTATCAAAAAAAGAAGACCTGACGGGATTATTTTTTCCATCAGATCTTCCTTTATTCCTGTTTTTAACATTTTTGTAACAAACTATTTTACAGGCTTCTGGACTTTTCCACCGCAGTGATGACCGCATCGGTCACTGCGCCGCGGAAGCCTTTTTCCTCTAAAACGCGTACCGCCTGAATCGTGGAGCCTGCCGGGGAGCAGACCATATCCTTTAACTCTCCCGGATGCTTTCCGGTCTCAAGCATCAGCTTCGCGCTGCCGAGCACAGCCTGTGCAGCGCATTCATATGCCTGGCTGCGCGGCATGCCTTCCGCAACTGCACCGTCCGCCATCGCCTCGATCAGCATAAAAATCCAGGCAGGCGCACAGCCACTAACGCCGGTCAGCACATCCATCAGACGTTCCGGAAGCTCAACCGTCTTGCCGAAACTGTCCAGGACAGCCGCCGTTTTTTCTTTCATCTCAGGAGTTACCCTGCTGCCATAGCAGACTCCGGTACAGCCTTCCCCGACCAGCGCCGGCGTATTTGGCATCGCACGCACAAACGGAAGCGGCGCACAGAACTGCTCTTCCAGCCACGCAAGGCTTTTGCCTGCCGCAATGCTCAGAATCGTCTTACCGGTCAGGTCAAGGTCGCTGATCTGTCCGATCACTTTCTCCAGAAACTGCGGCTTTACGGCAAGAATCAAAAGCTCTGCCTGCCGCGCGGTTTCCAGGTTATCGCCTGTCACCGTGATGCCAAACATTTCATGCACTTTGCTTTCCGTCTCCGCCGTTTTTGCAGAACCGAAAATTTCCTCCGGCACAGCCAGGTGATTTCTCAAAACTCCTCCAATCATCGCCTGCGCCATATTTCCAAGTCCGATAAAACCGATTTTCATCTGTGCCTCTCATTTCTGCGCACGCTTTTTGCGCATGTCGAGTTTGTGTCAAGTGCGCGC
>ENA-ORTQ01003119-ORTQ01003119.1-human-gut-metagenome-genome-assembly--contig:-NODE-3119-length-12965-cov-11.248722_pt1 | contig 12965 bp, 9 predicted proteins | sample MGYA00241912_ERZ509188 | MGnify/ENA primary metagenome ERZ509188 (study PRJEB26280, sample SAMEA2338849) | human gut metagenome | biome: human gut; feature: human-associated habitat; material: faeces...
ACGACCGCGCCAAGGGCGACTTTGATTACTTTACCTACTGCGGCAAGGAGGTGGGCAAGGAGATCGGCGACGATGCCCTGTTCACCGTGGGGCTGCAGAACTACCACTTCAAAAACATCGAGAGTTTTTTCAACATCTCCTACGATACCATCTGCAAGCTCCAGAAGCCCCGCAGCGTGGCAACCTCCTGTCAGGATATCCTGATGGAGTATTTCCGGGAGCACGAGGTGGTGGACGCCGCCGTGGACGGCAGAATGACCATTCTGCCCTCTACTGTGCAGGCCGACTGACCCCGCAAGGTCAAAAACATGGTTTCGCCCCGCAAAATCTGCGGGGAACACTTTGCAAACAGAAAGGAGCACCCCATGAAATAACGATTCTCAAAACGAACACGCCTTGTCAGTGCCCTTTTGACGCTGGCTACGTTCTGATCCCGATCGGATTCGATCACGACCACGAGGGCTTGATGCTCACGGCGCATGCATGGGATGTGGAGAGCACCTGCGAGTTCTGCGGCAGCTTCATCGCGGACGATTACATCTGCGACTGCGGAGAAGGCGGCGACCACTGCTCGGCAGAAAGCGGACGCGACTGCTACGAAGAGAACCACTGCAGTAACTGCTTGAGCGGTGTTGGCGCGGCTAACATCTGCGGAAACTGCGGGGCAGGCTGCAAAAACTGCGCCGAGATCTGCGAGGGCTGCGGGATAAGCTGTGAGAACTGCTGCGAACGTTTTTGCCAACTCTGCGGCTTGTGCTTCCCCTGCGTGGAAGATTACGGCTGGTGCTACAACTGCGATGTCTGCGGAAACTGTACGACCGTCTGTTTCTGCGAGGGAGGCTGTGCAGAGTGTACCAATGTCTGCCCCTCATGTGCCGAGAGCTGTGGCATCTGCGGGGATGCGTTCTGCGAAGAATGCGGACGCTGCAAGCACTGCGCGGACGGCAACGGCTGGTGCAGCAACTGCAACATCTGCGGTGACTGTAAGGTCACCTGCTTCGAAGGCGATGGCTGCACCGAGTGCACGAATGTCTGTCCGGACTGCACCGAGCACTGCGGCAACTGCTGGGACGAGTTCTGCCCGGAGTGCGGTGTGTGCTCCGCCTGCACAGGCTCGGCCTGTCAGAGCTGCGGCATGTGCGAACACTGCGCGGAGCTCATCTGCTACTGCGGACAGACCTGCACCAGCTGCGGCGATGTCTGTCTGGCCTGCGGCGAGCAGTGTGAGAAATGCAGCGAGGAAATGTGCGGTTATTGTGACCGCTGCAAGAACTGCGCGGGAGGCTATGGCTGGTGCAGCGACTGCAACAACTGCGGCGACTGCGTGACCGTCTGCATCTGCGACGAAGGCTGCTCGGATTGTACGAAGGTCTGCCCGGAATGCGGTGAACATTGCGGAAAATGCTGGGATGATATCTGCCCGAACTGTGGGATCTGCTCCGACTGCGCCGACGGATACTGTACCAGCTGCGGCATGTGCTCCGAGTGCACCCTGATCTGCAAGGAGTGCGGCAATGCGTGTCTGGACTGTGCAAGCGAATGGTGCGGCAACTGTGAGCTGTGCGGCGACTGCGTGGATTGGATCTGCCCCAACATCGACCACTGCTCCAACTGCCTCAGCGGCGATGGCACTCACTGCGAATCGTGCGGCACGTGCAAGTACTGCGTCACCCTTTGCACCGAGTGCATGGCGATCTGCGATGATTGCACTGATCTCTGCCCGAGGTGCCTGACCTGCGAAGGCTGCTCGGAGAGCACCTGCCCGAACTGCGACCTTTGCAATGATTGTGCCGAAAACTACTGCGGCAACTGCGGCATGTGCTCCGAGTGCACCCTGATCTGCAAGGAGTGCGGCGATGCGTGTCTGGACTGTGCAAGCGAATGGTGCGGCAACTGTGAGCTGTGCGGCGACTGCGTGGATTGGATCTGCCCCAACATCGACCACTGCTCCAACTGCCTCAGCGGCGATGGCACTCACTGCGAATCGTGCGGCACGTGCAAGTACTGCGTCACCCTTTGCACCGAGTGCATGGCGATCTGCGATGAGTGCATCGACTTCTGCACGAAGTGTCTGACCTGTGCGGATTGCTCGGAGTATCTCTGCCCGGACTGCGGCCGCTGTGACGAGTGCGTGGATCAGTTCTGCCATGACTGCGGAACGTGCAGTGACTGCACGGTGATCTGCAAGGAATGCGGAGAGATCTGCCGGGACTGCACAGACATGTGCCCCAACTGCGATGTCTGCCGGGACTGCGTAGGCGGCGAGCTCTGCCCCGAGTGCGGGGAATGCGAGAACTGCGGCAAGCACTGTCAGGGCTGCGGCACCTGCGAAAACTGCAAGGACATTTGCCCTGACTGCGAGGAGCACTGTGCAAACTGCGCGGTCATGTGCCCGGACTGCACCCGGTGCGAGGACTGCGTGGAGGACTTCTGCCCCAACTGTGGGACCTGTGCGGAGTGTGCCAGGGACGACAACGGAATGTGTGACGACTGCCATTACTGCGGCAACTGTGCAACGCTGTGCACGGACTGTGCTGCCCTCTGCAGGGACTGCGCCCAGACCTGTGCGACCTGCGGCATCTGCGAGCAGTGCGAGGCGTTCTGCGACAGCTGCGAGCTGTGCGTGGTCTGCTGTGCGGACGTGAGCAGCAGCTATGGCTGCAGCCACGGCATCTGCGTGGAAAGCGACGAGTGGAAGACGCATTACTGCACGGTGGGCGGACACTGCACCACCACATTGGGAGAACAGGACTATGATGATGACGAGCATTGGTACTGGTGCGGAGATGGCTGCACAGCCAAAGTCAATGTGGAACCCCATGTGTTCAGCAGTGCAGAGATCACAACGCAGCCCACAAAAACGGACGAAGGCGTTTTGACCTACTACTGTGATTGCGGCTACTCCAAAACAGAAACGATCCCCGTCATCACCGAGGAAGGCCATACCCATCACTGTGTGCCTGCCGTGGTTGCGGCTACCTGCACCAGCGGCGGCTATACCGTTTACACCTGCGAATGCGGCTACAGCTACCGTGCCAACGAAACGCCCGCTCTGGGTCATACCTATGAGTACCAGAAGGACGCCGGCGGTCACTGGCTGAAGTGCAGCTTCTGCACCGATGAAAAACCGGCCGCCGCACACAAGTTCGGTGCGTGGACCGTGACAAAGGATGCAACCTATACACAACCCGGAACGAAGCAGCGCACCTGCCTGACCTGCGGGTATGCGGACGAGGCAGAGATCCCTGTGATCGGACATGCGGGCCATTTTGTCATCTCGTTTGAAGGCACTGATATTGGCGATATGCTGAGCGTCGGAGCCAGCCACAAGGTCCCGGAACTGCCCGTGCTGCCGCCAAAGGAGGAAGGCAACCTCTTTGATGGCTGGACGGATCAGAAAACGGGCGCACCTGTGAAGGCGGGCGATGTTCTGACCGGAGACATCGTGCTGACCCCGGTCTGGAAGGACTGCGGCGATGGCAGCCATACGGACAGCGATCACGATCTTGTCTGCGATGACTGCGGTAAAAAGTTCCCTGCTCCAGTAAGCTATCTCATTCTGGAGGGCGCGAACAGCACATGGAGAAAGGGCAGCCTGACCGGGCTGTCGTTCCGATCCAGTGCTGACGTTGCAAAGTTTGATGGTGTCACAGTGGATGGAACTGCGATCGGCGCAGGGTGCTACTCGGCGGAACTGGGCAGCACAAGCATCACTTTGCGAGCAGAGTATCTGGAAACGCTGCCGGCAGGTTCTCACACGCTGGTCATCAAAGCCATTGATGGCACGGCAGATACGAGCTTCACGGTGCTGGAGGCGGAGACTGCAGAGCCGGACGGCTCCAACGTTGTGGACGCAGATCTCTTCGCACTTGACCAGCCCTGCACCCGTGCACAGATCATCTTCCTGCTGTGGCGTGCAGCCGGTTCTCCTGAACCGAAGGCGATGAGCAACTTCGTGGATGTTCCTGCGGATGCCTACTACGCAAAGGCTGTGGCGTGGGCCGTGGAAACCGGCATCGTTGCAGGCACAAGCGAAACCACGTTTGGCTCGGATGATCCCTGCACCCGTGCACAGATCATCTTCCTGCTGTGGTGTGCAGCCGGTTCTCCCGAACCGAAGGCGATGAGCAGCTTTGTGGATGTTCCTGCGGATGCCTACTACGCAAAGGCTGTGGCGTGGGCCGTGGAAACCGGCATCGTTGCAGGCACAAGCGAAACCACGTTTGGTCCGGATGAGATCTGCATCTGCGCACAGGCACTTGATGCTTTCCATCGCGTGAATCCCGAATGATGCGGGTGGAGCATTCTGGCCTGACCAGATGGCGAAAGCGCGGTGTTACCGACAAACTCCATAAGTAAATGAAGGAACGGCGCAGCGGACGGGCATTTGCCCTGAAGCTGCGCTGTTCCTTTTTGCACGCTGCCCGGGGGCAGCCTCTCCCTGTTTCTGCCGCAGGCAGCGGTCGCCGTTGTTGCACCGGGGCTTTTGTTGCCCCGCCTGCGGCGGTGCCGTGTTGTTCGAATCCCTCTAGGTCCCAAAGCCAGCGCGTGACTTATGTGTACGCAAAAAAGCAGTATCCCCGGTAGACATTCCTAGTGGTTGGGACCCACGGGCTAGGGGCTGTTGGCTTTCGTCCAGATAGGACAACTCCACAGCGGTATTGAAGGCAATTTTCTTTTCGTCTACCATGTCCAGCAGTTCGGGGATGAGGTTGGTCAGGCGGATGAATCGGTGCACCTGACGTTCACTTTCGTTTGCGTCTGCGCTCACTTGCGATACGCTCCACAACTTCTCGCCAACTTAGCGAGAAGTCAAATCCGACCTAGCACCTTGATTTTTTAGAGTCTCCAGCTTCATTTTGTAGGCGAAAGCCCTCTCGCTGGGCAAGATGTTCTCACGTTGGAGATTGCTATCCACCATAAGCAAAACTGCGGCATCATCATCCATGTTGCGGACAATGACCGGCAGGGTGTCCAGTCCAGCAAGCTGTGCAGCGTGCTGACGGCGGTGCCCGGAGATGATTTCATAGCCACCCTCCGGGCGTGGGCGGGCGATCAGCGGAGACAACACGCCGTACTGCTCTACGCTTTCTACGCTGCACCGCAACCGCCTGGGCACCCTGTACTGCCACGAGGGCGACTGGAGCTGGATCTACTTTTTCAACGGCCAGTGTGCCGACGCCGCAGGCACCGCGCTCTGGCAGTGGCTGGGGCAGCAGCGGCGCTGAACATTTTTTGTCAAAAAGCATTGACAACTGCCAATGCGCATGATAGAATCACAGATGATTTTGAGAGACGATGCAGAACAGGGTCTTTTCAAAGCAATTTTCCCATGGACCGCCCAGCGGGGCTAAGGCCATACGGACAGCCGGGTCCACTGCCGACCGGCGGTGCAAGCCGCCATTATTGATTGAGTTAGAAGCTCAAATTTTATAAGTTGGTTCCTTTACAACCATGAAATTGTGCAGCCAGTGCGCAGACTTGTGAAACGGTCAATGTGAAACGGTCAATAAAGAGCAGTAAAAGCAGAATTGCTATATAGACTCTCATCATCCCGTCTTTTTGGATCATGCTGAAACGCGGCCCGTGGCTCCGGCACATCTTGTCCGGGGGCTTTCTCCGCGCAAAAAATGGCTTTTTTCCAAGCGCAGGTCTGCACTTTTTGGTGCGGCACCTGCGCTTTTTTGTTTGTCTTGGAACCAGGGACGGAGGAAAAAAAGATGAGTGAGAACCGTACACGGTTCCGGCTGGACCAGCGCCGCGCGCCCATTTACGAAGCGCTGGAGCGGTTCCGGCAGATGCGTGTGGTGCCCTTTGATGTGCCCGGCCACAAGCGAGGCCGAGGCAACCCGGAGCTGACCGCCTTTCTGGGCCAGCAGTGCGTGGGCGTGGACGTGAACAGCATGAAGCCGCTGGACAATCTCTGCCACCCGGTGTCGGTCATCCGGGAAGCAGAAGAACTGGCCGCCGACGCCTTTGGCGCAGCCCACGCCTTTTTAATGGTGGGCGGCACCACCAGCAGTGTGCAGAGCATGGTGCTCACCGCCTGCAAGCGAGGGGACGAGATCATCCTGCCCCGGAACGTGCACCGCAGCGTGCTGAACGCCCTGGTGCTCTGCGGTGCCGTGCCGGTGTATGTGAACCCGGAGGTGGACAAACGCCTGGGCATCTCCCTGGGCATGAAGCGGGAGCAGGTGGAAAAGGCCATCAAGGAGCATCCCAATGCCGTGGCGGTGCTGGTGAACAACCCCACCTACTACGGCATCTGCTCGGACCTGCGGGCCATCGTCAAGATGGCCCACGACGCCGGGATGCTGTGCCTGGCGGACGAAGCCCACGGCACCCACTTCTACTTTGGCGGCGGCCTGCCGGTGTCCGCCATGGCAGCCGGAGCCGACATGGCCTCGGTGTCCATGCACAAAAGCGGCGGCAGCCTCACCCAGTCCAGCCTGCTGCTCATTGGCCCCAACGTGCACCAGGGCTATGTGCGGCAGATCATCAACCTGACCCAGACCACCTCCGGCAGCTACCTGCTCATGTCCAGCCTGGATATCTCCCGGCGGAACCTGGCCCTCCGGGGGCGGCAGGTGTTCCACCAGGTGGCAGATATGGCAGAGTACGCCCGGGAGGAGATCAACGCCGTAGGGGGCTACTACGCCTTTGGCAAGGAACTGTGCAACGGCAACTCGGTGTTCGACTTTGACACCACCAAGCTCAGCGTCCACACCCTGGACATCGGCCTGGCAGGCATCGAGGTCTACGATATCCTCCGGGACGAGTACGATATCCAGATCGAGTTCGGCGACATCGGCAACATCCTGGCCTACCTGTCCATCGGCGACCGGCCCCAGGAGGTGGAGCGGCTGGTCAGCGCCCTGGCAGAGATCAAACGCCGCTACCGCACCGACGGCTCCGGCCTGCTGAGCCAGGAGTACATCGACCCGGTGGTGGCAGCCAGCCCCCAGGAGGCCTTCTACGCCCCCAAAAAGAGCCTGCCCCTCCGGGACACCGAGGGCATGGTGTGCAGTGAGTTCGTCATGTGCTACCCCCCGGGCATCCCCATCCTGGCTCCCGGCGAGCGCATCACCAAGGAGATCCTGAACTACATCGAGTACGCCAAGGCCAAGGGCTGCAGCATGACTGGCCCGGAGGACCCGGAGATCCAGCACTTGAACGTTCTGGCATAAGGGAGGGAACGATATGGAATTTTGGTTTTCGGAATTTCACACCCCGGACGTAAAACACAGCATCCGGGTCAACAAGCAGCTCTACTCCAAGCAGAGCGATTACCAGCGCATTGACATCTTTGAGACCCCGGAGTTTGGCCGGGTGCTGACCCTGGACGGCAACGTGATGCTGACGGAACGGGACGAGTTCATCTACGACGAGATGATCGTCCATGTGCCCATGGCGGTCCACAAGGAGGCCAAGGATATCCTGGTCATCGGTGCCGGAGACGGGGGCGTGGTCCGGGAGCTGACCCGCTACGACCGGGTGGAGCGCATCGACCTGGTGGAGATGGACCCCCAGGTGGTGGAGGCCTGCCGTGCCTACCTGCCCGGCAACGCCTGCCGCATGGACGACCGCCGGGTGCACATCTACTTTGAGAACGCCCTCAAGTTCATCCGCCGCTGCGAGGAGGAATATGACCTGATCATCGTGGATTCCTCCGACCCCTTTGGCCCCTCGGAGGGCCTGTTCACCCGCGAGTTCTACGGCAGCTGCTTCAACGCCCTGAAAGAGGACGGCATCATGGTCAACCAACAGGGCAGCCCCTTCTACGCCGAGGACGCCAGCGCCATGCAGCGCAGCCACAAGCGCATTGCGTCCACCTTCCCCATCAGCCGGGTGTACCAGGCCCACATCCCCACCTTTGCCGCCGGGTACTGGCTGTTCGGCTTTGCCAGCAAGAAATACCACCCCATCGACGATCTGGACGCAGCTGCCTGGAAGGCTTTGAATATGCGGACCCGGTACTACACCACCCGGCTGCACGTCGGGGCATTCTACCTGCCGGCTTTTCTGGAGGAGATGCTGCGAGAAGTGGAGGAACACTGATGCGACCCAACATTGAAAACTTTATCGGCTGCGACAGCAGCTACCGCGCCGCCAGCATCGTGCTGTACGGTGCCCCCTACGACTCCACCACCAGCTACCGCCCCGGTGCCCGGTTCGGCCCGGCGGCCATCCGGCACGAGAGCTATGGGCTGGAGACCTACAGCCCCTACCAGAACGCCGACCTGACGGACTTTGATGTGTTTGACAGCGGCGACCTGGAGCTGTGCTTCGGCTCCAGCGAGCTGGCGCTGGCGGACATCGAGGCCCGCGCAGAGGAAATTTTGAAGGACGGCAAGTTCCCGCTGCTGCTGGGCGGCGAGCATCTGGTCACCCTGGGCGCGGTGCGGGCTGCGGTGAAGAAATACCCCGACCTGCACATCGTCCACTTTGACGCCCACGCCGACCTCCGGGACGACTATCTGGGCGCAACCTTGAGCCACGCCTGTGTGCTGCGCCGCTGCCACGAGCTGGTAGGGGACGGCCGCATCCATCAGTTCTGCATCCGCAGCGGTGACCGGGCGGAGTTCGAGTTTGCCGCCCAGCACACCGAGCTGCACAAGTTCGACTTCACCGGCCTTTCCGAGCTCACCGCGCAGCTGTGCGAGAGCAAGGTGCCGGTGTACCTGACCATCGACCTGGACTGCCTGGACCCCTCCTGCTTCCCCGGCACCGGTACCCCGGAGGCTGGCGGCGTCAGCTTTCTGCAGCTGCTGGAGGCCATCCGCACCGTCACCAAGGCCAACATCATCGGTGCCGACCTGAACGAGCTGGCCCCCACCCTGGACCCCACCGGGGTGTCCACCGCCACCGCCTGCAAGATCCTGCGCGAAACGCTGATTGCGCTGGACAAGGGCTGGCCCGGCTTTCAGGTATAACGACGAACTCACCGTTTTACAGATAAAGGAGTAACTGCTATGAGCAAAGTTCTGATCATCGGCTGCGGCGGCGTGGCCTCCGTTGCCATCCACAAGTGCTGTCAGGTGCCCGAAGTGTTCACCGAGATCTGCATCGCCAGCCGCACCAAGGCAAAGTGCGACAAGCTGGCAGCAGAGCTGGCCCCCACCACTGCCACCAAGATCACCACCGCCCAGGTGGATGCCGACAAGGTGGAGGAGGTCATTGCCCTCATCAAGGCCTACCAGCCGGACCTGGTCATGAACATCGCCCTGCCCTATCAGGACCTGACCATCATGGACGCCTGCCTTGCCTGCGGCGTCAACTACATGGACACCGCCAACTACGAGCCGGAGAACACCGATGATCCGGAGTGGCGTGCCATCTACGAGAAGCGCTGCAAGGAGGCCGGCTTCTCTGCCTACTTTGATTACAGCTGGCAGTGGGCCTACGCCAAGAAGTTCGAGGAAGCCGGCCTGACTGCCCTGCTGGGCAGCGGCTTTGACCCGGGCGTGACCCAGGCCTACTGCGCCTACGCCAAAAAGCACGAGTTCGACACCATCGACACCATCGACATCCTGGACTGCAACGGCGGCGACCACGGCTATGCCTTTGCCACCAACTTCAACCCGGAGATCAACCTCCGGGAGGTGTCTGCCCCCGGCAGCTACTGGGAGAACGGCCACTGGGTGGAGATCCCGGCCATGAGCATCAAACGGGAGTACAACTTCGACCAGGTGGGCCAGAAGGATATGTACCTGCTGCACCACGAGGAGATCGAGTCTCTAGCCAAGAACATCCCGGAGGCCAAGCGCATCCGCTTCTTCATGACCTTCGGCCAGAGCTACCTCGACCACATGCGCTGTCTGGAGGACGTGGGCATGCTGTCCACCACCCCGGTCAACTTCAACGGTCAGGAGATCGTGCCCATCCAGTTCCTCAAGGCCCTGCTGCCCGACCCCGCCAGCCTTGGCCCCCGCACCAAGGGCAAGACCAACATCGGCTGCATCTTCACCGGCAAAAAGGACGGCAAGGATAAGACCTATTACATCTACAACGTCTGCGACCATCAGGAGTGCTACCAGGAGGTGGGCAGCCAGGCCATCAGCTACACCACCGGCGTGCCTGCCATGTGCGGTGCCCTGATGCTGCTGACCGGCAAGTGGACCACCAAGGGCGTCCACACCGTAGAGGAGTTTGATCCGGACCCGTATCTGGAGGCCCTGGATCAGTACGGCCTGCCCCGCAGCGAGAGCCACAGCCCGGCTCTGGTGGACTGATGCGGCTGGAGGATCGCCGCCCGGCCTTTGCAGGGCTGGCAAACCTGACGGAACAGCAGCTGCAAAGCCTGCCCACCCCCTGCTACCTGCTGGACGAGGCCCAGCTGCGCCGGAACGGTCAGATCATGCTGGAGCTGCAGCAGCGCACCGGATGCCGGGCCCTGCTGGCCCAAAAGGCCTTTTCCAACTTTGATGTGTACCCGGTGCTGGCCCCCTACCTGGCAGGCACCGAGGCCAGCGGCCTGTACGAGAGCCGCCTGGGCCGGGAGCAGCTGCCGGAAAAGGAGAACCATGTGTTCTGCGCTGCCTACCGGGCAGACGAGTTCGCCGAGCTTCTGCAGTACGCCGACCACATCGTGTTCAACTCGCCCGGCCAGCTGGCAAAGTTTGGCCCGGCGGCCAAGGCTGCCGGCAAAAGCGTGGGCCTGCGGGTAAACCCCCAGTGCTCCACCCAGGAGGGCCATGCCATCTATGACCCCTGTGCCCCCGGCAGCCGCCTGGGCACCACCCGGGCCCAGTGGGACGCCGCCGTGGCGGCTCACCCGGAGCTGCCGGAGCTGCTGGATGGCCTCCACTTCCACACCCTTTGCGAGCAGGACGCTGACGCCCTGGCTGTGACCCTGAAAGCAGTGGAGGCAAAGTTCGCAGACCTGCTGCCTAAGATGAAGTGGGTGAACTTTGGAGGCGGCCACCACGTTACCCGGCCCGGCTATGACCTGGCTACCCTGGAGCAGTGCATCTGCCAGGTGCAGGCAAAGTACGGCGTCCGGGTGTACCTGGAGCCGGGCGAGGCCTGGGCCCTCAACGCCGGGTATCTGATCACCACGGTGCTGGACACCCTGTGCAACGGGGATACCAGCCTGGCCATCCTGGACACCTCTGCCGCCTGCCACACCCCGGATGTGATCGAGATGCCCTATCGCCCGCCCCTGCTGGACGCCGGAGAACCCGGCGAAAAGCCCTGCACCGTGCGGCTGGGCGGTCCCACCTGCCTGGCAGGGGATGTGATGGGCGATTACAGCTTCAAAGCCCCCTTGGCCCCGGGCCAGCGGCTGGTGTTTGGCGATATGGCCATCTACACCACCTGCAAAAATAACACCTTCAACGGGATGCCGTTGCCGGATATCTGGCTTTTGCGGCAGGATGGCAGCCTGGCCCGGCTGGCCCACTTTGGCTACCAGGATTTCCACTGCCGTCTGGGGGGCCGGGGAGAGGGCGCCTTGGATACAACATCTGTCCAAATTTGAGTGCACTGTCTCTGCCGGAAAAACAGCCCCAGCCTCCGGGCCGCTGGCAGGAAATTCCAAGCGGCAAAGTTTCTTTGCGAAGTTTGGTATGGCAGTTACAATAGCGCAACAAATATCACCTGTTTTCGTGACTTTTTCACGAATCGGCCTCTGATTTTTTAGGGAACTCCCCCATTGACAGCCCTGGCTTTTGTTCGATATAATTGAGACAAGGAAAGCGTCCCCGGCCGGGGATGCAGCTTCGTAAATCACGAAACATATCCACAAAAACAACCAGACTGGAGGGAGATCCTATGAAAAACCTGAAGAAGTTCGCGGCTCTGTTACTGGTAGGTGCTATGGCCCTGCTGATGCTTACCGCCTGTGGCGGCGGTGGTGGATCCGTCAACAACCCTGAGGAGCAGAAAGTGCTGACCCAGATCGGCAACCAGAAGGGCGTCCAAGTGACCAATGACGCACAGCTTCGTGCAGTGGCTAAAGCTCAGCTGGACGAGGATCTCAACGGTCAGTTCAACGTCCTTGGCTATGCTGGGGCATTCCGTATCAACAAGAAGCAGGTAGGGAATGATCTGGCGATTGTGATCACCGCCCGGTATGACTACGAGAATACGTTGCTGAATGTGGTGCTGACTGAGATCTCGAAGTATGTCGATACGAAGGTTGATGCCAGCGTGAACCAGGATGGCATCTGGTCCAATGTGGGTGTTGTGGTCAGCGGCGATAACGAGCAGAGCTATATCGCTATCGCTGTCCGCATCAAGAACTACTACGGTACTACAGGTAAATAACAATTCCTCATCCTTTCCCCCGGAGTGTGGCTGCAAAGCTGCCCTCCGGGGCTTTTTTGTGCCTGTTGGCAGGGGAGAGGCCCCGGCCCCTTTTTGCGTTGTGACAAAAGCTGCCGGCTGTGGTACAATAAAAGAGCATTGAACACAGACAGAAAGGACATTTCCATGCAGCTGTTTGTTACCGGGCCTACCTGGAGGAGGGGCTGGATGCCTGCGAGGAGCAGCATCTGCCCCAGCTGGTATAACCTCCGTTTCACTTCTCCCGCCGGGCCTGACCGCCCTGCGGCAATGAGCTGCCGGTAAAGCAAAAGCAGCCGTGTGCCTTCCAAAAGGTACGCGGCTGCTTTTTGTCTGCCTTGTCCATAGACACAGAAAACCGCCGGAGGTTTCCCTGCCGACGGTTCTCTGTATGATGATAGGAGGATCAAAAAATGATCGTCACATAATTGCAGCTTAGTTCAGGATGGTCTGCTCGGTCTCAATGTCGAACAGGTGAACCTTGTGCGGGTCAAAGGCAACGCGGACGGTGTCTCCGTTGCGGGCCTTGGAGGTGGGAGCCACACGAGCGGTCATCTTGTTGCCCTTGTACTCCAGGTACAGGTAGATCTCGGCACCCATCATCTCGGACACTTCGACCTGAGCCTCCAGCTGGCAGTCGGTGTGCTTTGCCATGAACTCGGGCTCGTCGTCGATGTCCT
>ENA-ORTQ01003130-ORTQ01003130.1-human-gut-metagenome-genome-assembly--contig:-NODE-3130-length-12906-cov-5.751692_pt1 | contig 12906 bp, 10 predicted proteins | sample MGYA00241912_ERZ509188 | MGnify/ENA primary metagenome ERZ509188 (study PRJEB26280, sample SAMEA2338849) | human gut metagenome | biome: human gut; feature: human-associated habitat; material: faeces...
AGCAGTTATTTGGTTATGAGCAAGTAGCGAAGCGGATTGCGAATATCCGCTTGACCCAAATCAAATAAGTCCCCGGTGGGGTTATGAATATCCGTTTGACGGACAGACAGATTTCCTGAGCTGCTATACTGTGAAAAGAAAAAAGGAATATTTTACAGAAATCAATATAGTAACTATATAATATAGTAGGAATATAAATGTCTGCTTTACGAAAAAGCAAATTTCTGATATAATACAAACAAATGTTCGAAAAGAAAAAGAAAGGAATCAGTGGAATGGCAAAAAAAGACACTTATGATGCGGACAGTATCTCTGTCCTGGAAGGCCTCGAGGCCGTACGAAAGCGCCCCGGTATGTACATCGGAAGCGTATCCAGAAAGGGACTGAACCATCTGATATATGAGATCGTAGACAATGCGGTAGACGAGCACCTTGCAGGATATTGCAGCCTGATCCATGTAGTTCTTGAGAAGGACGGTTCCTGTACAGTAGAAGATAACGGACGAGGAATCCCGGTAGATATGCATGCCAAGGGCGTGTCAGCGGAACGACTTGTTTTTACAACTCTTCATGCAGGCGGTAAGTTTGATAATTCCGCATATAAGACAAGCGGTGGACTTCATGGCGTGGGCTCTTCGGTTGTAAATGCATTGTCCACCTATCTGGATATTAAGATCAGCCGTGACGGCTATGTACATCATGACCACTATGAGAGAGGAATCCCTACCATTGAACTGGAAGCAGGACTTCTCCCGAAGCTGGGGAAAACCAGAGGAACCGGAACCTGTGTGAACTTCCTTCCGGACCCGGAGATCTTTGAGAAAACAAGATTCGGGGCAGCCGATGTAAAGAGCCGTCTTCACGAGACTGCTTACCTGAACCCGGAACTTACGATCCATTTTGAGGACCGAAGAGGGGATATGATCGAAGATATCCAGTATTATGAGCCGGAGGGAATCGTGGGATTTATCCGTGATCTCAATAAGAACGCACAACCACTTCATGATCCGGTCTACTTTAAAGGAGAGGCAGACGGAATCCAGGTGGAGATAGCTTTTCAGTTTACCAATGAATTTCGTGAGAACGTCCTTGGATTCTGTAACAATATCTACAATGCAGAAGGCGGAACACATCTGACCGGTTTTAAGACAACCTTTACAACCGTAATGAACACTTACGCACGTGAGATCGGTGTACTGAAAGATAAAGATTCCAACTTTACAGGAGCAGATATCCGAAATGGTATGACAGCCGTTGTCTCCATCAAACATCCGGCACCCCGTTTTGAGGGCCAGACCAAGACCAAGCTGGACAACCAGGATGCGTCCAGAGCCACCGGTAAAGTGACAGGGGAACAGCTGGTACTCTTCTTTGACCGAAACCTGGAAACACTGAAGACGGTACTTTCCTGTGCGGAAAAAGCGGCCAAGATCCGTAAGACGGAAGAACGTGCCAAGACCAATCTTCTCACCAAGCAGAAATACTCTTTTGATTCCAACGGCAAGCTGGCCAACTGTGAGAAGAAAGATCCGTCTCTCTGCGAGATCTTTATTGTAGAGGGAGATTCCGCCGGCGGTTCTGCCAAGACTGCCAGAGACCGTAACTATCAGGCTATCCTGCCTATCCGCGGTAAGATCCTCAATGTAGAGAAAGCCACCATCGACAAGGTACTGGCCAATGCGGAGATCAAGACCATGATCAACGCTTTTGGATGTGGCTTTTCCGAAGGATATGGAAACGATTTCGATATTACCAAACTCCGTTACGATAAGATTGTGATCATGGCCGATGCCGATGTGGACGGAGCACATATCTCCACGCTGCTTCTGACATTATTCTACCGTTTTATGCCGGAACTGATCTATGAGGGACATGTATACATTGCCATGCCGCCTCTTTATAAAGTAATGCCCAAGAAGGGACAGGAGGAATATCTTTACGATGACAAGGCCCTGGAGAAATACCGCCGGAGCCATAAACCTGGAAGTTTTACCCTTCAGAGATATAAAGGTCTGGGAGAGATGGACGCCCAGCAGCTGTGGGAGACGACTCTGAATCCGGAAACCAGGATGATGAAACGTGTGGAGATCGAAGATGCCCGCATGGCTTCTGATGTGACAGAAATCCTGATGGGAAGCGATGTTCCGCCACGTAAGGCGTTTATCTATGAGCATGCAACGGATGCAGAGCTGGATATCTGATAACAGCAGGGAGAAATGTCGAAGCCGGAGGGCAGGGCATCCATGAATGGATCACTGCTGACTGGCACCAACGGATCAAAATTGGGAGAATAAACTATGAATACGAAACAGGACAATATCATCCGCACCGATTATGCGGAGATCATGCAGAAATCATATATCGATTACGCCATGAGCGTTATCATTTCCAGAGCGCTGCCGGATGTACGTGACGGACTGAAGCCGGTACAGCGCCGGACCCTTTACGATATGTATGAGCTGGGCATCCGTTACGACCGCCCGTACCGTAAATGTGCCCGTATCGTAGGAGATACCATGGGTAAATATCATCCTCACGGTGACAGTTCTATTTATGATGCTCTTGTAGTCATGGCGCAGGAATTTAAGAAAGGTCGTACACTGGTTGACGGACATGGAAACTTTGGTTCCATTGAGGGAGACGGAGCCGCAGCCATGCGATACACAGAGGCACGTCTTGAGAAGCTGACCCAGGAGGTTTTTCTGGAAGATCTTGATAAGAACGTTGTGGACTTTATGCCGAACTTCGACGAGACCGAGAAAGAACCGGTAGTGCTTCCGGTAAGAATCCCTAACCTTCTGGTAAACGGAGCCGACGGAATCGCTGTAGGTATGGCCACCAGCATCCCACCTCACAATCTGGGTGAAGTAGTAGATGCAGTGAAGGCATACATGAAGAACAATGATATCAGCACCCGTGGGTTGATGCGTTATCTCAAGGGCCCGGATTTTCCGACAGGTGGTATCGTAGTAAATAAGGACGACCTTGTAAAAATCTACGAATCCGGAACAGGCAAGCTCCGTATCCGCGGACGGGTAGAAATAGAGAAGTTGAAGGGTGGTCGTCAGCAGCTGGTGATCACAGAGATTCCCTACACCATGATCGGCGCCAACATCGGAAAATTCCTCAATGATATCGCAACTCTGGTGGAAACCAAGAAGACTACAGATATCGTGGACATTTCCAACCAGTCATCTAAGGAGGGAATCCGTATCGTTCTGGAACTGAAGCGCGACGCAGACGTGGAGAACCTTACCAATATGCTCTACAAGAAGACCAGACTGGAGGATACTTTCGGTGTCAATATGCTGGCAGTTGCAGACGGAAGACCGGAGACCCTGGGACTGAAGCAGATCATTGCTCATCATGTTGATTTTGTTTTCGAAGTAAATTCCAGAAAGTACACCACCCTTCTTGCCAAGGAACAGGAGAAGCGTGAGATCCAGGAAGGTCTGATCAAGGCTTGCGATGTTATTGATCTGATTATTGAGATCCTCCGCGGCAGCAAGAGCCGTGACCAGGTAAAGAAATGCCTGACCGATGGTATCACAGAAGGGATTAAATTCAAGACCAAGACCTCCGAAAAAGCGGCAAAAACCCTGAAATTCACAGAAAAACAGGCCGCAGCTATCCTGGACATGCGTCTTTACAAGCTGATCGGTCTGGAGATCGATGCTCTGATGAAGGAGCATGAGGAAACCATGAAGAACATTGCTGCTTATGAGGATATCCTGAATAATTATGACTCCATGGCAGCAGTGATCATGGGTGAACTGGATCAGATCAAGAAGGAATACGGCAGTAAGCGTAAGACTTCCATTGAAAACGCAGAGGAAGCTGTTTATGAGGAGAAGAAGATGGAAGAGACCGAAGTCTGCTTCCTGATGGATCGTTTCGGATATATGCGTCTCATTGACAAGAATGCCTACGAGCGTAATAAGGATGCCGCTCATGCAGAGAGCCGCTATGTCTTTACCTGCATGAATACGGACAAGATCTGTATCTTTACAGATACCGGCAAGCTCCACACCGTGAAAGCAGAGGATATTCCGCTGGTACGTTTTCGTGACAAGGGAGTTCCTGCGGACAATCTGGGTAATTATGACAGTACCACCGAGCAGATCCTCTATGTGGCACCACTGAGTCAGGTGGCAGCCTCCACAGTGCTCTTTGTTACAGAGAATGGCATGTGCAAGCTGGTAAAAGGAGAAGAGTTCCGTGCTTCCAAGCGTACCATTGTTTCCACCAAGCTTGCAGAGGATGACCGCCTGGTATTCGTAGGAGCAGCCGATGAGATGGATCAGGTTGTGTTCCAGTCTGAAAAGGGTTACTTTCTCCGTATCATGAAAACCGAGATCTCCGTCACTAAGAAAAACGCTATGGGTGTCCGCGGCATGAAGCTTACCGGTGAAGACCGGATCCACCATGCGTATCTTTTGGAAAGCAGGCAGGAGTATGCCATTACCTACCACGACAAACCATATGTACTCAACAAAGTCAAACTCGCCAAGCGAGACACCAAAGGTGTGAAGCCGAGAATCTGATCACCACCCCGCCATCCATCTCACAGCCTACGGTGATCTGGCTGGAACTGACCATTCGTGAGATGCACGCTCATTTCCGGTTTGACGGGCAGATATGAGGGGAAGGCTCTCCTCCCTGAAATACGTAGACAAAGGTCAGCTCTACGAAGGCATCATCCTCAAGTCCCTGAAAGAAGACACCACCCGCCGCACTGTAGTCCTGGTATCCCACAGAGTCTCCACCATGAACGTGGCAGATGTGGTGTATGAGATGGAGAACGGGAGATTATCATAAGAGATAGCACGTTGGATGTACAAAAACCACAAAAACCGGAAATCGCAATTAATACTTGCATTTAAAAGACATTGGTGTTACAATGAACGAAACTAAGAACTTGTTGGCATAGGAGTGGGCGAGAGCCCGCTCCTATTTGCTGAGAAGGAATTTGTTCAGAAACAGGCAGAAATAAGAAAGGCAGGTGGGAAGCATGAGCAGACGGGAAGAATATGAACAGAAAGCAGAGGCGATCCTTACACCGATCGTAGAGTCCAAGGGCTTTGAACTGGTAGATGTGGAGTATGTCAAGGAAGCTGGAACCTGGTATCTCAGAGGTTATATCGACAAGCCGGGCGGAATCACAGTCAATGACTGCGAGGACGTAAGCCGTGCATTCAGCGATATCCTGGATGAGCAGGATTTCATCGAAGACAGCTACATTATGGAGATCAGTTCTCCGGGACTTGACCGGCCTCTTAAGAAAGAGAAAGACTTTAAGAGAAGCCTTGGCAAGCTGGTGGAGATCCGTACCTACCGGCCGATCGAGAAGCAGAAAGAATTCTGCGGTATTTTAAATGCATATGATAGTAACAGTGTGACAATCGATGAAGACGGCACAGAACGCACTTTTGATAAAAAAGATATCGCCCTGATTCGTCTTGCAATCGAATTCTAAAAGAGAATCGAATCTGTAAAAATTCAGGAGGAAAAAAAGGAAAATGAGCAGAGATTTAAGAGACGCGCTGGACGTTCTCGAAAAAGAGAAAAACATCAGTAAGGATACACTGCTGGAGGCAATTGAGCAGTCACTGATCCAGGCATGTAAGAATCATTTCGGAAAGGCAGATAACGTTCACGTTATGATCGATCCGGAGACCTGTGATTTCAGTGTTTACGCTGACAGAACTGTTGTAGAGCATGTGGAGGACCCGGCCCTTGAGATTTCTCTGGTGGATGCACAGAAAACAAACACCAACGCAGAGATCGGTGATGTTATGAAAGTTGAGATCCAGTCCAAGGAATTCGGACGTATCGCAACCCAGAACGCAAAGAACGTCATTCTTCAGAAGATCCGTGAGGAAGAGCGCAAAGTTCTCTACGATCAGTACTACGGAATCGAAAAAGAAGTAGTAACCGGTATTGTTCAGAGAGTAATGGGCAAAAATGTCAGCATCAACCTCGGTAAGGCAGACGCAGTCCTCACAGAGAACGAGCAGGTAAAAGGCGAGACATTCCAGCCGACTGAGCGAGTAAAGGTTTACATCCTTGAGGTAAAGGATACACCGAAGGGACCACGTATCCTTGTTTCCAGAACACATCCTGGCCTTGTAAAGAGACTTTTCGAGTCCGAGGTTGCAGAGGTAAGAGATGGTACCGTTGAGATCAAGAGCATTGCCCGTGAGGCAGGTTCCCGTACCAAGATCGCCGTATGGAGTAACGATCCGGATGTAGATGCTGTGGGAGCATGTGTCGGTATGAACGGCGCACGTGTAGGTGCGGTTGTCAACGAACTTCACGGTGAGAAGATCGATATCATCAACTGGGATGAGAACCCGGCAATCCTTATCGAGAACGCATTAAGCCCTGCAAAAGTTATCGCAGTTATGGCAGATCCGGATGAGAAGACTGCACTGGTTGTAGTTCCGGATTATCAGCTTTCCCTTGCCATCGGTAAAGAGGGACAGAACGCACGTCTTGCTGCAAGACTTACAGGATTCAAGATCGACATCAAGAGCGAGACACAGGCAAGAGAGTCCGGTGACTTCTACGATGATTACGATGAGGAACACGAAGAAGCAGAGGACGAAATGACAGAAGAGGCTGTTTCCGAAGAAATTCCGGAAACAGAGGAAGATACAGAAGAGACAGAAACAGAAGCTGAAGAAACAGCAGATGGAGATGCCGAAGAATAATGAAAACGAGAACCAAGATTCCCATGCGTCAGTGTACCGGCTGCAGGGAAATGAAAAGCAAAAAGGAAATGATACGAGTTCTCAAAACATCAGAGAATGAGATCATCCTGGACGCTACAGGTAAGAAAAACGGACGCGGCGCATACCTTTGTTTCTCAGAGGAATGCCTGGAAAAGGCCATCAAAAACCACGGCCTGGAGCGTTCCTTGAAAATGGCAGTTCCGGATGAAGTGTATCAGAACCTCAAGAAGGAGTTTGAGTCAATTGAAAAACAGTAAGGTTTTATCACTCATCGGACTTGCGACAAAAGCAGGAAAAACAGTGAGCGGAGAATTTTCCACAGAGAAATCCGTAAAAACAGGAAAAGGTTTCCTGGCACTGGTGGCAGATGATGCCTCCGAAAACACAAAAAAGAAATTTCGGAATATGTGTACCTATTACGAAGTTCCGTTATATTTCCTTTCAGACAAAGAGAGCCTGGGCAGAGCAATGGGCAAAGAATTCCGTGCCAGCCTTGCCGTGCAGGACGAAAATTTTGCAAAGGCGATCATGAAGGAGCTGGAAAAAGAATCCGGCAGATAACCTGCATGATACAGGCGTCTGTAAGGAGGTTTGACGATAATAATGATAAAAGATAAATTCAGCAGATCGGGAAAGGAGCAATATAGACAATTGGATACTCCAAAAACAGAAGAAAAGACAACAACGGTGAACGCAGAGGGTAACAAGTCTGAGGCACCGAAAAAGAAAAAAAATATCATCCGTGTATTCCATGCACAGAATGCCAGCGACGGCGGTAAAGGAAGAAGAAAACCGGCAGCAGGCGAGAAAAAAGGCCCGGCACGTTCCCAGAACGGCGGACAGCGTCCGGCAGGCCAGGGTACAAGAAATAACGAATCCGGCGAGCAGAGAAACTCTCAGGGCGGAGCAAACCGTACTCAGGGCGGAAGACCGCAGGGTAATCGTCCGGAAGGAAGAAGAGACGGCAACCGTGACGGAAGAAGCTTCGAGGGAAGAAGAGACGGTGGAAACCGTTTTGGTGGAAACCGTTCCCAGAATGGTGAGGGACGTCCGGCAAGACAGGGTGAAGGAAACAGAGGACCACGTCAGAATGACGGAAGAGGCGGAAACCGTTTCGGCGGTGGAGCAAACCGTGGCCAGGGCGGTCAGGGCGGACGCTTCGAAGGCAGAGATGGCGGAAACCGTTTCGGCGGTGGAGCAAACCGTGGCCAGGGAGGCCAGGGCGGACGTTCCGAAGGCGGAAGAGGCGGAGACAATCGTTTCAGCGGAGCAAACCGTGGTGGCCAGGGCGGCGGACAGCGTCCGGGACAGAGAAGAAGCGGTGGCTCTTCAGATGCTGTATTCACTCCGGAGCTGACCAAGACATCCAAGGACAGCAAGCGTGAGCGTGACAGAGAGAACAAGAACAAGAAGAAAGATTTCGAGAAAGGCGGCCAGGGCGGACGCAGACCAAATCAGGGTGGACGCAGACCGAATTCCAGAATCCCGAAAGCGCTTCAGAAACCGAATCCACAGCCGAAGCAGGAAGAGAAGAAACCTGAGATCAAGGAGATCACCATTCCTGAGAAGCTTACCATCCGTGAGCTTGCGGACGCTATGAAGATGCAGCCATCTGTGATCGTTAAGAAACTTTTCATGGAAGGCGTCATGGTAACCGTAAACCAGGAGATCGACTTTGACAAGGCAGAGGAGATCGCACTTGGCTTTGATATCATTGCCGAGAAAGAGGAAAAAGTAGACGTGATCGCAGAACTCCTCAAAGAGGATGAAGAGGATGAGGACGATATGGTTCCAAGACCTCCGGTAGTCTGCGTCATGGGTCACGTTGACCATGGTAAAACATCTCTTCTGGATGCGATCCGTAATACAAACGTAACCAGAGGCGAGGCCGGCGGAATCACACAGCACATCGGTGCTTACGTGGTAAACATCAAAGGCCAGAAGATCACATTCCTGGATACACCGGGACATGAGGCATTTACAGCTATGCGTATGCGTGGTGCCAACGCTACGGATATCGCAGTTCTGGTCGTTGCCGCAGACGATGGCGTCATGCCGCAGACTGTAGAGGCCATCAGCCATGCAAAAGCAGCAGGCGTTGAGATCATCGTTGCCATCAACAAAATCGATAAACCAAGCGCAAATGTAGAGCGTGTAAAACAGGAACTTTCCGAGTATGAACTGATCCCTGAGGACTGGGGCGGAAGCACCATCTTCGTTCCGGTATCCGCACATACAGGAGAAGGAATCGAGAGCCTTCTTGAGATGATCCTTCTTACTGCTGAGGTTTCCGAGCTGAAAGCAAACCCGAACCGTGAGGCAAGAGGTCTTGTTATCGAGGCTCAGCTTGATAAAGGTAAAGGACCGGTTGCTACCATCCTTGTTCAGAAAGGTACTCTCCATGTAGGAGATTTCATTGCAGCAGGTGCATGTAACGGTAAAGTCCGTGCAATGATGGATGACAAGGGACGCCGCGTTAAAGAGGCAGGCCCGTCCACTCCGGTTGAGATCCTTGGTCTTGGCGACGTTCCAAATGCAGGTGAGATCCTGATGTCCTTCGAGAGCGACAAAGAAGCCAAGAACTTTGCAGGCGCATTCGTTACAGAGAACAAGAGCCGTCTTCTTGAGGAGACCAAGGGCAAACTTTCTCTGGATAACCTGTTTGATCAGATCCAGGCAAGCGACCTTAAAGAGCTTCCGATCATTGTTAAAGCCGATGTACAGGGATCTGTTGAGGCTGTAAAACAGAGCCTTACCAAACTTTCCAACGAGGAAGTTATCGTTAAGGTGATCCACGGTGGTGTAGGTGCCATCAATGAGTCTGATGTCAGCCTTGCCGCAACATCCAATGCCATCATCATCGGATTTAACGTACGTCCGGATACCACAGCAAAACAGCTTGCTGAGCAGGAGGGCGTTGACCTTCGACTTTACAAGGTTATCTACCAGGCAATCGAGGATGTGGAGGCAGCCATGAAAGGTATGCTGGATCCGGTATTCGAGGAGAAAGTTATCGGCCACGCAGAAGTACGTCAGCTGTTCAAGGCATCTGGTGTGGGAACCATCGCAGGAAGCTATGTACTGGATGGTACATTCCAGCGTAACTGCAAGGTTCGTATCACAAGAGGTGAGGACCAGATCTTTGAGGGTGAGCTTGCATCCCTGAAGAGATTTAAAGATGACGTTAAGGAAGTCCGTGCAGGATATGAGTGTGGTCTTGTATTCAACGACTTCAACGATGTTAAAGAAGAAGATAAAGTCGAAGCATATATCATGGTAGAGGTACCAAGATAGGAGTGACTTGTAATGAGAAAAAACAGCATTAAAAATACACGTGTGAATGGTGCGGTTCTTAAAGAACTCAGCACCATCATACACAGCGAGATCAAGGACCCCAGAATTCATCCGATGACTTCTGTGACAGCCGTGGAGGTGGCACCGGATCTTAAAACCTGCAAAGCCTACATCAGTGTACTTGGCGAAAAGCAGGCCAAAGATTCCACCATCCGTGGATTAAAGAACGCAGAGGGCTATATCCGGAGAGAGCTGGCCAGAAGACTGAACCTTCGCAATACGCCGGAGATCCGTTTTGTTCTGGATGAGTCCATCGAATATGGCGTAAATATGTCAAAGAAGATCAATGACGTAATGAGTGGGATGGAAACAGAGGAATAGGTGGAAAAAATGAAAAACATTTCAGAAATACTGGAAAATGTAAAAACTGTAGGCATTGGCGGCCACATCCGTCCGGATGGAGACTGTATCGGTTCCTGTATGGCTCTGTACCTTTATATCCGGGAATATTTTCCGGATATTGAGGCAGATGTCTATCTGGAACAGCCGAAGCCTGTATTTGATTACATCGACAGAATGGATGAGGTTAAGACAGAAGCAGAAGAAGAGAAAGAGTATGATCTTTTTATCACCTGTGATGTCAGCGCACTGGATCGCCTTGCTGTTGCCGGAAAGTATTTTGACACGGCAAAAAAGACCGCATGCATTGACCATCATGTAAGCAATAAGGGATTTGCAGATGTCAATCATGTAAGGGGCGACGTCGGTTCCGCATGTGAGGTTCTTTACGGACTTCTGGATGCAGATAAGATCGACCGTTCCATTGCGGTTCCGATTTATACGGGAATGGCACATGACACCGGCGTGTTCCAGTATTCTTCCACAACACCGGAAACCATGAGGATCGCCGGTGAACTGATGAAAACAGGATTTGATTTCAGCAGGATCATCGATGAGTCCTTTTACCAGAAAACATACCTTCAGAATCAGGTTATGGGCCGTGTGCTGGCAGAGAGCATTCTGCTCCAGGATGGCAAATGCGTAGTCGGATATCTGAAAAGACGGGAGATGGATTTCTACGGTGTGGAAGGAAAGGATCTGGAGGGAATCGTAAGCCAGCTCCGCCTTACCGCAGGTGTGGAGGTCGCGATCTTTATCTATGAGATGGAGACGCAGCTCTTTAAAGTGTCTCTCCGTTCCAACGGAAAGGTGGATGTGAGCAGGATTGCCGTGTTTTTCGGAGGCGGCGGACATGTGCGTGCAGCCGGCTGTGATATGCAGGGTTCCATGTACGATGTGATCAACAACCTTACCGCTGAGATTGAAAAACAGCTTGCAGAGGAGTAGAAACAAATCATGGATGGAATACTTGTGATCCGTAAGGAAAAAGGTTATACCTCTCATGATGTGGTTGCAAAGCTGCGTGGAATTCTCCACATGAAAAAGATTGGCCATACGGGAACGCTGGACCCGGCAGCAGAGGGAGTACTTCCCGTTGCCCTTGGAAGGGGAACCCGTCTGGTAGAGCTTCTTACAGAGAAAGAAAAAACATACGAGGCAGTCTTAAGGCTGGGCGTTTCCACAGATACCCAGGACATGACAGGAACAATTCTTTCCGAGAAACCGGTAACGGTTACAGAGAAGGAAGTCCGGGAAACGGTTGCTTCTTTTGTGGGAGAACAGATGCAGGTTCCGCCGATGTATTCTGCTCTGAAAGTGGGTGGAAAGAAGCTTTACGAGCTGGCCAGAGAAGGAAAAACCATAGAGCGCAAACCGCGCCCTGTGGTTTTTTATGAGATAAGGATACTGGATATGGATCTCCCGCTGGTACGTATCAGCGTTACCTGCAGCAAGGGAACCTATATACGTACACTTTGCAATGATATCGGAGAAAAATTAGGCTGTGGCGGTGCCATGGAAGAGCTTCTTCGGACCCAGTCCGGGAATTTCACACTGGAAGAGAGCATGACACTTTCCCAGGTGGAAGAAGCGGTTGCCAACGGAACCATCGGCGAAAAAATCGTTTCTATTGAAGATGTACTTTCCATGTATCCGGCGCTTATCTGTACACCGGAAGGAGACAGGCTTCTTGGTAATGGAAATCCAGTTCCGGAAGAACTGGTACAGGGCGGCAGCAGGGAAGAAAAAGTCCGGATGTATAAAAGCAGCGGAAACTTCACAGGAATATACGGCTGGGATGAAAGAAAACAGAAATATGTTCCCGTCCGCATGTTCTTTGTATAAATTTTTTACAAAAACTTGCAGGAGCAGATATGGAATACTTGAAGATTGACGGAGAATTTCCGCGCCTGTCAGCGAGTGCGGTAACACTTGGAAAATTTGACGGCATACACCGTGGACACCGGAAACTGGTGGAAAGAATTCTGGAGCAAAAAGAAAAGGGACTTCAGACAGTTCTCTTTTCCCTGGGAATCGGAAGCCAGATGATCTTTACAAAAGAAGAACGATGCAGGATTCTTGAGGATGCAGGTGTGGATGTTCTGATCGAATGCCCGCTGGATGCCAGGATCCGCCACATGAAAGCAGACACTTTTATTAAAGAGATTCTGGTGGGGGATCTTCAGGCAGAACACGTTGCCGTAGGAGAAGATTTCCGGTTTGGATATGAACGCAAGGGAAATCCGGAACTTCTCCGGGAGATGGGAAAGAAACTTGGCTTTTCGGTGGATGTGATTCCAAAAGAAATGGAAGGAAAACGAAAGATCAGCAGTACTTTTATCCGTGAGGAACTGAAAAGAGGTAATATGGAAAAGGTCAATGATCTTCTGGGCTTTCCGTTTTTTGTGGATGGAGTGATCGAACATGGAAGAGGAATGGGACATAAATTTCTTCTTCCGACAACCAATATTATTCCGGC
>ENA-ORTQ01003141-ORTQ01003141.1-human-gut-metagenome-genome-assembly--contig:-NODE-3141-length-12884-cov-3.939980_pt1 | contig 12884 bp, 20 predicted proteins | sample MGYA00241912_ERZ509188 | MGnify/ENA primary metagenome ERZ509188 (study PRJEB26280, sample SAMEA2338849) | human gut metagenome | biome: human gut; feature: human-associated habitat; material: faeces...
AACAAAGCAAAGCTAATCAAAAAAGGAGAATATTAAAATGAAAACTTGCCCAAATTGTGGAGAAATGAACGGTGAAGCAAACGATAAGTGCTACAAATGTGGTGCGGATTTGTCAGAAAGATATTGTACATATTGTGATAAGGTTTACTCATCCAAAACGCATACTTGCCCAGCTTGTGGAAGTCCAACGGTTGTTTATGACGCTTTTACAATGAAGAAGCAGACGTATAACAATAGCAGTGATTATGTTGATACATGGATGTATGTGCTTGCGGTTTTAATTCCGCTTGTGGGACTGATTCTTGGATGTATCCAAATTGGAAAAAATAATAGTACGGGCGGAAGAAATCTGATTATAGCGTCCATTGTATCAAGTGTTGTGTGCACAATTATATGGTACATAGCAGTATATGGTAGTATGTAATTAGAACGATAAGAGGAAAGAGTAGGGATTAGAAATGAAAAGAGTATATTCGGGTGTGGTTGCTGCTGGATTGTGTTTGGCAATGATGGGTTCTTTCACAGGTTGTGGAGAAGTAAAGGCTTATAAAACAGAGCATGAATTTTCAGATACAAAAATCTCTTCCATCAAGGAGCTGTTTTTTGAAGATAAAGTCAGTCCAGAAAAAGTGGGGAGAAGATTTAAAGATTTCTGTATATATGAAGATACTTATAAAGATACTACTGAGTACCAGGCAACAGGAAATGTGCAAATTACATTTAAAGATGTTAAGAATGAGGATATTAATGAGGATTATGGCGAATGCATATTGACTGGAAATCTGACGATTTATTTTAATGCTGATAAGGAATTTCAAGAATGGCGGCTTGAAGATATGAGAATTTATTCAGTAGACGATCCGGATCGTTACATTCTTACAACAACTAACGATATTTTAGAAGGTGAATTAGGAGATCCTGATGAAAGTATTATATATTTTAATTCAAAAGAATTTTCTTGGAAGATAAATGATTATAAAATATCAGTAGGTGAAACTTATATTGTATATTTAGCAGACGATGAAGAAGACGATTAAAAATTATCTTTTCTGACACAACGCCCGTTGTTTTGCTGCTGTCTGTAACAAGAGCAATGTTGCTCCGACCAGAAACAGCGATGCAATGGGTGTTGTACGGCTATACTGCACCGCCGGAGCAGAAACGGAACAGATTTCCGGTGAAACAACGGCATTTGGGAACACCTGACAGCCAATCCAGCAGAATCCGGCTGCCAATCCTCCAGCCAACACCCGCAAGGACAGCATCCAGCACAGGGAAAGCCGTCCGCCCGTGATGGTGAAAATCTGTAAATGTACGCAAATACCGCCGAAGGCGAGCAGAGCTGCAAAAAGTGCCAGTAATACGGGCGTATTTGGAACAAGCTGCGTCAGAGCAGTAATTTCCAGACCAGCAGACAGCAAGCCTTCTGCGGTATTTTTCGGGAATCCCCATTGCAGCGGAATGGCAAGTAGGGCATACAGTCCAGAAGCCTGTGCAACAGTCATCAGACAACGGAAAAATAAAATCATCGCACACATTTGCAACAAAGCTGCACCAGATTGCGTGACAGTTTCCACGAGCGTTTTCGCCTGTAGGCGTTGGAGGGAAACGGTTGGCAAGTTGGGCAGCTTTAAAAATCGGCAGGCAATTATAAATAGACTGAAATTTGCAAGCAAAATTGACCCGAACAGCAGCCAACAGCCAGACGTTCCAGCCTGAGCGGAGAGCGTTCCGAAGAGAAAGGCAGGGCCGCTGCCAAAGCAAATACCGGAGAGAATGGCTGCTTGTTTGGGGCGAAGTGTTCCGTTTTGCAGTTCGTTGTCCAGTAATTTTGCACCGATGGGATAGCCGCCAATCTGACTGAGCAGAAAAATTGCAAGGCATACATCCGGAATTCGTAGTACATTTTGTGTGAAGCGGTGCAGCGGTTTCAGTAATAGCATATGGGCATTTGTGCGAATGAGCAGCTGTGCTGCAATCATCATCGCATAGAGCGAGGGCAGAATCACTTGCAGACAGAGAAAAACACCCTCCGCAAGTGCTGTATGAATCGGAGCAGCATAGACCAGACAGCCAACGGTCAATAATAATAGAAGGATGCAAGTGCCAACGGTCAAGAAAATCCCTCTTTTCTGTAAAATAGAGTGGGGCTTGATGGTGCAGGTTCTATGTTATCATAGCGATTTTTCGTGAAAAATATGCCAAATGATTCAAGTACTTTTTTCTTTCTGCATCGCATATAGTGCAGTGAGGTGATGGCGGTTGTTGGAACGCTGGACAGAATGGGGGCGGAAATGGTTTCATTTACAGCCCATGTTGTATGTCGCTGGCAATCAGGAACTTCGGATTGAGAATTGTCGGCACATTTTAGAATATAATGATATTCGGATTGTCATTCAGACGCAGGATTTGCAGATTTCCGTCTGGGGCAAGTCGTTGCAAGTGGATACTTACGCAACCGATGGCGTTTTGATTCACGGAACGCTGCAAAGCATTGAACTGGAACAGAGGGGAGGACGCTGCAAATGAAACGCCAAGCCGCAGAAAAACGGGGACTGTGGGGGCAGGTGTTCGGCGTTGTCCGAATTGCTGCACAGGGGAAAAAGGGAACGGCATTTTTCGATGCTCTGCGTGCACAGCATATTCGCTGTTTTGGGCAGCAGATAGAAAAAGATACCGTGCAAGGCGTGATATATGCCAAAGACTGCAAGAAAATGCGGAAGCTGGCGGAACAATATGGAATGGTCGTCACAGAAACGCCCTGCAAAACGCTGCAATTTTTCCTCTGGCGGCATCGGCTGCGGTTTGGAATCCCCATTGGAATGATACTGGCAAGCTGTTTTCTGATTTATTGCTGCAATGTCGTGATGCTGATTGAAGTGCAGGGAAATACGACCATTTCCGATGAAAAGATTTGTGCGGTGCTGGAGGAATGCGGAGTAAAAAGGGGTTCGTTTATGGGGACAGTGCCATTTCGCCGCTGTGAACATCAGCTGCGGGCAGCAATTCCGGAATTGTGTCGGGTTGCCATGCGGCATACTGGAAATCGGTTGGTAGTGGAAGTGACAGAAACGCCGGAAGAAGTTGCACCGTTGGAAAAGCGAGTACCCTGTAATATCGTGTCTGCGTATGATGCAGAAATCACGGGTGTTACAGTGCGGAGCGGACAACTTCTTTGTGCAGTAAAAGAGCCTGTGCAAAAGGGAGCGTTGCTGGTCAGTGGCGTGCAATTAGATGAAGAGGGAAATATTCGCTTCCGTCATGCCATGGCAGATATTGAGGGTATTTATCAGATAGAAGAAACCTTTTCCTGTGCGTATGAACAGATGATTCGTACTAGTTCCGGACGAGAGCAGACAAAGACGAGTCTGGATTTTTTCACGTTGGAGTTGCCACTTTCCAAATCGCAAAAGCCATATGCTTACGGGCAGACGATGACAGAGCGAACGCCGTTGACGATTTTTGGAAAGTCGCTGCCGATTGCAATTTGTCAGGAAACCAATCGAGAATATACAGAAACGGTCTTGCAATTTACACCAGAAGAAGCAAAACAGGACTTGGAACAGCAAATTCAGCGATACGAGCGAAATTTTTTGACAGATGTAGAGATTTTAGAGAAACAGGTGACGGATACAGAAAAAGAAACGGCACTATGCAGCACCGTTTCTTATACGCTCAAGGGAGAAATTGGTATTTCTAAAGAGATTTTTGCAAAGACAGAACATTAAAAAATAAACCAATTAAAATTGTTAAACATCCTGTTTCAGCAAGAACCGATTCAAGGAAATCAAGTCGGTTAAATCGACCGTGTTGTTTTCGTTCCAGTCTGCATTCTCTGTGACAAGAATCGTTTTCGGGTCTAACAGATACCGCCGAATCAGCATGGAGTCTAAAATATTGGTCATTTCATCTCCGTTTGCGTCGCCCTTGATGGGGGATTCTGTCGGGGTTGTAGGGTCTGTTGGGTTGGTAGAACCGCCATAATAGTCGCCTAAAGAAATGCCATTTGCTCCTAAAGCAGTCTGATGGTCTAAGCTGATGAATTTTCCGCTATCTGTTTGCCAGAGAGCAGGCTCTACAAGAGCATATTTATCTTCATCCCATTTTCCGAAGTTGTCATAAACCAGTCCGCCAGTGTCACCGGAGTTTTCATTGAAGCACCAGAATGTGTGGTGAATATGGTTTTCAATCATCAAATCCCGCAGTGCGAGCATCCATTTTTGATTAGAACCGTCCGGGTCATGTTGGGAGTCAATAAATCCGCCCCATTCGCCCATCAACAGCGGTGCAACTTTTTCATCTAATAAATAGAACCAGTTGTCATACCAGCAGTCTTTGAGCAGGGTTTCTTTTGTGAAGCCCTCGTAGAACCATTTCTGCTGGTAAACCAATGGACCATAGTCGTGCGGAGAATAAACCAGCTGACTTTGATATTCGCCTAGGTCAATCGGATTTTCTTTTGCTCCTCGGAAATTTCCGCCCCACCAAGTGCCATAATAATATTCAGTGTTGGTTGTCCAGTCGATAGCCGGAGCTGTCCAGTCGTATCCCTCTTTCGGATAGACTTCGACCCCTTCTACCATAACCAGCAAGTTTGGATTTTCTTTCAGAACGTGTGCGGCAGCCTGTTCCGCTGCATATTTCCAGTTATTCGGGTCGGTGGTGTCGTCCCACTTTGCCATTTTGTCAGGGACATCTGCTTTTCCGTGCGGTTCATTTTTCAGGTCGATGGCTAAAATTGTATCATCATCTTTGTAATAGTCTGCGAACCAAGACAGTGCCTCGAACCAATCCTCGGTACTGAATTTATCGGTATACCAGAGGTTGACTTGATGCCCAGCGGAGGCAGTTTCTGCACTGTGAATATCAATCATAATTTTAATGCCCAGCTCTCGACACCAAGCAATTGCTTGATTCCAAATATCAAAACTATATTTTACCGTTCCGCCGACAACACCCTCTTTGGTCAGTTCTGGGTTTGTCCATTCGTTGACTTTTGGCGTTGCAGGGTCAGGATCGCCGTTTTTCCATTGCAGCAGCAGTTCCGTAGAAACCGGAATCCGCAGCAGATTAAAGCCATGGTCGGCGATTTGCGTCAGCATTTCGTGCATATTTTGCGACCACACGCCATCAAATACCTGACTGCCGACATTATATCCGAACCAGTTGCAGCCCGTCAGCCAGACCGGATTCCCGTTTCGGTCAACGATTTCCGCATTGTCATTGACGTGCAGCCAGTCATCGTGCCAAGCATCTGGCTCTGCAGCAGCAGATACCGCCGGAGCGATGGCAGAACCTGTTCCCAGCAGCAGGGCGGAAACCGTAAAGATAGCACATAATTTTTGTAGAAATGTTCGTTTTTTCATGAGAAAACCCCTTTCGTTTTTTTGCGAATTCACTAATTTTATCTTATCATGTTTTCTTTTTTCTGTCAAGAATTTTTTGTGCTGGACATCATTCCGTCATGATAAATAAGAATTATTCTCAAATGAAAATAATTCTTGATAGTGCTTGCAAAATTGCCGGAGATGGTTTATAATAGAATCAGAAACCATTCATTTTTATCTGGTCGATTTTGGAGGTATGGAACAATGACAGTATATGATTCGATTCCTGTAACCGTTACGGGCGGAACGCTCTCAGATGCAGAGATTGCCGCATATGTGAAGCACAGCAAGAAAACCTATCCGAACCGGAAGATTGAACAGCTTTCCATTCAGGTGGACGGAGATTTTGTAGACCTGCGATGTCAGTTTGCACCGGAGAATTTTGAACGAATTCGCCGGATTACAGGTTATCTGGTGGGAACACTCGACCGGTTCAACGATGCGAAGCGGGCAGAAGTGCAAGACAGAGTGAAGCATTTATAAGCAGAAAAAGACCCAATTTCATGTAAAAATACCGCTGAAAATTTCCTGTGATAGAATGCCGTTGTGGTGAGATACTACTATTGCGACGAAAACGCCGCACACAAACCGGCAGAAACCCTGCTGGAACAACATTCTAAAATGAGAAAGGTGTTTTTAATATGAAGGGCGAATTCACACAGAAGGGCAAAGAAGCAATGGAACGGTTTAAGGTAGAATCTGCCAACGAAGTTGGCGTAAACCTGAAGCAGGGCTATAACGGCGACCTGACTGCAAGACAGGCTGGTTCGATTGGCGGTATGATGGTCAAGAAGATGATCGACGCTTATAAGATGCAGTAACCGAACGATTCTTTTCATTGCCCCCACGATTTGCACAGCATTGTCCTTTCTTTTCTGTAGCGTCTGACCGACCATGCGAACAAGCAGACTCTGTTCCATGACAGCAAAAAAGAAATGCTTTGCAAAACAGCAACGAAAAGCCCCATCTGGTGCGAACAGTGCCGGATGGGGTTGCTGTTATTACCCGAAATATTCCTGCATGAGGGAATTGAAGAGGGTTTGTGTTTGGGTGAGTTCTTGTTGCAGGATGGATTTGGATTGGTCTACTTGCTTGACAAAGTTGGCGAATTGGGTTTGTAATTCGAGAGGGGGAGCAGGAATTACTATTTTTCTGATTTCTGATAAATTTAATGTTTTTTGAGCAATTCCTTTTACTCTTTCATCAATTTGTCTTTGCACATTATCTGATAAAATTGCACGATGAAGATATATCGAATTTATAGTAGTTGGAATTGGTTTTAAATATGCGATGTGTCTTTGAAACAAGAATTTTTTGTTTGTTTTTACAATTGCTGGATGACCATAAGAACCAACTGTTGATAATATAATATCGCCGATTTCAATTGGAGTACGCTTATAGAGGTCATTATATGTTTCTTCAGATATAAATTTTTCTGCGTTGTACACAATTTCGTTTGTAGCGATGTTCGATACAAATAGGAATGGGATTCCATCAGTAGTGAATTTTGGTGGTTGATGTGTTCCATCTGTTATAATTGAACATACATCAGCAATTGTACACATATTTTCAATGTTCCCAAACATCTCGACAAATCGGGATTTTACAAGCAAGTCAAGCTTTTCAAGCTGGGTGCGGAGGTGGGTGATGATGGATTGAAGTTTATTGAGAATTAAAACAATTTCTTGTTGTCTATCGCTATTCGGATAATTGAAAATCGTTTCTTTTAGCCATTTAAAGTGGCGGTTGTATCCTGTATTTGGTATTTTTACATTTTTTAAAGCATAATAAAGATATCTATAGTTTGCTTTTTCGAGTTTAGATTTAAGAACTTTTACGCCATCAGCACCTATAAAAAATGGTTTATCAACATATTTTATGATTCTTGTATGGTCGCCAAAAATAATTGCAGGAACATCGGAAAATAAACCTTCTTCTAAATCTGTATATCCAGCAATTTCAGATTGTCCTTGGTCAACTATCATATTTTTACCAGTTTCATGATATTCATCTGTTTTTATCTTTTTACAGTATTTTGTACTATCAGCAAATATCTCATTGAAAGATAACATTCAAATTCCCTACAAACACAAATCTGTTTGCTTTTCCTTTCTAAAAAATAAAAGCAGTGTCACTTCAGAATGTTCCGAAATGACACTGCTTTTTCCAAAATAAATTTGGCGCAGAAAGAGGGATTTGAACCCAATTTTAATTGTTAAAAATCCGCTATAATACTAATACTTTTTGCTATCGTGTCATATTTCGTGTCATAAAAATAAAAAATGAAAATGGGGGTATTTTTTGAAATTAGAAACCATGTATAAAAAAGCGGCTCCGATTATTCGGATCCGAATATTTTCTAATAGATGCGTCCGGTGGGTGTGCCCTTTCCCACATCTCTTTTCTGGTCGCATCATGTATATAATATCACAATCACGGCTTTTTGTCAATAGTTATAAAAAAATCCCACCGGAGCAGGTGCATCAACCGCTTCGGTGGGATTTTTCATTCTAAGAGAGAAGTACGGCTCCTATTTTATCGGTAAACTTATTTTGTATCAAAAGAACTAAATCATAAATAGAACCTAATCCAAATATGCCAAAAGTTAATAAATATAAGATACCTGTTTTCTTTTTTCCAACATAAAATCGATGTAAGCCGGCGATTCCAATAGCATTTAACAGCAACAAGAAAATGGCAACATATTTATTTTTGCTGCTTGCACAAGAGACTGAAGTTGTTTTGATTCTTGGAGTTGATGGATTTTCGGTTCTATTTGTTTGAGTTTTTCCTTCAAGTTTTTCGGCTTCTTCTCTGATGCCTTGACGTAGTTCTTCACTTTGTTGATTTAATTTTTCAACTTCTCTATCAAGTTCCTCTATACTCATGTTGGAATATTTTGGTTTTATTTTTGCCTTTTTTGGGACTCTATCATCTATGTATCGATCGGCTCGAATTTGAAAAGTTCTTCCACAATTTTTGCAAATAAATCTTGGATCTCCATACGCACTATATCCATGATGATTAACATGGTCTGATCCGCATCTGTAACATACCATTGACGACATAAATAACACACCTTTCTTATTCTTCCTGATATTTTTCTTCCAACAAATCTAAAACATCTGCAATTGCACGATGCCGTTTAGAATTACTGAGCTTCGATAGGATTGCTTTGATTTCATACAAATCTGTATCTGTTTCCTGAATCACATTTGCTTGTGTTCCAGTTATGGTCGTTTTTACATTACTGATGTTGTTTCCACTAACTGTTGGACTATCCGTTCTTCCCAACAGATAATCAACGGAACAATCAAGGTAATCAGCAATTTTAGCAAGACTAAAGGAAGCCATTCCCTTAGTATCATTTATTTGCCGAATTGCGTTTACTCCTAAAGAACAATCTACCAGCATTTGTTCCATATTAACTTTTTTTACTTTGCAGATATTTTTTATGCGGTCTTTTGTACACTGTGCATTGTACATAAATATACACCTCTCACTTTGTGCAGTGTTACGAAATCAACGAAAAATAGTTGTTTTATATTGACATCAACGAAATTCCGTTGTATAATAAAATCACAGTTAAGACAAGCACGGCTGACAAGCAGAGCAGCAGGCAGAACAGACAACGGGTACAAATCGACTTGGTACAATGGCGGTTGGCGTTTCTGATTGCTATTTTTGAAAACAGTCATGCTTTACAGCTTAATTGTAACATGTTCAGACAAAAAAGTCAACAATATTATGCAAGAAAAGAGGGTGATAATTTGGTTTTATCCGAAAGTTTCAAACTTGCAAGAACTGCAAAGAATCTAACGCAAACAGAACTTGCAAAGCTGATTGGTTGTACAAAACAGACCATCAGCGACATCGAACGGGGATACCGTCCACCATCGGCGAAAATTGTAAAAGCGATGGCAGAATGTACGGGTTGCTCCGCTGATGAAATCCTTGGCGTAGAAAAGAAAGGAGAAGATGAAAATGAAAGAAATTATCCCGAAGGATGACTACGGCGTATTTGTCGACGGTCATGATGTTGCACTGGTGGACAGCTGCTATGTGGCACAGTATTTTGAAAAGCGGCACGATGCGGTGTTGAGAGACATCCGAGAATTAGACTGTTCAGAAGAATTTTCGCTCCACAATTTTGTGGAGTCAACTTACAAGGATGACCGTGGGAAGAAACAGCCCTGCTACTATATGACCCGTGACGGCTTCGTATTTTTGGCGATGGGCTATCGTGGCAAAAAGGCAGCGAAGTTCAAAGAACTCTACATTCGCCGTTTCAACGAAATGGAACGATTCATCCAGACACTGGTTCTGACCCGAAAGGAATTTCCGCTGCTGACGGAAAACATCAAGCTGCTGCATGACCACCCGAAGCCGTATCATTTCAGCAATGAATGCGATATGATAAACCGAATTGTAACCGGAATGTCAGCGAAACAGTTCCGGCAGGCAAACGGCATTGAAAAAGGAAAGAGCATTCGACCATATTTGTCAGATGCCCAAATTCAGATGATGGAAACCTTGCAAAAGGTGGATGTCGGGCTGCTGGTGTCTGTGCCAGACTTCGAACAGCGGAAACGGTATCTGGAGTGGTACAAGATGAAGCTGGAAGAAAAGGCTACGGGGGTTGTGGCGTGAAGTCAAAACGCTCGGCTGAAATTAAATAAGGTGGTGATAGAGAATGGAAAAAGAACAAAAAGAAAAAGTCATCAATGCCCTTGCAAGCTTCGTTTTGCGTGTAGCAAACGGAGAAGCGACTTCCGAAAAAGAAATAGAAGTTCTTTCGGAAATCGCTTCGATTTTACTGAATGAAATTGAAACAGTAGAAATTACTACATATTACTATTAATATCATTCTTATTTCTGTTCTTTTTTATCATGAAAGGGGGTGGAAATAATGGATGATTGGATGTTGTATGTATCATTGATATTATCAATATTGGCGATTATTATGAATGTTATCACTGCATTTTTGAACCGCTGATATGTTTTGAATTGCTGTAGGAATCTGGAGTGGTTATTTTCTTTTTGATTTTCCCACGGTTGGTTCCAAGAATAATTTCTATAGTCTCACCGCATTTCAAATAGTTTTCGCTTTCGGAAATCATGAAACACCCAGAGTAATAGCCTAATTCTCCAATATAAAATGGAGTTGTAGATGTATAAGATTTATTTTCTGATATGGTAGTTTCTCCACGTTTCTTTTCTGATTCCAGATAAAGCATGCATTCATTCTTCATATTCAAAAAGCCTGAATTGCTTTTTATTTTTATACTTGATATGGTAATTTGCTTGCACGATTTATTGATAAAATTCATTTGAACATATTGCGTAGATACAAATATTCCTGTCATAAATCCAAATGAAATTTCAAGGCTTTTGTGATTTTCATATAAGTGAAGAACAAAATTATATGCAGAAAGGAAGAAAGAGATAACAGAAAGACAAAATGTAATTTTTACCATTGTATTTTCTCGGAAAAAATCAATAATGTTTTGCATATGCAACACGCTCCTTTACTCTGATTATATCACAATTTGACAGGAAATACAACACCTGCTGCCATGCTGGCAACACGGGAGAAAGGAATGAAAAATGATTTTGCTTGCTTTAATTTACGGGATTTTTAATCTCATTCTACTTGCAATCATGGTACTAATAGATAGGTGGTGATTTCTTTGGAAATGATTGCACTGGGAATTGTTCATATGTGCGATGCGTTGCTTCTGACATATTACATCGTAAGGCTATGGCAAGATGAAGCACCAATTGTATTCAGAGTGGCAATGGTGGTTCTTGCAATTTTGTCTTTTTGCATAGGCATTTGTATTCTGACAATAGGGATCTGTAGAGCCTGCTGACCTATCGGCAACACGGGGAGATTGGAGTATATTATGAAACTTTCCAACGAACTTTTTGAAATTGAAATCATTTCGAAATCCGAATTTGTAGACGATTATTCGGCGAAAGACAAGAATTTTCTTGTTACCATATGGAACATTCACGTCAGCGGAGAAGCTTTGTGGCGTTGGTTAACAAGTGAAACGCCGGATTCCGACACTTTCTTCAACAGTCGTGAAGAGTATATAGCTGAAGTTCAACGATGTGAAAATGTACGCAGAGAATTTAAAGAAAAAATCGAAAAATTTCTTGGGCGAGAGAACATCAGTATCAGCCAGGCTCACGCCGAATTTTTCACGGCGATAAAGATTGAAGAGATGGACAACAAATAAGCATCCTGCTGACCTATCGGCAACACGGGGACGATGTGGCAGCATCGTTGGTAACTATCTCCTACTTTGCCTTTATACTAACACGCTTCTGAGCCGTTGAGCGTTATCAGCGGCATCCCAGCCCGTAAGGGCAATAAATTATGAAAGGATGTTGTTTTATGGCAAACCCAATTCAGGCAATGCAGACAACAGGAACCATTGACCCTGTCAAGTTCCTGCAACTGTATCAGGAGTTTCAGACGTTAGACGAATACGCATTTGAGTATGTTCTTGGACTGGTTAAAGGTCTGGCAGTCGCTAAGAGCATGGCAGCATTAAGAAAACAGGAGGAAAGCACAAATGAATGAGAATGAAATTCAGGTATTCATGAATGAGGTTTTCGGAGAAATCCGGATTCTGGAACAGAATGACGGCAAGGTGCTGTTTTGCGGAAAGGATGTTGCAAATTCTTTGAATTATGCAAGCACCGCAAATGCAATTGCTGCACATTGCAAAGGGGTCACCGAAATAATGACCCCTACGAATGGTGGAACTCAAGCGATGAAATTCATCACCGAGGGCGATTTATACCGCCTGATTACACACAGCCGCCGACCGGATGCAGAGAAGTTCGAGCGTTGGGTGTTTGACGATGTGCTTCCATCCATCCGCAAACACGGAGCGTACATGACAGAACAGACGTTGGAACGTGCTTTGACCTCGCCGGATTTTTTGATTGAACTTGCAACGCAGCTGAAAACAGAACAAGAACAACGGCGTAGATTGGAAACCACGGTTGCAGCTCAGAGCAAACAGATGGAGCAGGACAAGCCGAAGGTTCTGTTCGCTGACAGCGTGGCAGCATCCAGCAGCAGTATCCTGATCGGAGAACTTGCAAAGCTGATCAAACAAAATGGCGTGGATATGGGACAGCGGCGGTTGTTTGCGTGGATGCGAGAAAACGGCTATCTGATCAAGCGGTGCGGTTCGGAATACAACCTGCCAACGCAGCGAAGCATGGAGCGTGGACTGATGGAGATTAAAGAAACCAGCGTGATTCATTCCGGCTATACGACCATCAGCAAGACCCCGAAAGTCACCGGAAAAGGGCAGGTCTATTTCATCAATCTGCTGGTCGGGCAGAGAACGGAATAACTTCTGTGGCTAAAAAGTTGTAAAAGCCACCAACCAGCGAAAGGAGAGAATCGCATGGCACGGAAACCAGATCCGAAACCACGGGAATTACCGATGGACATCGTAGCCGGAAACATTG
>ENA-ORTQ01003144-ORTQ01003144.1-human-gut-metagenome-genome-assembly--contig:-NODE-3144-length-12873-cov-2.767280_pt1 | contig 12873 bp, 10 predicted proteins | sample MGYA00241912_ERZ509188 | MGnify/ENA primary metagenome ERZ509188 (study PRJEB26280, sample SAMEA2338849) | human gut metagenome | biome: human gut; feature: human-associated habitat; material: faeces...
CAGCGTGATCCGCTGGTCGAATACCAGCGCGAAGGCTACCAGATGTACAACTCCATGATCGAAGCCATCAAGGAGGAAACCATCCAGCTGCTGTTCCACGTGGACATCGAACGCGTGGCCATGACCGAGGATGAGAGCACCGAATCCGACGAGGATGAGGCCGTGAACGCGGCCGAAGCCGTAATGGGTCTGGATGGCGAAGCCTCCGCCACTGGCGAAACCGCTCCGAGCGAGCCGGAGACCGATGACGAGGCCGAAAAGACCACCATCGATGAACTGGCTGACGAGCAGAAGAACGAGAAGGGCATCGTCGGCATGCAGCCGATCAGCCACGCCGAAGGCAAGGTCCCGGCCAACAAGCGTCCGAAGAGCGAGGAACTCCACTCTCCGTGGGCGGATGGCCGCACTTTCCCGGGAACCGGCAAGAACGCCCAGTGCCCATGCGGTTCTGGTCGTAAGTACAAGATGTGCCACGGCCAGAACGAGCAGTGATTCGCTGAGTCGCTGACTTGCTCATGACATAACCTCCCCCGACCGTAATCGGGGGAGGTTTTCTTTTTTGAAGAATCTTCGATGGGCCGTTTCGTGATATGGACGTGCGGACGTGGGGAAACGTCCAATCGTTACAATTGGCGGCATCAGAACAACAATAAAGGCGTGCGACAGCGCCAAGGAGGGCATCATGGCCGAAATCACATGGAAGTCGATCCTCACCAAGCTGGTCGGAGGGGACCACTTGAGCGCCGAGGAATCCGAGTGGTTCGTCGATGACCTCATGAACGGCAATGCCGATCCGGCGGCCGTTGGCGCGGTACTCGCCACCCAGCAGCAGTTGGGGCTGACCCCCGACGAAGTGCGTGGCGCGGCGAAGGCCATGGTGGCCCATGCCATTCCGCTGCACATCGACGGTGAAACCACCGACATCGTCGGCACCGGTGGCGACGGAGCCTCCACCGTGAACCTGTCATCCATGGGGGCCGTCGTAGCCGCGGCCGCAGGCGTAAAAGTCGTCAAGCACGGCAATCGTGCGGCCTCATCCAAGTGCGGCACTGCTGACTGCTTCGAAGCGCTCGGCCTGCCCATGGATTTGACTCCGGAACAAGTGAGCGAAGTCGGCAACGAATGCGGCATCGCATTCGCTTTCGCACGCACCTTCCACCCCGCCATGCGTTTTGTCGGTCCGATTCGCGCCGCGCTCGGCGTGCCATGCGTGTTCAACGTGCTTGGTCCGCTGACCAACCCGGCAAGCCCGAAGCATATGGCCGTCGGCTGTGCTAATCGCAAGATGAGCCCGATCATGGCCGCCGTATATGCGGCGAACGGCCAGATCGGCATGGTCTACACTTCCCATGAGGGCCTTGACGAGATGGCACCGACCGGTCCGGTCTCCATTTGGGAATTCAAGGACGGCAAGGTTACCGAAAACAAATTCGATCCGACCGTCGAACTCGGCCTCGCCAAAGTCACCATCGCAGATCTGAAGGGTGGCGAACCGACGCTCAACGCGCAGCTGGCACGAGACTTCTTCGCAGGCAAGGATGTGTCGTTCCGTACCACCGCGCTGCTGAACGCCGCTTCCGCAATCGTCGCCGACGGTCATTTGGTGCCGGGCGACGCAAGCTTGGCTGACCGGTTCAAAGCCGCCTACGCCATCGCGGAGCAGACCGTTGACTCCGGCAAGGCCACGGCGCTGCTTGACAAGTGGATCGCCACCGCCCAAGCTGCGAAGAAAGCCTGAAAACGCTGACAACGTATGTGTATGTGAAGACCCCGGCGTAAATATGAACCGCACCCCGATTGTTGGACTGAAGAAATTCAGATTCGATGATCGGAGGTGCGGTTCTTTCGTATGCGTGAGAATCGAAGGAGACGTTACGACGACGGGTTCCGGCACGAGGCGCTGGAGCTCATCAAGTCCGGAGCCGGCAAGGACACGCTCGTCAGAAGGCTTGCCATACCGGTGTATACCGCGAGAAACTGGATCGGGCTGTACAGGTCCAACGGCGAGGAGGCGGTCATGGGAGGCGGCGGCAGCAGACGCTACGACTGGGAGACGAAGGTCGCCGCGGCGCGCGACCACGTCGAGAACGGTCTGACCAAGACGGAGGCCATGGCCAGCAAGGAGATCGTGGCCTGGGACGTGAGCCGCAGTCCGGACCTCGGGCAGCAGAAGCGCCTGCCCGCCGGCGCGGAGCCGATCCTGCACTCGGACATGGGATGGCAGTACCAGCACCAATGGTGGAGGAAGGAGCTCGAACGCCTCGGCATCCGCCAGTCCATGAGCCGCAAGGGCAACTGCCTGGACAACGCGGCGGCCGAGCAGGTCTTCGGCCACTTGAAGGACGAGTTCTACCGCGGCCGTGTGTTCGACTCGTACGAACAGTTCAAACGCGAGCTGGACGCCTACATCATCCATTGGAACACCAGACGACGCCAGATACGACTCGAGGGACGCACCCCGGAGGAGTTCCGGAGCATGTCCCTCGCGGTCTGACCCTGTATCCCAATTAACAACGTCCAACAAACGGGGCGCAGTTCAATAACCGCCGGGGCCTTCACATAGATGGATGTATTCAGTTTGTCGCCAAAGAATCGTCAGACGCGTGCTCCATCATCGAATTCGTCGGTACGCGTTTCACGATGCCCTTTATGCTGCACGATGAGGCCAGCGGCGCCGACCAGCGCACACAAACCGAAAATCGAACCAAGAATCGAAGCCAACGCCGGAACGAACACGGAAGCGATAATGCCGATGACGCCGGCCACCAGCAATATCCAGAACACCAGTTTTGACAGTTTCACATGGCCGATTTCAGGATTCGGCGGCACGAAGTCGTCACCGTAACGGTCCATGACCCGATCCGTGTCAAGCCAGCTCGAACCAGTGAAATCGCGCGGCCCACGACCATTCGCCGGCGCATCATTGGTGAACGTGCCCTGATCCAAGTCATCGATGGACAGCAAAGCCTCTTTTTCCCGACGTTGCGCATGCTTCTCGAAACGTTTCGCACTACGCGAACGTTCCACGGCCTTCAAATCGTCAGCATGCGAATCCGCAAACTCGGCCCAAGCCGCATCCAAGTCGTCCATTGGAGAGCCGCCACCATGCGACGCGTCATTTGGGCGTTCTTCATCGTCATTGCTATTGTTGAGGTCAGTCATACTTATACTCTAATCGGGCGGAGGCCAATCCGCTGGGAGGATCGTGAAGAATGCTCTATTGGTTTTTCGTAAAAGGCTTGGGACCAATCGCCATCCACCGTTTGGGACCGACCGCGCAAGGACTTGAGAACATTCCGCACGAAGGTGGCGCCATCATCGCAGCCAACCATCTTGCCGTCATCGACGATGCGTTGCTGCCGTTGACCTGCCCGCGCATGATTCATTTCATGGGCAAGGCCGAATATTTCGAAGGCAAAGGCATCAAAGGCAAATTCAAGAAATGGTGGTTCACGTCAGTCGGCGTGTTCCCCGTGGACCGTTCCGGCGGTTCCAAATCACTTGGCGCACTGAACCACGCCCGTGAGATCATCGAGGACGGACATCTGTTCGGCATTCACATCGAAGGTACTCGCAGCCCCGATGGACGTCTTTACAAAGGACACACCGGCGCGGCGCGTCTGGCATTCGAAACCGGTTGCCCCATTATTCCGGCCGCCATCATCGGTTCGCGTGAACTGCAGAAGCCAGGACAGGCCATTCCGAACAAAGGCAAGTCCAAGGTGATTTACGGCAAGCCGATTGAAGTCGAGAAGAAATCCGCCGACCAGATTACCCACGATGATTTGCGTTCGCTTACCGACCGCGTGACCCGTGAGATCCAGAAGATGAGCGGACAGGAATACGTCGACGAATACGCGCAGAAGGTCAAGGCCGAGCTCAAAGCCCAGCAGGAGGCCGAAGCGCAGGCACAAGCTGAATCCGCTGCCAAGAAGGCATAAGTTTTCAGCGAGGTTCATTCCAAACCAATCAGGGGTGTCTGTTCCGAAGAATGTTTTCGGAACAGACACCCCTGATTTCTATTTTGTAATCAGGATAATCAGTCGAACAGCGACGAATACATTTTCAAGGTGACGGTATTCGGCGTGCCATCCTCCTGACGCAGTCGCACCTCGGTGCCTCCTACCGGATCCTGCGAAGCGACCTTCTTGTCTTGACTGGAGTCAAGTGTCAGTTGCGAGCTGATCTTCACACTGAATCCCAGCTTCTCCAATGCGGCTTTGGCAGCGGCGGCTTTCTGTCCGACATAATTCGGCAGCGTTACGGTTTCCGGTCCCTTCGACACCACCGCATTGACGCTATCGCCCCAGTGCAACTCGTCTCCGGTCTTCGCGGAAGCGGAAATCACCTGTCCTTGCGGAATCTTGTCATCGAATTGCTCGGTCCAGTTGACGGTGAGCTTGAGCGCATCAAGCGTCTGCTGCGCCTCATCCTTCGATTTGCCCACGACGTCCGGCATGGTAACCGGTTTCGGTCCTTGGGACAGCGTGACGGTAATCTTCGCGTTATGGGGCAGAGTCGCGCCGGGATCCACGCTTAAATCAAGCAACGCGCCCTGAGGTACGTCCATGGAATACGCGTCATCATTGGCCGGAGTCTGTTCGATGTTGTCGAAGCCGGCACGCTTCAACGCGTTGATCGGATCCTTGCCGTTCGCACTGGTGGCATCGAGAATGTCTGTGGGAACAGTGCCCTGCTTAATACCCTTGGACACTACCACCTTGACCTTCTGATGATGACGTTTGCTCACATGCGAACCGACATTCTCCGGGTCGGTGGAGATGACATTGCCAGCCTTGACGGAATCACTGAACGCCTCGGTCTCTTCGTACTCGATATTGGAGAATTTCAGCAGTTCCTCATAGGCGTTCCATTTGATGTTGGAAATACGGCAGGGCTCCGAATCGGAACATGTGAGATCTGCCGGCTGAGGCATGGTCCAGTAGCTGCCCGGTCCTCGGAAATACCACCAGGCATAGCCTCCACCGCCTGCGCAGGCAAGCACGATGGCTGCTACGACGGCGATGATGACAGGTGCACGCTTGCCACTGCGTTTCGGCTGTCCACCACTGACCGGACCGTTCGAGGGGGAAGCTGGAACGTTGTTGGCGGGGACGTCGTTCTTTTCCAAAGCCAAGCGGGTGGTTGCCTCCGGATCTGCCTGCTGCGCCGGCATGACGGTGGTTTTGTTCGGGTTTTCCGGATTGAACTGTCGTGTACGATCGTCGTTCTGACGCACAGGCGGTGCTGGGGGAGCGGGCGGTAGCGGCATCTGCCGGGTGCCATCGCCGGGCATGGTGTCGGCGGCATCGTTTGCGGCCGGGGAAACGGCTGACAGACGGTATTGCCAGTCGTCGATGGTGAGGTTCGATTGCAACTGCTGCAATTCGTCGAATGCCACGGACGCATCCTGGGGACGGTCCTCGACCGCGCGCGCCGTAAGACGGGCGAGGAATGCGGCCACGCCTGCATTGATGCCCGGACAAGCGGTCGTGATATCCGGCACATCCTCATGCACGTGCTTGAACACCAGCGTCACCGGATTGTCCGCGGTGAACGGCACCTTGCCGGCCAGCATCTCCCAAGCCATGATGCCTACGGAATACAGGTCTCCCTGCGGCGTTGCCTGATTGTGCTGAATCATTTCTGGCGCCAGATAGGCGGCCGTGCCCAGCAGCATGCCGGTGGAGGACAGCGTGGCCTGCGACACCGCCTTGGCCAGGCCGAAATCGGTGATCTGCACATGTCCTCGGTCATTGAGCAGAATATTCTCCGGTTTGATATCGCGGTGCACCACGCCTGCGCGATGCGCCGAAGCCAAGCCGTCCAACGTCTCACCGACTATGCGTAGCGTCTCACGAACGCTGAACGTGACTTGCTGGTTCATTTCGTACCGCAGGTTCACGCCATGCACGTACTCCATGACAAGAAAATCCAGTCCATCGAACTCACCGGTGTCATACACCTGCACGATATGGGGATTGGCTATTGCTGCTGCGGAACGGGCCTCGCGATGGAAACGTTCCACGAACTGGTCGCGTTGTGGGCCCTGTGCCAGCTGTGTGTGCATGATCTTAATGGCGACGGTACGTCCCAGACGCTCGTCAACAGCTTGATACACCGTGGCCATGCCGCCATCGGCGATTCTGCTGACGACTCGGTACCGGCCTTCGATGACCTGGCCTTCGGGGGCATGCTGGGCTTCACTCATGGCTAATCGGTACGATTCCTTCTTCAAAAAACGTTTCGCGACAAAGATGTGTTCACTTGTAGTCTACAAGGAATGGTTTGCGGAAGATGCGATGAACACGGGTCTTTCACAGTGCGGCGGCATCAGCCCTGTTCCCGCACAATCGGTACGAAACGTGCGCATGCTTCGGTAAGCGTGTCTTTGCGATCCTGCGATAGTTCAAGCGTCTCGATGGCGGCCTTCGACTCGAGCCACAGACCGGCGATCCGTTCCTTGGAACGTGCGATGGCACCAGTGGACTCGAACAATGCGATGGCACGCCTAACATGTGCCTCGTCACGTGATTCGGCTTCCCACATGTCGATGAGTTCACGTCGTTCGACATCGCCGGCAGCCTCAATCGCATCGGCCAGCAACACCGTGCGTTTGCCTTCACGGATATCACCGCCCACCGGTTTGCCGGTATTGCGGCTCGACCCGATGACGTCCAGAAGATCGTCCGCGAGCTGGAACGCCAAACCAAGAGGCAATCCAATCGCCAGTGCGAGCCTGCGCGCGTCCGCAGGGGCGAGGCCGGCGGCAAGCATACCGAATTCCAAAGGTGCGATAGTGGTATAACTGGCGGTCTTCCAACGGAAGACATTCAAAGAGGCCGACGCCAGCCCTTCAGGATCGTCTAACGTATTGAGTTCCACGGCCAAATCGAGTACTTGGCCGATTTCCACTTCACGGTGCATATTCAGGAAGGCCGACACCACGGAAGACCCGGAGCCAAGCCGGCAAGCCGCTTTATTGGCGATATCCACGCTCGCGGTGGCCAGCATATCACCCAACATGATGCCCAAACCATGGCCGATGGCATCACTATGGGTATCCGTGGCAAGCGCACGATGAGCGGACGGCTTGCCACGGCGCAGATCGGAATCGTCGATGATGTCGTCATGCACCAACGCGCCGGTCTGAAACACTTCGATCGCGCATGCCAGATCCAACACCGCATCCATATCACGTTCCGCCACATCCTGCGGCGCGAACGCACGGAACGCATCCAACGTCAGCAACGCCCGCAGACGTTTGCCGCCCTCACTTGACATGACCGCCTGCTGCGCCACCGCATCAGCGACGGCTTTGCAGGAATTCGCCACCGGATCGTCCGCATGCAGGAACGAAAAATCCCTTACCAGCGAGAGCGTGCGCGTTTCAATCTGTTCCAAATCGGAAGAGCTAGTCATGGGTCAAGGTTATCCACACACATTCGACAAGAAGAAAACATAATGATTGCAGCGGGTGAGACGGTGCCGGACGTTTCGTGACACGCCGAGCTTCACGTTCTCCGACCACAGGGGTGCCGAAACGCCTCATTGCATTGCCGGATGATGCATAGTTCCAACAAAGCGGCCTGCATCAAGCGACCGCTCCGATACGCCAAGGAGGACGAGACATGAAGACGATCGACGAGCCCATGCCGATATGCGAAGCCGAGATGGAACGGCTTGAAGACCAATTGGTGGAGGATTGCAAATCGCTGGGCATGGCGGAGAGCATACGCGATTTCCTGCAGGAGCCATTCTCGGAATGGATGGATGAGCTGGCCGATGAATCGTCGGGAGGTGACGATTCATCGCCAGAATGCAGACTGTCCAGAAACGGTGCGGGAGCACTTGCCATCGCCATGCAGCAGACCATGGCGGTGCGTGACGCGCTGCTGGTCTCCATCATCGTGGATGAACGACGTTCGTCACGTGACTTTCTCATGGGGTTCATGGCCAATCCGACACTTCCCGGCAACACGCGTCATCTGGAGGAATCCCTCAACGGATCGTTCCGTGACGCATCAAGAAAACCCGACACGAAACGTTGCGACAACGGCGTCAACATGATGTTCGACATCATCGGGATGGTCCCCGAACGGTATCATGTGCAGCCATTGGCCATCATCAGTTATGTGCTGTGGTGGATGGGCGATGAGCGCGCCATGCTGTGCGCGATGCGTGCGCTCGCGTTGGATGAGAATTGTTCGCTCGCGGCGATCATCTGCTCCGCGGCGCATCGTCATATCGGACCGGTATGGGCCGAAGAGACATAGAGCAACACGCCGAAAGGAAGCGGTACTTGCGCATGGTGAGCTCAACACGCGGGAATAATCGTCCTTGCAAGATGGTTAACTCACATAGTTGACGATTTGCCCTTGCCAGAAGTGGGTCCATATGGTATACGCTTCCGGCGGGATCAATAGGAGGATAAGTTTGGCCACCAAGGAAACGACGGTAAATACGGAACAGACTGATCTGACCGAAAAGACCACCTCCGGGAAAAAGGCCTCCACGCGCAAGCCTGCTGCCAAGAAGGGCGAGTCCTCAAAGACCGCTACGAAGACGTCGCGCAAGACGGCCGCGAAGAAGACCTCCGCCGCCAAGAAAAGCAAGAAAGCGGAAGAAGAAGAGAACCTGATCGAGCAGGACGCCCCTGAAGACGATCCCGTCGAGGATGACGATCTTGATGATTTCGACGATGACCTTGATGACGTGGACGACGAAGGGGAGGATGACGACCTCGACGAGGACAATATCGACGAGGATGACGATTCCGAACTGGAAGACGATGACGAAGACAAGCGCAAAAAGCCGGAAGAGCCCAAGGAAAAAGGCGCTTTCGTGGTGCGTGACGATGATGACGACGACAATCTGACGCCGTCCGGCAATCCGAAGCGTCGTGTGATCGCAGCCGGCGCCACCGCAGATCCGGTCAAGGATTACCTGAAGCAGATCGGCAGAGTGAACCTGCTGAACGCCGAACAGGAAGTCGACCTGTCCGAACGCATCGAGGCCGGTCTGTACGCCCAACATCTGCTGGACACGGAATCCGACAAGATGGATTTCAAGCGCCGGCGTGAACTGAAGTGGGCCGCGAACGACGGCAAGCGCGCCAAGGACCATCTGCTGGAAGCCAACCTTCGACTCGTGGTCTCTCTTGCCAAGCGCTATACGGGCCGTGGCATGCTGTTCCTCGATTTGATTCAGGAAGGCAATCTTGGTCTGATTCGTGCCGTAGAGAAGTTCGACTGGAAGAAGGGCTTCAAGTTCTCCACGTACGCCACATGGTGGATTCGCCAGGCCATCACCCGTGCCATGGCTGATCAGGCCCGCACCATTCGTGTGCCTGTGCATATGGTGGAAGTCATCAACAAGCTGTCCCGCGTGCAGCGCCAGATGCTTCAGGACCTCGGCCGCGAACCTACGCCGGACGAACTGGCCCGCGAGCTCGACATGCCGGTCGAGAAGGTGCAGGAAGTGCAGAAGTACGGGCGTGAGCCGATTTCCCTGCACACGCCGCTGGGCGAGGATGGCGATTCCGAGTTCGGTGATCTGATCGAAGACACCGACGCCATCGCACCGTCCGATGCCGTCGCCTTCTCGCTGTTGCAGGAGCAGTTCAAGCAGGTGCTTGAAACGCTGTCTCCGCGTGAGGCTGGCGTCATCAAGATGCGCTACGGTTTGGAGGACGGCCAGCCGAAGACGCTGGATGATATCGGACGTGTGTATGGCGTGACGCGCGAACGTATCCGCCAAATCGAATCGAAGACCATGTCCAAGCTGCGCCATCCGTCCCGTTCGCAGACGCTGCGCGACTTCCTGGACCAGTGATAGTAATCAGACGCGAGTAAATGAAGTCGAGAAACCGGCATGAACGCAGGGTTTCTCGACTTCATGTCTTGTAAGGCGACAATTGAAAGGGAACATGGCTAAGGATAATTACGGTGCTGAGAGTCTTACCGTGCTCGAAGGCTTGGATGCGGTGCGCAAACGTCCGGGCATGTACATCGGCACCACCGACTGCCAGGGCCTGATGCACTGCCTGTGGGAGATCATCGACAATGCCGTCGATGAGGCTCTTGCGGGAGCCTGCAACCACATCATCGTGACCTTGCATGACGATGGTTCCGTTGAAGTGGCGGACAATGGCCGAGGCATTCCGGTGGACGTGGAGCCGAAAACCAAGCTCACCGGCGTGGAAGTGGTGCTGACCAAGCTGCATGCCGGCGCCAAATTCGGCAATTCCTCGTATGGCGCTTCCGGCGGTCTGCATGGTGTCGGCTCATCCGTGGTGAACGCATTGAGCTCCCGTCTCGACGTGGAAGTGGATCGTGACGGCAAAACCCACCACATGGCTTTCCATCAGGGCCACCCCGGAGTGTATTCCGACGTTGATCCGGAACACCCGTCTCCCGATTCGCCATTCAAGAAGACGCGCAAGAATCGTCCCACCGAACTTGAGATCATCGGCAAAATCAGTCCGAAGACCACGGGTACCCGCATCCGCTATTGGGCGGATCCGGAGATTTTCAACGACACCGCTGAATTCAGCTATGACCAGCTCATCGACCGTGTACGGCAGACCAGTTTCCTGGTGCCAGGGCTGAAAATCACCGTCATCGACGAGAACATTCCCGAAACCGGCGACGAGTCCATTGACGAAATGCTGGAAGTCGATGACAATGTCATCGAACAGGTGACGGAAGAGAACACGTCCGCTGAAACGGATGATATCGGAACCTCTGCCGACATACTGCAGGAGGATTCAGCCGAAGCTGATGAATCAGCCGAATCGCAAGAAAACGATGCTGCCACGCAATCGCAGGAAACCGTTTCCCAACCCGTGCAGCCGAAATATCCGCATGCGCGCGTCGAAGAATTCTGCCATACCGGAGGCGTGAAGGATTTCGTCGACTTCCTGTCCAAAGGCGAAGCGGTCTCCGATATTTGGCGCATCGCCGGCGAGGACACATATGTTGAAGAAACGCAGGCGGTCGGAGACGATGGTGAACTGCATGCGCAGAAGGTGACGCGTGATTGCGCAGTCGATATCGCCATGCGATGGACCAACGGCTACGACACCACCATGCGCAGCTTCGTCAACGTGGTGGAGACGCCCGGCGGCGGCATGCACGTGGACGGCTTCCTCCAAGGCATCACCAAGCAGGTGCGCAAGGCCATCGAGGACAACGCGCGCAAACTCAAGGTGAATCTCAAGGATTCCCATATGAAGGTGGAACGTGACGACATTCTCGCCGGTCTGGTGGCCGTCGAAGTAGCGCACCGGCAGCTGTGTCAGCCTGTCGAACACCTGCTGGCGCATTTGGAAGACAATCTTCTGGCTCAGCTGAATCATCAAAATGGACAGGATGTAGGAGAGCAGCGAACTGACGGCGTAAAAGACAATCATCAGCCCGCAGTAGAAGAACACCGTGGGGAAGTCCGCCTGGCCGGGCTCTATGCCAATGGCGTCGATGGCCGCGCCGGAGAGCATGGGCCCCAGCAAGGCCAGCAGGTTGCTGGCCACCGTGAGGAGCACCGCCCCCAGGGCCATCCACTTGTGGGCGTAGATGTAGGTCCAAAGGCGCAGCAGGACCTTCTTCCTATCCTTGGGCTTTTCGATGGGGCCTCTGGGTCCTCTTGGCATTTAGACCACCTCCTTTTCCCGGGCTTCCAGCGCCCCGTCCTGGCTGTATCCCATCTGGGAGTGGGCGATGTCCTGGTAGACGGGGCAGGAGCGCAGCAGCTCCTGATGGGTGCCGTAGCCCAGCTCCTTGCCCTCCTCCAGCACCAAAATGTGGTCCGCGTGGAGAATGGAGCTGACCCGCTGGGCGATGATGATGGTGGTGATGCCCTGGTATTCCTCCCGCAGCGCCTTGCGCAGGGCGGCGTCGGTCTTGTAGTCCAGGGCGGAGGAGGAGTCGTCCAGAATTAAAATCTCCGGCGAGCCCGCCAGGGCCCGGGCCACCAGCACCCGCTGCTTCTGCCCGCCGCTGAGGTTGGTGCCCTTGCTGGTGAGCATGTGGCCGAAGCCGTCGGGCAAGGCGGAGATAAACTCCAAGGCCTGGGCGCACCGGGCGGCCTTTTCAATCTCCTGGGGGGGCAGGTGGCGGCCAAAGTCGATGTTCTCATAGATGCTGTCCGCAAAGACCACGTCGTTTTGGAACACCACGCCAAACTTCCGGTGGAGCTCCTCCAGGGGGATGGAGGTGATGTTCCGGCCGCCGATTTGAATCAAACCGGCGTCGGCGTCGTACAGCCGCATCAGCAGGGCCATCAAGGTGGACTTGCCGCAACCCGTGGCCCCGATGACGCCCAGGGTCTCCCCGGGCTTTAGGCGGAAGGAGATGTCCTCCACGTTGGGCTCGGTGTGGTTGTAGGAGAAGGTCACGTGGTCAAAGACAATGTGATAGGGGCTTTCCTCCGGCTGCTGGGGGGTGACGTGAAGGTCCTCGGGGGTTTCCAGCACCTCTTGGATGCGGGAGCCCGAGGCAATGCCCTTGGAGCACATGACGAAAATCCGGGTGACGGCCATCATGGCGTTGAGGATGATGGTGAAGTAGCTTAAAAAGGCGATGATATTCCCCGCGGAGCTGACCCCCGCGTTGACCCGGAAGGCGCCCACCACAATGACAAGGGTCAGGCCCCCGTTTAAAAACAGGTTCATCATGGGGTTGGTCAGGGCCATGGTGATGCCCGCCTTTTTCTCCCGGCGCACCAGCTCCCCGTTGACCTGGGCAAAGTGCTCCCGCTCGTAGTCGGTTTTGGAAAGGGCCTTGATCACCCGGATGCCGGAGATGGTCTCCCGCACGGTGCGCACCACCCCTAAGGTGGTGTTGTAGTTGCCCGGCGTCATCAGCACATGGTATT
>ENA-ORTQ01003146-ORTQ01003146.1-human-gut-metagenome-genome-assembly--contig:-NODE-3146-length-12871-cov-3.354713_pt1 | contig 12871 bp, 10 predicted proteins | sample MGYA00241912_ERZ509188 | MGnify/ENA primary metagenome ERZ509188 (study PRJEB26280, sample SAMEA2338849) | human gut metagenome | biome: human gut; feature: human-associated habitat; material: faeces...
CATGCTGATGGACCATGGGGAGAGCTTTTATTACTATTCCCTTACCCAGAAAAGAGAGACCTGGAACCGGAGTATCGGCTGGTATTCTTTTCACCAGGATGAAGTGAAGTTTCAGCAGCTGACTATGGACAGCAGCACAAGGCCGGTGCTGGTACGCCTTGAGGAGCCGAAGAAGACGGTTCTCCCATCACTTACAGCACCTGAGGAAGAGGGAGAGAAGGCTGTGGAAGCCAGAGATGAGGCTTTCCGTGATTTTATTAAGGAGACTCTTGGAACCGGTCTTTTTTCCAGCATTCAGATCACAGGATATGGATTCAGCCCGGATTGGGCGAAAATGTCCATCGGAAGCCTTTGCATGCAGAGAAGAAAAGTCTATTACGGCAACAACCTTTTCGCAAAGGGTGCCTGCGCTGCCGGAAAAGAGCGGATGGAGGATAAGATCCTTAAGGGCTACCGTTATATGAGCCCGGCACTGGTTCTGAAAGACATTGGAATGGATATGCGGGTGATGGGTGCGCCTGCCTATTATCCTCTTATTGAAGCCGGAAAGAACTGGTATGAGTGCAAGGCCAGCTGCGAGCTGATTTTGGATGATACCGCAGAGCTTGTTTTTGTGGTGGGAACCTTCGGCGAGAAGCAGAAAAAGAAGGTGATCATGGGACTGCCGGGATTGCCGGAGCGTCCGAATAAGACCACAAGACTGTCTCTTTCCCTTGCGTATGTATCACAGAAGCGCTGCCGTGTTCAGGTAAAGGACCTGGGCTTTGGGGAGATGTTCCCGTCAAGCGGCAAGGTCTGGGATGAACTGGTAGAGTGGTAAAGGAGGCAGGAACATGAGCGGATATATTTTATGTCAGACAAAAAAGGCCGGAAAGCCTTATTTTGTGGAGAACATCAGCACGAATATTTATTCACTGGAAGAGCTTTGCTATTACCTGTACCATAACCTGTATCTGGTGGATTCCTCTGTTATGAATGAGGGCTTATGTATCTGGATCAGCGAGGAACTGGATCTGCCAAGGCTGGCAGCCAAGCTTCGTCCCCATCTTGGCAAATTTGCAAGTATTGAGGATGTGCTTTATCCCATTTTTAAGGAGATCAATTATCTTACCTATGATGAGCTGAAGGCCCTGAATGTGAAGCTGGCAAAGCTGGATCAGGAGGCGCCTCTTCTTCGCCAGAAGCAAAAGGGAGATGCGTTGGTGGCAAACAAAATGTACGTCAGTGCCATCAAGGTTTACCAGCAGCTTCTTAAGAAAGAGGGGCTGGAGCAGGTGAAGCCGGGGCTTACTATGAGCATCTGGCACAATTTGGGATGTGCGTACAGCTATCTTTTCCAGATGGAGAAGGCATTGGAATGCTTCTGGGAGGCATTCCTTACAGAGAGCAGCGACAAGGAACTGATCTGCTACCTGCTTGCGTACAGAAGCGTAAAGAAGCCGGAGGAGTATGAGAAGAAGCTGAAGGTGTTAAATGTTTCTTCTGAGGTGAAGGCTGCTTTGAAGGAAGCGCTGGATCAGTTTTCCCAGAAAAAAGAGATCAGCATCAGACCAGGCAGGACGGACGAAATGCTGGAAAAATTAACAGGGGAGTATCACAGGAGCACAGGTTCATGATGAATCTGTGCTTTGCTATTTGTTTTTTATCTCCGGCATTAAAATTTCATGTTGACAGAAACGCTTTCGTATGCTACCATACAAACATGCTTTAACATGGTAGCGTGAAAACGTACTAAAATTACTTTGAGAACAACTTTCAGGAGGATAGATATTATGAAGAAGAGAATGCTGGCGATTATGATGAGTGCCCTGATGGCAGCAGGCGTGTGTTCCGGTGTAACTGTTTATGCAGATGCAGACAGCAAGACACTGACTGTTGGATTTGATGCAGAGTATCCGCCATTTGGATATATGGATGAGGACGGTGAGTATGTTGGATTTGACCTGGATATTGCACAGAAGGTGTGCGACAACCTTGGATGGGAACTTGTGAAGAAGCCGATCAACTGGGATTCCAAGGACATGGAGCTGAATTCCGGAAACATCGACTGCATCTGGAACGGCTTCACGATCAACGGACGTGAGGACGACTACACCTGGTCTGATCCATATCTGAACAATGAGCAGGTTATGGTAGTTGCTTCTGATTCCGGAATTGATACTCTTGCAGATCTTGCTGGCAAGAACGTAGTGGTTCAGGCAGCTTCCGCAGCACTGGATGCGCTGAACAGCGATGATAACAAAGACTTGACAGACAGCTTCGGTTCCCTTACTGAGAACCCGGATTACAATACCGCATTTATGAACATTGATTCCGGTGCAGCAGATGCCGTTGCAGTTGATATCGGTGTTGCCAAATACCAGCTGGCTCAGAGAGAAGAGGGCAAATACAAGATCCTTGACGAGCCAATCCAGAGCGAGCAGTACGGCATCGGCTTTGCCAAAGGCAATGAAGAGCTCCGCGATACGGTATGGGCAGAGGTTATGAAGCTGTACGAGGACGGCGAGATCGATAAGCTGGCAGAACAGTATGGAGTCGCAGATATGCTTTGCCTTGTAGATGAGGACAGCAAAGACGCAGAAGATGAGAATGCGGATACAGAAGAAGCTGCTGATGCAGAAACAGAAGATGCAGCTGAGGATGAGGCTGAATAATCCTTGAAATTGCCGCTGAGTTTTGATTCAGTTAAATTCAATATATTAGAACAAATTATTTTGTACATAGAAAAGCAGAGAAGAGGGTACCTGGCGCACCCTCTTTTCTTAGCGAGAAGGATGTCTGACGGAAAAAGGGTGCTTTGTAATTCACAGAGGTGAAAAAATGTGTCAGACAGACATCTTAGAATACAAGTATCAACAGGAGGAAATCAAAAAACTATGAGTTTTAGTGTGATGTTAAGCCAGCTTGCAAAGGGAATGACGGTAACCACCGAGATTTTCTTTGTAACCCTTGTTTTTTCCCTGCCCCTTGGACTTCTGGTCTGCTGGGGAAAAATGTCCAAAATACCAGTGATCCGGTGGATTATGACCGCCTATATTTCCATCATGCGCGGAACGCCGCTGATGCTGCAGCTGATGGTAGTATATTTCGGCCCTTATTTCATTTTCGGAATCCGCATTTCCATGGGCTACAGCCTGATTGCGGTATTCATTGCCTTTACCATTAACTACGCAGCCTATTTTGCAGAAATTTACCGCGGCGGAATTGAGTCCATGCCGGTAGGCCAGTACGAAGCAGCTAAAATCCTTGGCTATTCCAAGGCACAGACCTTCTTTCGCATCATCCTGCCTCAGGTATTTAAGCGAATCCTTCCGTCCATCACCAATGAGGTGATCACCCTGGTCAAGGACACCTCCCTTGCCTTCGTAGTAGCAGTAGCCGAAATGTTCACCCTGGCCAAACAGATCGCCAGCTCCCAGACCACTATGGTTCCTTTTGTGGTAGCCGCCGTATTTTATTATGTATTTAACCTTCTGGTAGCTGTGATCATGGACAAGGTAGAGAAAAAACTGAATTATTATCGTTAAGAAGAATGGAGTCCCTCATTATGAAACTATTTGAAATGAAACACATAAAGAAAAGCTTCGGAGCTCTGGATGTGCTCCGCGACATTTCCCTGGAAGTAGACCAGGGCGAGGTCCTCAGCATCATCGGCCCTTCTGGTTCCGGCAAGTCCACCCTGCTCCGCTGCGCCACCGGTCTGGAAATCCCGGACTCCGGCGAAATCATCAAAAATGGAAAAATCGGCCTGGTATTCCAGAACTTCAATCTTTTCCCCCATTTTTCCGTCATCAAAAATATTGCTGACGCCCCCATTAAAGTCCAGAAACGAGACAAAAAAGAAGTCTACGCCCAGGCAAGAGAGCTTTTGAAAAAAATGGGACTCTCTGACAAAGAAAACTATTACCCCTATCAGCTTTCCGGTGGACAGCAGCAGAGAGTTTCCATTGCCAGGGCTTTGTGTATGAACCCGGATATTCTGTTTTTCGATGAACCAACATCCGCCCTTGACCCGGAACTTACAGGAGAGATCCTGAAGGTTATTAAGGATTTGGCAGCCGAACACATCACTATGGTAATCGTCACCCACGAGATGAATTTTGCCAAAGATATTTCTGACAGGATCATTTTCATGGATGATGGCCTCATTGCAGTAGAAGGTACCCCGCAGGAGGTATTTTCCTCTGAACATGTACGAATGAAGGAATTCCTGGGGAAATTCCATCAGGGGCTTGCTTAAAATCTTTGGATGTTATATAATCCCCTTGTATGTGGAAAAGACTGAGGCATCAGTCTGCCCTGAAATATAGGAAATTTATCCACATTATGTCTGTAGTCCGGTATTTGCCGCATACAGACAGGCTGCAAAGTGAATTATAAATATTTACTTAGAAACAGGAGAAAAAAGAATGAGTACAGACAGATATACAAGCCCTTTGTCTGAGCGTTACGCCAGCAGGGAAATGCAGTACATTTTTTCACAGGATATGAAATTCCGCACCTGGAGAAAACTCTGGATCGCTCTGGCAGAGACTGAGAAAGAGCTTGGACTGAACATTACCCAGGAACAGATTGATGAACTGAAGGCTCATGCAGATGATATCAACTATGATGTTGCCAGAGCACGTGAGAAAGAAGTGCGTCATGATGTTATGTCCCATGTATATGCTTACGGTGTGCAGTGTCCGAAAGCAAAGGGAATTATCCATCTGGGAGCCACATCCTGTTATGTAGGAGATAATACAGATATCATCGTTATGACAGAAGCACTGAAGCTGGTTCAGAAGAAGCTGGTGAATGTAATTGCAGAGCTTTCAAGATTTGCTGACAAATATAAAGATCAGCCAACACTTGCATTTACACATTTCCAGCCGGCACAGCCAACTACAGTGGGTAAACGTGCTACACTGTGGACACAGGAATTTATGATGGATCTTGAAGATCTTGAGTATGTTCTTGATACCATTAAGCTTCTTGGCTCCAAGGGTACTACCGGTACACAGGCAAGCTTTCTTGAGCTGTTTGACGGAGATCAGGAGACCATTGACAAGATTGATCCTATGATCGCTGCGAAGATGGGCTTTAAGGAATGCTATCCGGTATCCGGACAGACCTATTCCCGCAAGGTTGACACTCGTGTTGTGAATGTGCTTGCAGGAATTGCAGCAAGTGCGCACAAGATGTCCAACGATATTCGTCTTCTTCAGCATCTGAAAGAGGTTGAAGAGCCATTTGAGAAATCCCAGATCGGATCTTCTGCTATGGCATATAAGAGAAACCCCATGAGAAGTGAGCGTATAGCTTCTCTTTCCAGATATGTAATGGTAGATGCCTTGAATCCGGCCATCACCTCTGCTACCCAGTGGTTTGAGAGAACTCTGGATGATTCTGCCAACAAGCGTCTTTCTGTTCCGGAAGGCTTCCTTGCAATTGACGGAATCCTGGATCTGTGTCTGAATGTTGTAGATGGTCTTGTAGTCTATCCGAAGGTTATTGAAAAACATATGATGGCTGAGCTGCCTTTTATGGCAACTGAGAATATCATGATGGATGCAGTAAAAGCCGGCGGAGACCGTCAGGAGCTTCATGAGCGTATTCGTGAGCTTTCTATGGAAGCCGGAAAGAACGTAAAGGTAGAGGGTAAAGATAACAACCTTCTTGAGCTGATCGCAGCAGATCCTGCATTTAACCTGACCTTAGAAGAGCTCCAGAAGACCATGGATCCGAAGAAATATGTAGGTCGTGCGAAAGAGCAGACTGAGACCTTCGTTTCCAAAATTGTGAAGCCTGTTCTGGATGCACATAAGGAAATGCTTGGAATGACAGCAGAAATTAATGTCTGATAAACAGAATTTTTATAGTAATAAATCAATTCGATCAAACACAGGAGGAATTTGAGTTATGATCAAAGCAGTAGTTGGAGCAAACTGGGGAGATGAAGGTAAGGGTAAAATTACCGACATGCTTGCTGAGAAAGCTGATATTATCGTTAGATTCCAGGGTGGTGCAAATGCAGGACATACCATTGTAAACGACTATGGTAAATTCGCACTTCACACTCTGCCGTCAGGTGTATTTTACGGACACACCACAAGTGTGATCGGCAACGGTGTTGCACTGAATATCCCTGTATTTTTCAAAGAATACAATGAGGTTGTAAGCAAAGGTGTTCCGGCACCGAAGATTCTGATCTCTGACAGAGCACAGATGGTTATGCCGTATCACATTCTGTTTGACCAGTATGAGGAAGAGCGTCTGGGAGGCAAATCTTTCGGTTCTACTAAATCCGGTATCGCACCTTTCTATTCTGACAAATATGCAAAAATCGGTTTTCAGGTAAATGAGCTTTTTGACGAGGATCGCCTGAAGGAGAAACTGGCAAGCGTTTGTGAAACTAAGAACGTTCTTCTTGAGCACTTATACCACAAACCGCTTCTGAACGTTGATGAGCTTTTTGCAGAGCTGATGGAATACAAGAAAATGGTTGCACCATATGTATGCGACGTTTCCCTGTACCTGAATAATGCTTTGAAAGAGGGCAAGGAGATCCTTCTTGAGGGACAGCTTGGAACTTTGAAAGACCCTGACCATGGTATTTACCCAATGGTTACCTCTTCTTCCACACTGGCTGCTTACGGCGCGATCGGAGCTGGTGTACCTCCATATGAAATCCAGAAGATCGTTGTAGTAAGCAAGGCTTATTCCAGTGCTGTAGGTGCTGGCGCATTTGTTTCCGAGATTTTCGGAGAAGAGGCTGACGAGCTTAGAAGACGCGGCGGTGACGGCGGAGAGTACGGCGCTACCACAGGACGTCCGAGACGTATGGGATGGTATGACTGTGTGGCTTCCAAATACGGCTGCCGTCTTCAGGGTGCTACTGATGTGGCATTTACGGTACTTGATGTACTTGGATACCTGGATGAGATTCCGGTTTGCGTAGCTTATGATATCGACGGAGAAATCACCACTGAGTTCCCGACCACAGCTAAGCTTGAGAAAGCAAAACCTGTGATCGAGAAGCTTCCAGGCTGGAAATGCGATATCCGCGGAATCAAGAATTATGAGGATCTTCCGGAGAACTGCAGAAAATACATCGAGTTCATTGAGGAGAAGATTGGATATCCGATCACCATGGTTTCCAACGGACCGGGAAGAAACGATATCATCTACAGAAATAAATAATTGGAAGAAAGCGGAATGGGATTTCCGCCTGACCTTGAGGGATAACACTGCGCCGGAGGATTTTCTCCGGCGCAAGCTGTATCTGGATGATTTTCCTTTGAACAGGTCAGAGCTTATTTCAGAGAAAAAATAAATACAGGTGTTAATAAATGAAGAATTTTAAACGAATAGCAGCCATTCTTGGAGTGGTAATTTTGCTGGCAGTGTGCTGTCTGCCCATGATCTTTGCGTTTGGAAGCGGGGAGAATTCCCAGGGGAATTTTAAGGCAGCAGTGGGCAGCGTCATTCTGGTGCCAGTGCTGGCTTATGTATTTTTGATGGTTTACAAGCTTCTGAAAAAAGAGGATAAGGAGGCAGAGGGCGAAGTGAAAAATATTATTTTTGATGTGGGACAGGTTCTGGTTTCCTATGAGTGGGAAGATTATCTGAAAAGTTTCCATTTCCCGGAAGAAGAGGAGAAGCTGATCGCAGAGGCTGTGTTTAAAAGCCAGACCTGGAATGAGCGTGACCGGGGACTTTTCCCGGAGGAAGAGTACCTGAAGCAGTTTATTGCCGCACTTCCGGCTGAGTATGAGGAGGATGTGAAGCGGGTTCTTAGAGAATCTGAGAAAACGATCCAGATTAAGGATTACGCTGAGACCTGGACCAGCTACCTGAAGAGCCAGGGCTATCATCTGTATATTCTGTCAAATTACAGTCAGTTTATGCTGGATCACACCAGAGCGAATAAAATGCCTTTCCTGAAAAATATGGACGGTGTTATTTTCTCCTGTGAGGTAAAGGAAATCAAGCCGGAACCCCAGATTTACAGGACCCTTCTTACAAGATTCGGATTGAAGCCAGAGGAAAGCGTGTTCTTGGATGACCGCCCGGAGAACTGTGAGGCCGCAAGAGTGCTTGGCATTCACGCCATTGAATTCCATAATCTGAAGCAGGCTGCGAAGGAACTTGAGAAGCTTGGGGTGAAGTAGAACCATACAAATATAAGGGCAAAGGATGTTTCGAAGATGAATTATTTTGACTGCCATGCAGATACACTTACGGAGATTATTTCAGGAGAAACCCTGGATCAGAATTCCGGGGATCTTGACTTAAACCGGCTGGGGGATTTTGTGGAAAATTACACCCAGATTTTTGCAGTGTGGAAGGATGCACAGAATTTAAATAAAGAGGATCCTGACAGGGACTTTCTGCAGCTGTATCACCGTGCAATTGCATATCTTGAGGAAGAAAACCGGAAAATCCTGCTGTGCAAAAGCGGTGAGGACATGAAAAAGGCGCATAGCATGAGAAAAGCAGCTGCCTTTTTATCCATAGAGGACATTTCCCTTATGGGAAAATACGTGGAAAATGTGAGAGAGATGGGCTTTCGCTTTGCTATGCTGACCTGGAATTATGAGAATAAATATGGATGCGGAGCTGCCTTTGACCAGGAGAAGGGTCTGACATCTGAGGGAAAAGAACTGGTGAAAACTCTTCTTTCCCAGAATCTGGTAATGGATGTTTCCCATCTGTCCGATCAGGGTGTGGAAGACCTGTTTGGGCTGACAGACAGACCCATCATTGCGTCCCACTCAAATGTAAGAGAAGTGAGGGACAGACCGCGAAATATAAAGAAAGAACATTTGAAGGAACTGATTCGCAGAAAGGGAATCATTGGAATGAATTTCTTTTCCAATTTTGTGGGAGAAGAGCCCAAGGTGGAGGACCTGCTTCGCCATATGGATCAGGTTCTGGAAATGGGAGGAGAGGACTGCCTTGCCATTGGCAGTGATTTCGACGGCTGTTCCGGAAGATTCCCGGAAGGAATTAAGGGCGTTCAATCTGTTCCAGACCTGCGCAGAGCCCTTCTTGCCCATGGCTTTGGTGAGAGCCTGGTGGAGAAGATTTTCCATGAAAATGCATACCGGTTTGTTTTGGAAAATGTAAAATAGAAGAACAAAATGTAAGCGCCCCGGATTCTGAGAGTACGTCAGAACCCGGGGCGTTTCGGGGAGGATATAAGTTGATCTATATTACTGTTCACTGGTACTGTTCCGCGAGGTGTTTTGTGTGAACAAAGTTCACAGAAAACCCGAGAATTAAGTTTGCGCAGCAAACGCTGCTTCTTGTGCATTGCACAAGAAGGTTCGTCTTTCTGTGCATTGCAAAGCGTGTTGCTGGGCACAGAGTGAACAGTAACAATCTCATTTGTCTTTTGTACTGCCATATCATTGAAGGGGGTTCAATGAATTTGCTGTTCATCACTGAACACTCATAGTATGGGCTTTCTTCTCTTTTTTTATACATATGTCACAGAAAAACAGGTAAAATTTTATGAAAACCTTAGAAGAAAAAATAGGATTTGTTTTTTTGATAAAAAGATGTTATAATAAAATTCAGCTGTAAAACGGCATAATTACGAAATTTTTGTTGAAAAGAGGAATAAGAAATGAGCGATAAGACCATTTTAGAGCAGTGGCGTGCCATTGCCTATGACCAGCAGGCAGACCGTAATAAACTCCAGCAGTTCTGGGCAAGATATTTTGCTATTGAGAAGAACATTTATGCACAGCTTCTTGAGAATCCGGACGAAGTCGTTACCGGTACAGTAAAAGAGCTGGCTGAGAAATATAATCAGGAAGTTCTTACCATGGTTGGTTTCCTTGATGGAATCAACGACAGCCTGAAGATCCAGAACCCGATCGAGACTATGGATGAGAACACTACCGTAAGCCTTTGCTTCGACAAAGAGCTTCTTTACAAGAACATGGTAGACGCTAAGGCTGACTGGCTTTACAATCTTCCGCAGTGGGACAAGATCTTCACACCTGAGAAGCGTAAAGAGCTTTATCTTGAGCAGAAGAAATCCGGTACTGTTGTGAAAGCACACAAGATTGGACGTAACGATCCGTGTCCATGCGGAAGCGGAAAGAAATATAAATTCTGCTGCGGTAGAAACAAATAATCATAGTGCATAATGGACCGGAAGCCAGATGAGCTTTTGGTCTTGGGGAACGGATTGCAAGGGTGGCATAGCTGTCCTGCAATCCGTTTTGTGTATCTAACAGGAAAGTGAGAATAGAATTTGAGTTTACTATGTTTTTGTGCAGGCAGTATCTGTCTGGCCTATTACCTGTTGATTGTGGTTTATGCGGGGATTACCGCTGATTTCGCCTGGATCTGGTTGGTACTGGCGGCAATTTTGGAAGGCGGCGCAGTTTTGATCCGCTATGGAAAAAATCATCCCGGATTTTTCCCAGGATGGGTGAAATATGCAGTATCAGCAGTGGTGCTGCTGGGAATCGTGTGCTTTGCAGCACTTTGCAGCCTTGTGGTTTCCGGTATGAAAACATCAGCCCGGAAAAATCTGGATTATGTGGTAGTGCTTGGCGCCCATGTAAAAGGGGATGTACCGTCCAAGGCACTGGAGCTTCGCCTGAAGGCAGCACTGAAATATGCCAGGGAGAATGAGGACACGATCCTGGTTCTTTCCGGCGGACAGGGCTTCGGGGAAGATATTACAGAGGCGAAATGCATGGAGAATTACCTCACAGCCCATGGGATTTCCAGGGAGCGGCTGGTGCTGGAAGAGAAATCCACCAACACAAAGGAGAATCTGAAATTTTCGGATGCGCTTACAGGCTGCAGCCAGAAAAATACGGGAATCCTGTCCAATAATTTTCATGTGTACCGTGCGGTGAAAATAGCAGAAAAAGCAGGATATGAACATCCTTATGGAATAGCAGCCCCATCAGACCCAATCATGCAGGTTCATTATGTGGTGCGGGAAGCAGCGGCTCTTATAAAGGCGAAAATTTATGGGAATATTTAAAAGAGAAATGATCATACTGCTTGTTAGGCATTTATGAATTCATTCATGCCTGCGTACAGGACTTTCATTGTTACTGTTCATAGGTAATATTCCGCGAGGTGTTTTTTGTGAACAAAGTTCACAGAAAACCCGAGGATTGCGGCGCGAAATCATGCAAAGCATGATTTCTGTGCATCGCGAAGCGTGTTACTGGGCACGGAGTGAACAGTAACCTTTCATTGCAAATTTTTCTCCTCTTTGTTTTTGTAGTTATTGACAAACCCAGAACCCAAGGCTATAATGAGGCATAGTGATAAGAAAACACGTTGACGAGAAGAGTAAACTGTGGAATGTTTCAGAGAGAGGCAGGCAGCTGGAAATGCCTTATCAGGAAGCAGTTGAAAACTACCTCTGAGTGACCCTAATCCGGTCCGGTGATTCCGTTACCATCAAATAAGTGGCCTGGTTTACAGATACGTATGCTATGGCAAGCAGGGTGGAACCGCGAGTATACTCGTCCCTTACAGTGTGAGAGCATTGTAAGGGGCTTTTTTATTTCGTCCCTGCAAAGGCAAACGTTACCATACGTTTTTTGTATCAGACAGTTTCCTGCCAGATACAGTTTCAGAAAAAGAAAAGGAGACACGAATCATGATTATCACATTAAAAGACGGTTCTAAAAAAGAATACGCAGAAGCAAAATCCGTTATCGACATTGCATCTGACATCAGCGAGGGCCTTGCAAGAGTAGCCTGTGCAGGTGAAGTTGACGGAGAGGTCGTTGACCTGAGACATGTAGTTGACAAAGACTGCGAGTTAAGCATTCTTACATTTGAGGATGAAGGCGGCAAGGGAGCTTTCCGTCACACCACATCCCACATTATGGCACAGGCTATCAAGAGACTGTACCCGGATGTAAAGCTTGCAATCGGACCATCTATTGCAGACGGATTTTATTATGATATTGACAGCGAGAACCCGATCACCACAGAGGATCTTGCAAAGATCGAAGCTGAGATGAAGAAGGTAGTGAAGGAAGCACTTCCGATCACCCGCTTCACCAAATCCAGAGAAGAAGCAATCGCATTTTTCAAAGAGAAAGATGAGCCATACAAGGTAGAGCTTATCGAAGATCTTCCAGAGGATGCTGAGATCAGCTTCTATCAGCAGGGCGAGTTCGTTGACCTTTGTGCAGGACCTCACCTGATGACAACCAAACCAGTAAAGGCATTCAAGCTTACCAGCATTGCAGGTGCTTACTGGAGAGGAAGCGAGAAGAACAAAATGCTTACCAGAATCTACGGAACTTCCTTCACAAAGAAAGCAGATCTGGAAGAGTACATCAACCGTATGGAAGAAGCTAAGAAGCGTGACCACAGAAAGCTTGGCAAAGAGCTTGGACTGTTCATGATGAGCGACGAGGGTCCTGGATTCCCGTTCTTCCTTCCAAAGGGAATGGTTCTTAAGAACACACTTCTTGACTACTGGAGAGAGATTCACCAGAAAGCAGGATATGTTGAGATTTCCACACCAATCATTCTGGCTCGTCATCTTTGGGAGACTTCCGGACATTGGGATCACTATAAAGAAAATATGTACACAACTGTTATTGATGAGCAGGATTTTGCAATTAAGCCAATGAACTGTCCAGGCGGTATTCTTGTATATCAGTCTGAGCCACGTTCTTACCGTGATCTGCCGCTTCGTATGGGTGAGCTTGGTCTGGTACATCGTCATGAGAAATCCGGTCAGCTTCACGGACTGATGCGTGTACGCTGCTTCACACAGGATGATGCCCATATTTTCATGATGCCGGAGCAGATCCGTGAGGAGATCAAAGGCGTTGCAAAGCTGATCGACGAAGTATATCAGCTGTTTGGATTCAAATATCATGTA
>ENA-ORTQ01003154-ORTQ01003154.1-human-gut-metagenome-genome-assembly--contig:-NODE-3154-length-12818-cov-3.389172_pt1 | contig 12818 bp, 9 predicted proteins | sample MGYA00241912_ERZ509188 | MGnify/ENA primary metagenome ERZ509188 (study PRJEB26280, sample SAMEA2338849) | human gut metagenome | biome: human gut; feature: human-associated habitat; material: faeces...
ACCGTGGCCGGCGGAGCGGGGCTCCTTTGAGAAAGAAAGGGGGCTCAGTCCCCCTGCATCACAGTCAGGGCCTGGCGGCAGTTCTCCACTACGTTGATCTCGTGGCTGCCTCCGTACTCCCCGTCCAGCGTCCAGGGAATGGGCTTTTCGGCGGTGAACTTCAGATGGGAGGCGTGGAAGGAGAGCACGGCCCCTGACTGGGGGGGCTCCTGTCGGATAAGGGCCTGGAGGCTGTCAGTGAGGTCGGTGATGCTGGTGGGCTTGCGGACCAGAATGACCTCAAACAGCCCGTCATCCAGCACCACCCGGTCTGTAGGCAGGGCCTTCATTCCGCCTACGGAGATGGTGTTGCACACCATTCCATAAAAGAAATCGTCCTCCAGCACCTGGTCGTCGCACTCGATCCTCAGGTGGTAGGGGGTGATGGAGGGGAGGGAGGCGATGCCCGCCATCACATAGGCCAGATGGCCGAAGGTGTTTTTCAGATCCTGGGGGGTGTCGTAGGATACCTCGGTGAAGGCGCCGAAAGCGGCCACATAGACGAAGGGGCGGCCGTTGAGCCTGCCGATATCCCAGGGGCGGGGAACGCCGGTCTCTGAGGCGGTCTGGGCGGCTTTCACCGGGTCCCGGGGCAGGCGCAGGGTGGTGGCGCAGTCGTTGGTGGAGCCGAAGGGGATGTAACCCAGCACCGGCGGATGGTCCAGCTGCATCAGGCCGGACACCGTCTCGCTGAGCGTGCCGTCCCCGCCGGAGCAGACCACCCGGTCGAACTGGCCGCCCAGCTCGGCGGCGATGCGGGTGGCATCCGCCTTCCCCTGGGTGGGATAGACGGTGGTCAGGTAGCCCGCCTTGGTAAAGACATCCAGAACAGCGGCCAGATCGGCCGTCACCCGCCCCTTGCCGGCGGTGGGGTTGTAGAGAAAAAGCATGGTTTTCAAAGCTGGGGCCTCACTTTTTTATGAGATTGGCGCCCGGAGCGCCCCGTCCTTGGACTCCCCGGATGCTGCTGATTACGAATTATTATAAGGAATGGGACGGAAAAAACAAGGGAAAATTTGTGAATCTTTATGTCATCTGTACAGGAGAGGAGAAAGGAACGGGCCCGTTCCCGGAAAATGGCGGAAAAAGTGGGAAAATCCCTTGCGTATCCGGCCAAAAACGAGTAAAATGTGGAACGCAACAAACTTGGTGCCCGGCGGAGGTGTGTGCTGCCCCGTCTCAGCAGACGGCACCACCGCTATGGGGTGAATGAGAGAGATGGATCGAAACGTCCTCTCCGCCGCTTTCCATGTCACCATTCCGGTGCTGATGGGCTATCTGGCCATCGGGATGGCCTTCGGCCTGATGATGGATTCGGCGGGATACAGTGTGTTCTGGGCCCTGCTGATGAGCCTGATCATCTATGCCGGGGCCGGACAGTACATGGGGGTGACTCTGCTGGCCGCGGGGGCCTCCCCCCTTCAGACGGCTCTGATGACCCTGCTGCTGAACTTCCGGCACATGTTCTACGGCCTGTCTATGCTGGAAAAGTTCCGGGGGATGGGGCTGCGGAAGCTCTATATGATCTTTTCCCTCACTGATGAGACTTATGCGCTGCTGGCGTCCGCCAAGGCGCCGGAGGGGGTGCGGGAGAAGGACTACTACCTGGCCATTGCCCTGATGGACCACAGTTACTGGGTGCTGGGCACGGTTCTGGGCTCCCTGCTGGGCAGTGCCCTGTCCTTTGACACCACCGGAGTAGACTTCGCCATGACCGCCCTCTTCATCGTCATCGCGGTGGGCCAATGGAAGGGGACCCGGAACCATCTGCCAGCTGCTATCGGCTGCCTGGCCACCCTGGCCAGCCTGCGGCTGGCGGGGGAGGATAATATGCTGATCCTGGCGCTGGTGGTCATCGTGGCCGCCCTGCTGGTATTTTCACCTAAAATGCCGGAGGGACAGGCCCTGCACAAGGCCGGGACAGGAAAGGAGGAGCGGACGCTGTGAACGGAGAGACCACACGGGATCTGCTCCTGATCCTGGTGATGGCCGTGGTGACCTTTGCCACCCGGCTGCTGCCCTTCCTGCTCTTTGACCGGGGGGAGGAGCCCCCCAAGGCGGTGCTCTATCTGGGGCGGGTGCTGCCCCCGGCCATCATGGCCATGCTGATCGTCTACTGCCTGAAGGGCGTCAGCTTTGCCACCCCGGCGGGGTGGGTACCCGCCCTCCTCTCCTGCGGGGCGGTGGTCCTCCTCCATCTGTGGAAGGGGAACGATCTGCTCTCCATCTTTGGAGGGACGATCCTGTATATGGCCCTGGTCCAGGGCGTGTTTGGGTAAGGAGGAGCGGAAATGGAAGACTGTTTGGCCGCCCTGCGGCAAGAGGTGGACCGCCTGGACGATCAGATCGCGGAGCTGTTTTTGAAGCGCATGGAGGTGACCGGCCGGATCGGGGCCTGCAAGGAGGAGCTGGGGCTGCCCCTGATGGACCCCCGGCGGGAGCTGGAGGTGCTCCGGAGCGCAGCGGCGGAGACGTTGGATGAGGGCCGGAAACTAGAGCTGGCCCACCTGTTTGAGACTGTGCTGGCCCTCAGCCGCCGGGACCTGCGGCGCCGGGTGGGAGGGAACGATCCCGGTCCGGGATACAGCCGATGCCGGAGGGCCGAGGCCGCCGCGCGGCAGCCGGTGGAGAGACCCAGGGTGGTCTATCAGGGCGTGGCGGGGGCATACAGCGAGATGGCCTCCCTGCGTTTTTTTGGAGAGGACTGCCGGTGCCAGGGCCTGCCCACCTTTGAAGAGGTGTTCCAGACAGTGGCCCAGGGCGGGGCGGACTACGGCGTGGTGCCCATCGAAAACAGCTCCACCGGGGCTATCCGCCAGGTGTACGAGCTGCTGGGCAGGTATGAGTGCTACATCGTGGGGGAGAATACCGTCAAGGTAGAGCACTGCCTGATGGCTCCCCATGGGGCTACCCTGGATACCATCACCCATGTCTATTCCCACGAGCAGGGGCTCTTCCAGTGCGAGCCCTTCCTGGCCCGGCATCCCGGCTGGGTGGGGGTGGCCCACGGGGACACGGCGGGCAGCGCTCAGTATGTGGCCCAGACCGGGGATATCACCAAGGCGGCCATCTGTTCCAGCCGGGCGGCGGAGCTGTATGGCCTGGAGATTCTGGCCCGGGGAGTCAACTACAACAGCAACAACACCACCCGCTTCGTGGTGGTCTCCCCGGTGATGGAGCTGCGGGAGGGGGCGGACAAGATCTCCGCGGTCCTCAGCCTTCCGGACGAGGTGGGCAGCCTCCATGAGGTACTCACCATCTTTGCCGTCCACGGGCTGAACCTGGTGAAGCTGGAGTCCCGCCCTCTGCCGGGACGGAGCTGGGAGTATCTGTTCTTCCTGGAGTTTGACGGGAGTCTGGCGGACCCGGCGATGGACGGTGCCCTCCAGGAGCTGTCCCAGGCATCCGCAGAGATGCGGGTCCTGGGGAACTTCAAAAGCAATCTGTAAGGAGGAGAGGCGATGGACAGGGCTGTGCTTATCACCGGAGCTTCCCGGGGCATCGGGGCGGCGGTGGCCCGCCGCTTTGCCCGGGAGGGCTGGCGTGTGGGGGTGAATTACCGCACCTCCCGTGGCCGGGCGGAGGCCCTGGCAGCAGAGATCGCCGCCGCCGGGGGACAGACCGCCCTCCTGCCCGGCGATGTGTCTGACCCGGCCCAGGCGGCCGCTCTGGTCCGGGCGGCGGAGGAACAGCTGGGCCCCCTGGACGCCCTGGTGTGCAACGCAGGGGTCGCCCTGCCCCAGCAGTTGCTTACCGACACCACGGACGAGCAGTGGCGCCAGGTGATGGGGGTGGATCTGGACGGGGTGTTCTACACCCTGCGGGCGGCGGTCCCCGGCTTTGTCCGCCGGCAGCGGGGGGCCATCGTCACCGTATCCTCCATGTGGGGGGTCACTGGCGGCTCCTGCGAGGTGGCCTATTCCGCCGCGAAGGCGGGGGTCATCGGCCTGACCAAGGCGCTGGCCAAGGAGCTGGGGCCCTCCCACATCACCGTCAACTGCGTGGCCCCCGGGGTCATCGACACGGAGATGAACGGGGGACTGGATAGCGAGGCCCTGGCCGCTCTGGCGGAGGAGACCCCCCTGGGCCGGATCGGCACGGCGGAAGAGGTGGCGGAGAGCGTGTGGTTCCTGGCAGGGGGCGGCGCCCCCTTCCTCACCGGACAGGTGATCCAGCCCAACGGCGGGATCGTGATCTGACCGCGGGAGCGGGAGAGAGGGAATAGCGCCGCCGAAAGGCGGCATACTGAAATGAGACGACCCCCCGAGGGAGAGGGCGGACCCCTTTCACGCCGGGTGGGTGGGAAAGGAGGTCCGTGATGCGCGGGAAGCGGTTCGTGTACGGCTCCTACCGGGGACGGAGGAGCACCACAGACGTGTTGAAGACCGTAGCCCTGATCCTGGCGGTACTGGTGGTGCTGGCCGTGGCCGGAGTGTGGATGGCGCAGAAATACATCGTCTACGACGACGGGGGTTATCACCTGGAGCTGCCCTTCTTTCAAAAGGAGGGACCGGCCCAGGAGCCGGAGGACTTCCGGGTGGCGGTAGAGCCTGCCGCCTCCCAGCCGGAGGAGACACCGGAGGAGGGAGAGCCCCTTCTGGCGGCGGTGACTGTCCCCCTTTCAGCGGTGGAGGACGGCTCGGCGGAGGCGCTGGCCGCCCAGGCAGGAGCCAACAGCGTCCTGCTGGACATGAAGACAGACCGGGGCCAGCTGGGCTTCGTCTCCCAGCTGGCCATGGCCGCCTCGGCGGGGGTCAACGCCGGACAGGCGGACATCAACCGCCAGCTCCAGGCCCTCAACAGCGGGGAACTGTACACGGTGGCCCGCCTGTCCTGCTTCCGGGACCACGCCCTGGCCAAGGATGAGACATATGCCATCCGGACCAACAGCGGCTACCGGTGGACCGATCCGGAGGAGCTGCGGTGGAGCAGCCCAGCCAGTCAGGCGGTCCAGGACTATCTGGTCGCTCTGATGGTGGAGCTGGCCCAGCTGGGCTTTGACGAGATCCTGCTGGACAACTGGGGCTATCCGGCGGAGGGAAATCTGGGCTATATCAAGCAGGGGAATGCCTACGACCTGGAGCACCTGTCTCAGCCGGTGGAGGAGTTCCTCGCCAGAGCGGAGGCGGCTCTGGAGCCCTACGGGACGCGGCTGGCCCTTCGGAGCACCTGGGCGGTGCTGGAGGGGGATGAGAGTCCCGGCGGCCAGACGGCCCAGCTGCTGGAGCGGTATGCCCAGCGGGTCTGGCTGGAGGCGCCGGAGGACGGTATGGCGGACCTGCTTTCCCAAGCGGGGCTCCCAGAAGGAGAGGAGCGGCTGGCCCTGCTGGTGGAAGAGCTGGACCCAGACTTGGACTGTTCCCAGGGGATCTGGGACCCGGAGGCGTGAACTCCGTACGAGGAAACAGGCAAGGCGTCTGAGTGAGAGCTCAGACGCCTTGTTTTTCTCCCAAAGAGGGCGGAGCCATGTAGCTCCGCCCTCTGGAAGATAGAATTTACGCGTGGGCCCCGGCGTGGGTGTAGGAGGAGGGGGTGGGGGCCGCCTCCCGGGCGGCGGCGGGGGCTTCCCCGCCCTGCTGCTTGGCCAGCGCCTTGGCGTTGGCCAGCATCAGCTTGATGCGGTTCTCCTGGTTGATCTTGGTGGCGCCGGGGTCGTAGTCGATAGCCACCACATTGCTGTACGGATAGTCGTCCTTCAGCTTGCGCAGCATGCCCTTGCCCACGATGTGGTTGGGCAGACAGCCGAAGGGCTGGGTGCAGACGATGTTGGGGGTGCCGGTGTGGATGAGCTCCAGCATCTCGGCGGTGAGGAGCCAGCCCTCTCCCATCTTATTGCCGTCCCCCAGATAGCCCTGGATCATTCGGTGCAGGTCCTGGAAGGTGCCCGGTGCACGGAAGCGGCCGGAGCGCTCCAGCGCCTGGATCATGTCCTTCTGACAGGCCTCGATGTACTTCATAAAGAGCTGGCAGGCAGCCTTCTTGATCCACTTGCCGCCGTACAGATCCACGTCCACTACCCGGTTGTAGATCTTGAAGATCATGAAATCGGTGAGGCCGGGGACCACGGGTTCGGCCCCCTCGGAGAGCAGAAAGTCCTCCAGATTATTGTTGCCCAGGGGAGAGAACTTTACATAGATCTCACCCACGACGCCCACCCGCACCTTCTGCTCCCTGGTGACGGGGATGGAGGCAAAGTCGGCGCAGATGGCGTCAAAGTTGGTCCGCATCTGGCCGCGGCTCATCCCCTTACCCTGCTGGAAGCCCTGGATCAGCCGGCCCTGCCAGGTGGAGACCATGGCGTCAGTGGCGCCCCGCTCCCGCTCATAGGGCCGGACCTGGTTGGCCACATTGACGATGATGTCCCCGTACATCATGGCGTAGACCATCTTGCGGATGATGGGGAGAGTGAGGGAGAAGCCGGGATTTTTCTCCAGACCGGACAGATTCACCGAGATCACCGGCACAAAGGCCAGGTCCGCTTTTTCCAGCGCCTTGCGCAGCAGGTGGATGTAGTTGGAGGCCCGGCAGCCGCCCCCGGTCTGGGTGATGAACAGGGCCACCTTGTGGGGGTCATAGCCGCCGTGCTTGATGGCGTCGATCAGCTGTCCGATGACCAGCAGGGCGGGGTAGCAGGTGTCGTTGTGGACATATTTGAGCCCTTCATCGATGATGCCCCGGTGGTTGGAGGTGAGCATATCCACCTTGTAGCCCTCCAGCTCCAGCAGACGCTGGAACATCCCGAAGTGGACGGGCAGCATCTGGGGCATGAGGATGGTGTACTCCTCCTTCATCTCCTTGGTAAAGAGGAGACGGCCGGTGTCGTCATATACTAGCTTCGCCATATCAAAATCCCTTTCTGCCGATAGTCGCAATAAAATCAGGAATGGGGAAAGAAAAGTCAGGAATTGAGGGGGCCGGCTGCGCCGGCGCGTTTGAACCGGTCCCGCCGGAGCGGGTCGGTCCCAGTTCCCTCATTTCTGATTTCTAATTTTCTTTTCGCGCATCAATGGCCGCCATGAGGGAGCGGATGCGGATCTTGACGGCGCCCAGGTTGCTGATGTCGTCGATCTTCAGCTGAGTGTACAGCTTATCCCCGTCCTCCAGAATGGAGCGCATCTCGTCGGTGGTGATGGCGTCGGTGCCGCAGCCGAAGGAGACCAGCTGGACCACCTGCATGTCGGGCTGGGTGCACACATACCGGGCGGCGTTGTACATCCGGCTCTGGAAGGTCCACTGGTTGAGCACCTTCCGGGGGGCGTAGCCCTCCAGATAGCTCAGGGCGTCCTCCGTGACCAGCACGAAGCCGAAGGAGGTGATCAGATCGTTGATGCCGTGGTTGATCTCCGGGTCGATGTGATAGGGGCGGCCGCACACCACGATGATGTTCAGCCCGTGGGAGCGGGCGTAGTCGATGTATTCCTTGCCGGTGGCGCGTACGTCGTGGACGTAGGCCTCATAGGCCTCGTAGGCGGCCCGGGCGGCGGCTGCCGACTCCTTTTTGGGGATGCCGAACTCCTGATGCATCAGCTGGGCAATGCGCTTGCCGAAGTCCTTGTGCCGCCACAGGCCCACATAGGGGTCCAGGAAACGGGTCTGCTTTAGAGAGGGCACGTTGGCGGCGATCAGCTCGGGGTAGTAGGCCACCACCGGGCAGTTGTAGTGGTTGTCTCCGATGCCCTCGTCGTTGTTGTAGGACATGCAGGGGTACCAGACGGCGTCCACCCCCGCCTCCACCAGGGCCTCTACGTGGCCGTGGAGCAGCTTGGCGGGGTAGCACACTGTGTCGGAGGGGATGGTGCGCTGCCCCTTGAGATACAGCTTGCGGGAGGACTCAGGGGAGAGGACCACCTCAAAGTTCAGCTTGGTGAAGAAAGTGAACCAGAAGGGGAGGTTTTCGTACATGTTCAGCCCGAAGGGGATGCCGATGCGGCCCCGGGAACCGTCCCCCTCTCCCTTGCCGTGGAGAGCACGGAGCTTCTGATACTTGTACCGCATCAGGTCGGGCAGATGGTGGGGCTCCTCCCCCAGGGGGCGGGAGCAGCGGTTGCCCGAGATAAAGCGCCGCCCGCCGTCGAAGGTGTTGACAGTGAGGGAGCAGTGGTTGGTGCACAGACCGCAGGTGGCGGGCTTGGCGGTGTGGGTGAACTTCTCCAGGTCCTGGGAGGAGAGCAGGGCGCTCCGCTCCAGGTGCAGGTTCCGGGCGGCCAGAGCGGCCCCGAAGGCCCCCATGATGCCGGCAATGGTGGGCCGGGTCACCTCCCGCCCCAGCTCCCGCTCAAAGGAGCGGAGCACCGCGTCATTGAGGAAGGTCCCGCCCTGGACCACGATGTGCTGGCCTAAGTCGTCAGCGGAGGCGGCCCGGATGACCTTGTAGATGGCGTTTTTCACGATGGAGATAGACAGGCCGGCGGAGATGTCCTCCACGCTGGCGCCGTCCTTTTGGGCCTGCTTGACGCTGGAGTTCATGAACACGGTGCAGCGGGAGCCCAGGTTGACGGGCTTTTTGGCAAACAGGCCCATCTTGGAGAAGTCGGCGATGTTGGAGCCCAGGGCCTTGGCAAAGGTCTCGATAAAGGAGCCGCACCCGGAGGAGCAGGCCTCGTTGAGCATGATGGAGTCCACCGCGCCGTTGCGGATCTTGAAACACTTCATGTCCTGGCCGCCGATGTCGATGATGAAATCCACATCGGGGTTGAAGTGGGCGGCGGCCTTGTAGTGGGCCACCGTCTCCACCAGGCCCAGGTCACAGGAGAAGGCGTTTTTGATCAGGTCCTCGCCATAGCCGGTGACCGCCGCGCCTTTGATCTGGATGCGGTCGCCGCACAGCTCGTAGATTTTTTTCAGCTGCTCCAGGACGATGGAGACCGGGTTGCCCAGGTTGGAGTGGTAGTAGGTGTAGAGCAGTCCGCCGTCGGCGGTGATGAGGGCCAGTTTGGTGGTGGTGGAGCCTGCATCCATCCCCAGCCAAGCGGGGCCGGCGTAAGTGTGGATGTCCGCCTCTGGGGGCCGGCTGGCATTGTGCCGGACCAGAAAGGCGTCGTACTCCTCCTGCGTGTCAAAGAGAGGGGGCATGGTGTCCGCCGAGGTGTTGGTCTCCCGGCTCTCCTCCAGCCGCTTCAGGGCGTCCTCAAAGGGGACGGGCTCGTAGTCGGTGGCGCACAGGGCCGCGCCCATGGCGGCGAAGCAGTCCCCGTCTTCCGGAAAGACGGCGTGCTCCCCGTCCAGCTTCAGGGTCTCCACAAAACGCTGCCGCAGGCCCATCAGGAAGTGGAGGGGCCCGCCCAGAAAGACGATCTTTCCCTTCAGCTCCCGGCCCTGGGTGAGGCCGGCTACCGTCTGGTCCACCACCGCCTGGAAGATGGAGGCGGCTACGTCCTCTTTCCGACCGCCCTGGTTCAGGATGGGCTGGATATCGCTCTTGGCGAACACGCCGCAGCGGCTTGCAATGGGGTAGATCTTCTCGTGCTTCAGGGAGAGAGAGTCCAGCTCGTTCACCGACACATTCATCAGGGTGGCCATCTGGTCGATGAAGGCGCCCGTCCCGCCGGCGCAGGAGCCGTTCATCCGCTCCTCCAGCGCGCCGCCGAAAAAGATGATCTTGGCATCCTCGCCGCCCAGCTCGATGACGGCATCGGTGTCCGGAATGTAGGTGTTCACCGCGGCGGCGGTGGCGTACACTTCCTGGACGAAGTCCAGGCCGGCAGCCTTGGCCACCCCCAGGCCGGCGGAGCCGGTGATGACCAGCTTGACCCGCTGGCCGCTGAGCTGGCCCGAGATGGACTTCAGGGTCTCACAGGCCCGCTCCCGGGTCTTGGAGTAGTGCCGCTCATAGGAGCGGAACAGCAGCTTGTTCTGTTCATCCAGCACCACCACTTTCACCGTGGTGGAGCCGATGTCGATACCGATGCGCAGACTCATAAATCAAGAAACTCCTACCGTTGGGACGCCATAAGGACCCAAAATAATCACTTCTAATGATAGTGCAGGCGCAAAAACTTTACAACAATCTTAACGGATTCTTAACGGCTGAAAACGCAGGAAATACGACTTTTTTATGCCGGAAATCCGTCAATTTGACAACAGGGGGAAAATATGCCGCCTCCCACAGGCACAAGGGCCGGGGGGAGGCGGACGGGGTGGCGTCAGGATATCTTTACGCCCACACAAGAGGCGCGAGGCCAGGAGACGGTGGCTGTCAAGCGGCCCGATCCCGATCCTCCTGCCGGTCACTGATCTGCACCAGAGCGTGGCACATTTCCCTGCTGGACAGGGAGAGACGGCCCAGTTCCCCGCCGCCTTCGCCGCAGAAGATCAGGCAGGAGTCATAGTACAGCTCCGCAGGGTCCAGGGTACCGTCCTGGGGATTACTGGAGGACAAGAGCTGCCGCACCTCCTCCACCAGGTCGGCGTCCCGGATGGAGGCGTACCGTCCGGTGAGAGAGCCGAAGTATGCCGCAAAGGAATGGGCTTGAGCAGCCACGGTGGAGAGGTCCTGGAGCCAAGACAGCTCCTGGACCCATTGGGCAGTTCCGCTGGGGAGAAGGGCCAGGGGAAGCGGACCGTTCTCTTGGGCAAGGATCAGACAGCAGTTCCGCTCCTGCTCAGCGAGATAGAAGACTGCGCCGTCTCCTGGCCCGCCGGAAATGCGGAGAAAGGGAACCGTATCCGGGTCAAAGTTCACGGAATCGGTGGGGTGCCCACCGCCGGAAAGGAGGGTGACCAGCTGTGCCCTGGCCTCTGGGGAGGAGATGAGGGGCGCAGTGCTGCTGTAAGCGCGCCCCTTGCAGCACTGGACAGCGTCGGCCTGCCGGATGGCGGAGAGCAGGTCATCCTGGGTCTGAATCGAGGGAGACTGAGCTGAGAGACGGAGGAGCTGAGAAATGGTGCTGCTGGGCAGGGCAGCCACGGGGACGGCCCCGCTGGCCGCCCCGTCCAGATAGGGCAGGACATAGACCGGGCCGTTGGATGAGGGATAGAGGTAGAAATACATCCAGTCCTCCCTCATGGAGAGGGCCAGTTGATAGGAATATGGAGCCATGTCCGAGAACCCGAAAGCTGTCGCATCCCTGCTGTCGTCATACTCTACCGCCTGGAGCAGGAGCGACCGGGCCTCCTCCAGGGCACCCTCCTCCTCTATGGGAGGATACCCCGCGCTGGAGACTGGCGGCGCTGTGAGATGGATGGACCGAGCGCCCTCCACGGCCGCCGCATACCCGGCGTAGCTGTATGGGGAGGGGGGACCGCCCCCGAAGGCGAGCACCGCCGCCAGTGTCAGGAGCACCGCCGCTGCGGCCAGAGCGGCTTTTTGGGGGCGGTCCCTCTTTACCAGCCGGGCCACCCGCTGCTGGATGGCCTGCCTGCCATCCGCCATGGCGGACACCATCAGCCCCACACTCCCCCGATAGATACGGTCCAGGAAGGAGCAGACCTCCGACTTTGCTGCCTCCTCCCGCCGCACACATGGGTGATACTGCGTGTCCCGGCCCACGGGTGTGCTGCGGACCAGTCCCTTGGCCTCCATCTGCTCCAGAGTGGTGATGGTGGTGCTCTTGGCCCAGCCTGCCCGCTGGGAGAGATCGGTGGCCAGCTGCATCACTGTCTGAGGCGCATACGCCCACAGACAATCCATCACATACCGTTCGCTCTGAGTTAGACAGACTTCTTTCCGCACCACCATCCTGTAGACCCTCCTTTTGTCTATTGTATAGACTGATTATAGTAAGGAGGGTAATAAAGTGCTAAGTAAAATACATGATACCCCTCCGCTTATTTCTATTTTTTAATTATACCACAAATAAAGGAGTTATGTCGAATTATTCATGTGCGTTCCAAGGTATAGCTAAAAAGCAAGTGTACTTTTTGTTTAGTACACTTGCTTTTCGCAACCTTGTTTGTCAATCGTCAAGTTAATGATAATTTCTACTTCCTTATCACTATAAAGTCAGGCTTTTGGAGCTTTTTCTTTGCAAAGGACGGTTAAAATCGATATTTTGAAATTTTAAAGAGGTATAGGAGAACCACCCAACCGGCCCTCTGAGCCGCGCCGCTTTTTTGCGCAGACGGGACAGCCGCTTCCGCAAAACCTGTTGTCGGGGGATGCTTGCCACGCATGGCCGCAGACGCTGCATTTCCACCATACTTTTTTGTTGGACCGCGCAGAACAATCTTGCGGTGTTTTGGTGTTCTTCCCATAATTCCATTCCCCAAGCAGGTCAGGCCGTGCTTCCGCGACGCTGCCCAACCTTTTGGAGCGATCCGCACAATAGGGACAGTTATGTCCTCTCCGGCTCCGGTTGGAAACAGAGGCTTTCCATTCATGCCCCTTCTCACATTGCCACCAAACATTTCTTCCGCTTCCCGGCGTCACATCCCGAGGTGTCAGCCCCTTATTTCTCTCCGGGTGCCACTGGGCGGCAATGGCAGGGTAACAGGTCTGCAAACAATATTCCTTGCTTGGGCGATGGCCTGAGCAATATGGGCAGCCATCCCCGCGGATCCGCTTGTTGATGGTACTCTGCCAAACATGCCCCTTTTCACATTGCCACCAAATCTTTCTCCCGGACTGCGCAGAAACCTGATCCGGTGTCAGCAACGCGTTTTTTGAGCCGTCCCACTGGGCGGCGAGCTCCGGATGAGTCACAGACAGGCGCAGGTGCGGGTAGCACTTGAGGTATTGGCCACGGGGAATCCCCTCCCCTTTCCGCTGACGATCTTTGATGCTCGCCTGCCACACGAACTCCCCGCGCCGCCACCAATACTTTTTGCCGGAGCAATAGAGC
>ENA-ORTQ01003156-ORTQ01003156.1-human-gut-metagenome-genome-assembly--contig:-NODE-3156-length-12816-cov-2.445028_pt1 | contig 12816 bp, 13 predicted proteins | sample MGYA00241912_ERZ509188 | MGnify/ENA primary metagenome ERZ509188 (study PRJEB26280, sample SAMEA2338849) | human gut metagenome | biome: human gut; feature: human-associated habitat; material: faeces...
TTTACCACGACCTACGGCGGCGGGGCATCCATCTTCACGGCGGTGGCGCTGTGCTGCTTTGCCTTCTCCACCATCATCGGCTGGGGGCTGTACGGCTCCCGCTTTATCGCATTCCTCTGCCGCAGCGACAAGGTCGTGCGCCCCTTCTTCGTGGTGTACTCCTTCGTTTCCATCCTGGGTGCTACAATGGACCTAGGCCTGATGTGGAGCATTGCCGATACCTTCAACGGTCTGATGAGCATCCCGAACCTGATTGCGCTGCTGCTGCTTTCCGGCACAGTGGCGCAGCTGACAAAGGAATATTTTGCGAAAGAAGATGGGCGTAAGCTCAAAAAATAGCAGAAAAATAGCAGATAGTATGTAGAAAATCGCCAGGGCAAGTGCGCTCCGGCGATTTTTTGTATGTGAAAATGTCGTAGAATCGCCCGTGCCATTTGGTGAGTTTGTTAGAAAGTTGCAAAATATGGCAGAAAATGCCGAAAAACTATTTAAATGTTCAACGGATTACGATATACTCTTGTCAAGAAATTCGTTCGGCGCAGAGAGGGGACGGAAACATGAAAAAACGGCGATATTTTGCGGGTGCTGCGGCAATTCTCTTTTTACTTTTGCTTTGCGGATTTGCCCCGCAGAGCATCACGGAAGACAAGGATGCGCAGGTTTTACTGTATGAAACTTATGGTGAAAACGAGATACTGGTCTACACCGGCCGTGCGACGGTGCTGTATCGCCCGGACGGTTGTTCCGCCGAAGCACCGTTTAACGGGCAATATGCCGTTTTGCATGGCGATACTGTAACGGTTTTCGCCGAAACGGAGGAGTTCCTCGCCGTGGAGCGCTTCAGTGCGGAAACATTGGAGGAAACAGACCTGTTCGCTTTGCCCGTGACGAGCGGCCTGCGCTTTGCGGAAAGCGACAGCGCGGGCAGGCTTTATGCTGTTACTTACGGTGCGCCGAGCACCTTGCAGGTGTTTGACGCGGCGGGCGAGCCTTTGACCGAATTTACATTTGAGGACAAAATTTTCGGCATACAGACGGTGGGCAGCACGCTTTATGCGCTGCTTTCGGAAAGTGCCGTGCAGATTTCGCTTGCGGGAAATGTGCCGACGCTTTCCGGCACGGCGTTTACCTATGCGCCGGCTGCGCGGCCGTATAAACTGCTTGGCAGCGACGTGTACGTCAACATGCAGGGCGAAGTGCGCCTGTTTTCCGGAGAAGAGTGGGCGGAAGACACGATCGTGACGGAGGCCGTTTTGAGCGACGATATGCTCTACTGGCTTTCGGACACCTCGGAGGTCTCGCGCATGTGCCGCGGCGGCAAGGCGGAGTTCTTCACGCTTTCCGGCGAAGCGGCTGCACTCACCGCAAACGCAGCAATCATCTGGCAGAACGGTGCACTGTGCAGGGAGGCATTCGGTACATTTGTGCAGCCTACGCCCACACCTTCGCCCATCCCGACACCTACGCCGGAGCCGACCGCGACCCCAAAGCCCTCTAAAACGCCGAAGCCGACGGCTACCCCAAAACCGAGCACGACGCCGAAGCCAACGGCTACACCGAAACCCAGCACAACGCCAAAGCCGACGGCTACACCGAAACCGACCGCCACGCCGGATCCGGATGTTATAGCGAAGTTGCGTATTTCAGGCCACATTTTATACGCAGAGCCGGGCGTTACGGCAGCAAAGCTGCGGGCAGCGTTCCCGCAGGCAGAGGTGGACGTGTACACGGCGTCCTCTGCAGCGGCCTCCGGCAGGTTGAAAACCGGCATGAGCGCGATGATCGACGACAAGCTGTATACGGTCGTTGTGCCCGGCGACATCAACGCTTCCGGCACCGTGAATACGGCTGACCTGCGCTTTTTGCAGCGTGTACTCGTCGGGGAGACAGAGCTGGCCGACACAGCCGCGCTTGCTGCCGATTTAAACGAAAACGGCAGGCCCGATGCCGCAGACCTTGTTCTGCTCGCCGCCAAAATGCAGCGGGACTAAACCGCATAAAATGGAGATGCCATAGCGCTTGTGTTCCGCTTTGACCCGGAAGCGCGCAAGGCCGAGTATGTCACCTACAACAATGTAGGCGAGGGCACATGGACGGGCTATGAGCTGATCCCACGGTTTGAAGCAAATGAAAGCCCCCGCTAGCCTGAATTTCAGCGCGATGGGGGCAAGAACGTTCAGAAACAGTCATTTAGATAAAAAGAAAAACCTCAGAAACCGAAGTTTCTGAGGCTTTGGTGGGCGCTAACGGACTTGAACCGGGACGAAAGGTATTTTTGAGGGAAAAAAGCCTTTTCAAATCTTTAAAAAGCCCAGTGTTTATGCGGGTTTTATTACTTGTAGGTAAAAGGGTGCTTTTGCCGCTTGCGGGTGAAAGTGTGTTATAAAGTGTGTTGTTTTTTCGGGCACGGAAGCGGTGTGCTGCCGTGTTGTGCCCCTATAAGCTCTGCCGGCGCTTTGTCGGCGGGGCTTTTTAGCATTCAAGAATATCTTTCCAGTTTTCAGGAAATCCCATTCGCTTTTGTATTTTCGATGCTGTTTTACTCGGCAAGGTTGAGAAGTGCGCAGTGAGAACGGCGTCTAAGCCTATGACGAAAGATTTGAACTCTTCTTTCGGGAGAAGATAATGCAAGGCGATCACTACGGCGAACAGATCCTGCTTACCGTACATGTAGACCGTACCACGCTTCGGAATTTTCAATTCGGCATGAATGGGCATATCGTCGATGGTCATGCGTGGCTTAAAGGCGTATACGCGTTCGCCATGCGCACAGATATTGCGAAACTTGGTGAGAACCTGAAGCATGGAAGCAAGCGTTTTAGGGTTAACAGGGCCGCCGAACTGCCGCGCGATTTGGCTTTGCAGCTTTGGTTGCGAAAAGCTGTACATTTTCGAGATGTTGCCAAAGGTCAGCGCGTGGATCAATACCCAAAACGGTACTTCTCCGTACTTCGACAGATTGTAGGAAATATATTCGTGCTTCGGCTTTCGGAGTTGGTCCAGCACCATGACAAGGTATTCGTTTACCTGATTTTGATGCTGCGCATAGTTGTAGTTGTTGGCGTTCAGATAGTCTTTTTGGCGATCTCCGTAAAGGGAGCAAAACGTATAAGAATAAAGGGATTTCATGTGTCGCTCAATACCAACTATTTGATGCAGGAACATATCGCGCAAAGACTGGTCAAGCATATAAAGGACGACGATGTGCGTGAATTCTGTGCCGGGTATGTAGTTATCGTTTGGCCCGATCTTGAAAATGTCTTTGTATGCGGAAACACCGGCATAGTAGCTATACCGTTTCAAAGCTGAAATTGCGGCTTCTTCATCGGCGATGACCAGACCTTTTTTCTTTAGGTGTTCAATTTGTTCTTCGTAGGTGTAGAACTTCTTCATGCTAACTCCTTGATAAACAAAAAAGCCCCTACGCAAAGCGCAGAGACTTTTCTGGGGTTGCAGGCCCGCAGGCTACTGCAACACAATCACTGAAAGAAATGATACCATAGATTATGGGCAAAAGTCAATACTTTTTGCTCAAATTCCGGTACATTCTTTCCGCTTTATAGCTTATGCGTTTTGGTCGAAATATATGCGCTGTGGTTACGTTTTTATTTGCGGCTTCCGTATGCAAAGCCGAGAGCTATATAATAAGCCCCCATTCCTTTTTGCAGTCCTCCAAGGTGTAGGAAACGTCTTTTTCGGGGTCGTTCTCGTACTCGTCTACGAGTTTTTCGCAGAAAGCGGCATCTTCAAGCTCCGGCGTTATTTCAGGCATCGGGCTTGACCTCCTCATATTCTACCAGGTTGCCGGGTTGGCACTGGAGCAGGGCGCACAGGCGGTCAATATCATCTCTAAGCGAATTTGCTGAAACAACGTCACCTTTTTTCTCGTATGACAGAATGGAATTAACCGCGTCGCCTACTACCAACCGGGCGATAAGTACATGATTATCGTTGCTTTTGTCACGAAGCGAAAGTTCGGAAGCGGCACGCGTGCAGCTAATTTGTGCCCGCCGGTTGAGCCGAACCAATTTCGATGAGCAAGGCAATGACACCGGCGGCATAAGGTAACACCGATGTTCAACTCGCGCTCCTTTTGCGGAAAATAGGAACGGGGAAGAATGTGGTGCGCGTTTACGCCAACTGCTCCACCAATCCGGCATGTATGTCCGTCTCTTTCTTGCACCGCATGAGACCATTCGCTAATATTGGGGTATTTTGCTTTTAGTGGTAAAGCCATGCTTTCCCCTTATATCCGTTCATTCGTGTCGTTCATGATGAATTCTGCGGAGAAGGAGCAGTTCAGCGCTTCGGCGATCTCGCGCAGCTCCTTTTCAGAGAAGTTATCACGAGACATTTTATTTGACATGTTCTGACGGGACTGCCCGGTCAATGCGGCGAGCTGGGCGATGGTCATGTTTCTGCGGTTCAGGATCACCTTTATTTTTTCTCCCATTGTTAAAGACATAATAACACCTACCTTTTTCTAACTCTAATTATAACGTGTACATTATAAAATGTCAATCGTCAAAAATATTTTTCAAAATAAATTAAAAAGTTGCAAATAGCGCTTGACAAACGAAACTTTTTAGTGTATACTATAATCACAAGGTAAGGGAAACGACAAAGCCGGGGTTAACGACTTGAAAGCCCTCAGATAGGTGGAATATAGCAGCGTAAGCGTCCTGGCTCCCGAACTCTTGTTAAAGCCCGACGGTTCGACGGCTCCCAGAGAAAGCCGCCCCGGTAGGTACCGGGCAAACACCGGTTAGTCAGTGAACCAGAAACATGACGCTTCGCGGATTGACGCGGGGGAGCGGCATAACCCGTTCTTCCAAAAGTCCGAGCGCCGCCCCTCGCATCGGGGGCAAGCCCTTCGGGGCGATAACGCAAACGACGGAAAGGAGCAGCAACCATGAGCAAGAAAGACCTGAAGAAAGCGGTATACCGTCTGCGGGAGCTGGAAGCGCAGGCGGGGGAGATCGCGCAGGAGATCGACATGCTGAAGGACGCCATTAAAGCGGAGATGACTACGCAGAACGTAACGGAAATGCAGGTGGACGTTTTTCGCATCCGCTGGGCGAGCGTGCAAAGCTGCCGATTTGACAGCGCCGCTTTCAAGCGTGCTATGCCGGACCTGTACGGCAGCTTCCTTCGGCAGACGGAGACGCGCCGGTTCTCGGTACAATGAAAAATCCCCCTGCAAAGCTCCGGTAAAGCGATGCAAGGGGAAAAGCCGCTGAAACGGCAGCCGTTAAAACGACCTTAGACACCCACAGTATAACACAACAGCCCCCAAACAGCAAGCCCCCGCAGCCGAAAAGAACGGTTGTGGGGGTGTTGTTTTTCCCGCGCGTACTCGTGTCATTAAATTCCCCGGCAGCGGCGTTTTTCCCATTTTGGGAATATTTTATGCGCGGATGCCCACTGTCGGTGCGGATACCTCCCGGAAAAATATCGTGCATGGGTAGGGGGGACGTGGAAACGAATGGCGCTTAACTTGCCCACCTGCGCCGCTTTCACCGTCAGAGAGACGCAGAGTGGTCAAATCTTAACTTTTCCCAGTGTTTATGCGGGTCCCAAGATTTGACACTATGGTCAACTCTTGATTTAAGTCTTGTCACCTGAACCCTAAGTCTCGACCACCCTGACAAATCTTGAGAGATAGATATAATCTATATTTTTTTAAGATTTGACCACTTTTCAAGTGTCTGACGGTGGGGTGTATGTATCGGGTTCGGAAAACTCGGTCTTTTCCACGACCCAAGGAGCGCCTTTGCCGCCCGGTTTCACGCGTATGGCAGAAGATGCGCACAGGTCTTCCTTTGCCCGGCGTATGGTGCGGAACGTGTAACCGTACTCTTTCAGCTTGGCTTCCATATCCTTTACCGCCATGCTGCACTCGTTTTCGTCCAGAACCTGCAAGAGCGCTTCTTTGCAGTCATTACAAAGCGTAGGGTTCTTGATCTCCGCCGCTGCCGCCAACATGTATTCCCGGTCACGTTTGGGGCTTGTTCCGCTGCGGTGGGGTTGACCGGCTTCGTCTATCGTGAACAAAACGGTCTCCTGCAAAGAGGCGTAGTTATTCTTCTCGTTCGAGAGGTAGCGCACGCCGGCTTCCTCCGTGTAGCCCATCATCAGCACGGAACGGGCGATGTCCCACAGGTCGGCGGTGTCGGCGATGCGGTCGCGCCCGGAAGCACCTTTGCGCTTGTTTGTATGGCAGATGATAAGAAACGTCGTGCCGTATTCTTCACCGAGGGAGATCAGCGGCGCCATACAATCGCGCATGGCGTTGCGGCTTCCCATGTTGATCTCCGGCGGAATGAACCCCTGCACGGGGTCGAAGACGCACAGAGCGGGGCGGAAGCGGCGGATAAACGATGCCATTTTGTGCGTGCCGAATTTGAAGTCCCGCAGCAGTCCTTCTTTGTCGGCGAGAAAATCGGGCGTCAGCACCTTCGTTTGGTCGGCTCCGGCTTCGCGCAGCTTGCGTTTTAGCTTCTGGCGCACGCTGTCCTCTGTGGTGAGAAACGCAACGGAAAGCGGCTTGCGGTCCGTGTCGGCGGTGTCGAGCAGGCTCTTTCGTCCGCTGCTCAATGCGGCGACGATGTTGCACCACAGCGTGGTTTTGCCCGTGCCGCCGTCGGCAGCTAATAAGGTGATTTGCCCTTTCGGCACCCAGCCTGGAATCAGCCACGCGGCTTCCCGCTCGTCAAAATCGCTGAGGGGGCGGAAGCACTCGAAAAACGCGTCCTCCGGGCTCTGTGCGGCCTCTTGTGCCGCTTCCGTATTGTGCGGGGTATAAACGGGCGTGGTGATCTGCAAGGCTTCCAAGCGGCGCAAAACGTCCTTTTTGCTGCCTTCCATGTCCACGACGTCGGAAATATCGCCGTGCGGCTTTAAATCCGTCCATTCCCGTGTGAGGTCCAGTATTTTCACTTCTGCGGCGTGCCCGAAAAGCGCCTGTGCTGCCCGCTCTGCGAACGCTTTGCCGGGCTCGTCGTTATCTTCAATGATCGTCACGCGCTTGCTTTCGAGCGCTGCGGTGAAATTCCCGTGCCATTTGGAAGCGGCGCCGTCCGGCACGGAGACCGCCGTAAGCCCCATGCGGCGCAGTGTTTCAACGTCCTTTTCGCCCTCTACCATGTAAAGCTCGGGCTTATCTGCCGCTTCCCACAGGTTATAAAGTACCGGCTCCGCGCCGCCGCGCCCGATCTTCATCTCTTTGCCGTCTTTGTGCGACCACACGAAGGTTTTGCCGCCGCTTTCGGTGCGGTAGCGGGTCTTGCGGTACAGAAACGCCCCATTTTCGTCGGTGTAGTCGTACTTCGCCACAAATTCGCGCTTTTCCTTCCGAGGCTTTTCTTCCTTTTTGAGAGATTCTGAAAAGAGGTCGGCGACCGTGATGCCGAGCGCCCCGCAGATTTTCTCCGTCGTGCATCCGGCGTGGCACTTTAAGAGCACGCGCCCGTTTTTGCCCTCCGTGACGGATAAGCTGTTTGATTTGTCTTCATGTGCCGGGCACCGTGCGGAACCGCCGTGGACGTTCTGCAGGCGTGCCTTAATTTCGTCTAAGGTCAAATTTTCACTTCCTTTTCAAAAATGCCGAAAGCGGCGTTCAGCGCGCCGCTTGTGTTTATAGCTTTCTATCCCACACCAAAGCCGTGATGAACAGCCTGCGCGCGTAGCTCAACGGCATGTGCTGCATCAGCTTCACGGTAGCGTCTATGCATTCTTCCCGGCTATCTGCACTTGACTTTTCCGCCGGTTCGTGGTATCGTCTGGGTGAGGATTTATTTGTCTTTGCGTCTCGCTCGGTTGCCGCCGAACGGGGCGCTTTTTTTGTCCGGGGGTCTGTTACTTGCGGCATGTCGGCAATGTTCCTTTCGCAGAAAAATAATCTATAAGCTCATCGCGGGGAATTTCTAAAAGCTCGCCGATGATTTCCATTTCATCAATTGTCCACGGCTTGTGCCCGTTGATGCGGGTGCAGACGTAGTTCACGCCGCGCCCAATGGCTTTTACAATGTCCGTCTGCGTTATGCCGCGCTCGAACATGCGGCCTTTTAATTTGTTCCATTTGACCATGGTTCACGCTTCCTTTCTGTGTGCGCCCGTCTTAAACAGGGCTTCGGCTTCTTTTCGCTCGGCTTCGGTTGCTTTGTCGATGTTCCGGATAAGCCAGTGGCGGAGTTTGTCGACCGTGTGCGGCATGTGTTCTTGTCTCTCGTAGAGGTCCGGACGCTGCAAACGGCTTTTCAGCGCGTTTAATTGCCAACGGAAGTCCGACATGACGGGCACGTCTACGACGGGCACGACCTGCCCTTTGAACCGCGAAAGACCGATGACCGGATATTCTTTCCCGCCTATGGGGTATGTACCTAATGAATTCTGCATGTTATTTCGTCCTTTCTGTAAGCAATACCGCTTTCATCGCTTCATAATCCACGCCGACGGCGTACAGGCTCGCAACGGCGTTTTCCTGCTTCTGGTAGGCGGAAAGCTCGTCCGCGGTCAGAAGATCCACCGCCCGGCGCTTGCTGCCCGGGGCGCGTTCCTTCCTGATCTGCGCCGTCGTCTTGCCGAAAGCGGCTTTGTACGCCAAATCGGTGTATAGCTTGTAGTCCCAGCGGTTCGCCTCCGGGTTATCGCGTATCATGTCTGTAAGGCTCCGCCGCTGCGGCTTGCCCTCTGCACGCAGCTCGCGGCGCTTTGTCAGTTCGGCGCGCATGGCGTAGAACTCTTTTACCAGTGCTTTTTTGAACGCCTTTACCGGCTCGGTATTACGCAGGTATGTAATCAAAAGCGTCGCTTGCTGTTCGTTTAAGTGGTAGAGCTTTTCGGGTCGTCCGCGACCGTCTTCGGAAATTATTTTAGCGTTTTTAAAACGCAAAATTCCAAAGCTTTCCAGATCGGTTTTGTAGCGTCTGATAAGGTCTGAAACGACTTTTCGCTTCACCTGTGCGCATTCCGCTATGATTTTGTCAGTGGTATACGGTTCGTGTTCTCCTGCTTCCAGAAACACCAGCTTCGGAAGCGGCTCTGCTTTGTGGGTCATGGATTCCTCCTTTTGTAAAAGTTAAACTAAATTGAACTTACATAGCAAAAAAATAAGCGCTGATCTCGTCCGCATTGATAGAGAGAAGTTCACAGGCTTTGACGATCTCAGACTGCTTCCACGTTACTTTCCCCGATAATTTGCGGGAAATCGAGCGTTCGGAAAGGTCAAGCTGCTTTGCAAAGGCGCGCTGTGTTCCGAACTTCTCTACAACACGTCCGCGCAGCTTAGAATAATTGTACGGCATCTTGTTCACCTCCTTAGTTCAATATTTTTGAACAATTATAGTCTAACACATGCGAAAAGGCTTGTCAATACAAAAGTTCAAAATTTTAGAACTTTTTATGTTTAACTATTGAACTTTAGTTCAAAGTGTGCTAATGTATAGACATGAGGTGATAACACATGAGGAAAACAAACACTGCTGAACGGCTAAAAGAACTTATGCGTATTCGTAATTTAAGACAGGTGGATATTCTGAAAGCTGCCGAACCGTATTGCGATGCTTTTCATGTGAGATTGAATAAGAACGATTTAAGCCAGTACGTAAACGGCAAGGTTGAACCCGGTCAAGAAAAGCTGTACGTGCTCGCGCAGGCGTTGAAGGTCAGTCCGGCGTGGCTTATGGGCTATAACGTTTCCATGGAGGAGAGCGAAAACGAAGGTTCCGCTTCCGAAAGCGGAAAGACGGTGCACGGGGTTCGCATTCCTGTTCTCGGTACAGTGGCGGCAGGTCTGCCGATTGAAGCCGTGGAAGACATTCTGGACTTTGAGGAGATCCCGCAGGAGCTTGCAAACACCGGCGAGTTCTTTGCCTTGCAGCTTAAAGGGAACAGTATGGAGCCGCGTATGTGCTCCGGCGATGTTGTTATTGTACGCCAACAGCCGGACGTGGAAAGCGGAGAAATAGCCGTTGTGCTGGTGAACGGCAATGAAGCCACGGTGAAAAAGCTCATCAAGAAAGAAAACGGTATCATGCTGCAAGCGTTCAACCCGGTCTATGAACCTATATTTTACTCCGCGCAGGAGATAGAGGAACTGCCCGTGCGTGTCATTGGCAAGGTCATCGAGCTTCGCGGCAAGTTCTGACCTGCTTTCAATGAGGTGAGTTCAGTTCACTACATGCAATAGGTTCGGTGCTGAATATCGCTCCTCTTGCTCGATGACCGTACTCTAATTCCGCTCACCCAACGGGGTAAGCCAGATTGACCCCCATGCACCGGCAAGGGTATCGATTTGACCGACACCCTAAGCCGAACTTAGTCGTTCTCTATAACGAGAACGTGGATAGAAATGTGCAAGCTGCATACACACGCTATACACACGTTCGAAAATTTTTGTCCACACGCGCCAGCGCCCGGAACGATAGGAAATATCAGACTTTACGGAAATACAAAACACTGCTTTGTGGACAGTTTGCCTTATGCCCTGCACCGCTTTCACGTTAAAGGGGGTGGGGGAGGGACCCCCGCACCCGTACCGGCGACCCGGTGCCGTCCAGCGCCAATTTACACACAGAGGAAATTTTGAAAGCGGGCGGGCAATCATCATAACGCTTTATAACGCTTGCAGGTGTCAGCTTTACGCACATAGCTTCAAAACGCTCTGTAACGCGCTGTAAGCGACGATAGATGAAAACGCAAAAATATACCCTACGGAGACAAAAAGCCCGTGCAGAGACGCACAGGCAGAAAGGAGAAACGCATATATGGGAAAGCGGACGAACACAGCGACATGGAACGAAAAATACAACCGCTGGCAAATCAACGTACAGAAAGACGGATACCGCCGCAGCTTTTACAGCTCTGCCCCCGGCAGGACCGGGCAGAGAGAAGCCAACGCCAAAGCCGACGCGTGGCTTGATGACGGCATCTCGCCCACAGGGGAGCGCCTGGAAGCGGCGTACAACCAATATCGGCAGGAGTGCAAGGAGAACATGAGCACCACGGAATACAACCATGTGGACAGTGTGGGGCGCGTCTGGATCATTCCAAACCTCGGAAAGCGGAAGATTACCGAGTTGAACGACGGCGACGTGCAAAAGATGCTGGATAAAGCCGCTGCTATGGGGCGCTCCAAAAAGACCATACAGGATATAAACGGCATTCTGAACAAGTTCCTGAAATGGTGCCGGCGCAATAAAAAGACCACCTACCGCCCGGACGATGTGCATATACCCGCTTCCGCCAGGCTAAAAGGGAAGACGGTCCTGCAGCCGGATGACCTCTGTACGCTGTTTTCCACAGATACCGCGCTGTATAAGGGAAAACGGCAGAAAGACGAGTATATTCATGCGTACCGCTTTCAGGTGCTGACCGGTCTGCGCCCGGGAGAGCTGCGCGGCCTGCGCGTCAAGGACATTCAGGGCGGCGTGGTGTACGTGCAGCGGTCTGTAAACGTCTACGGTGAAACGACGCAGGGGAAGAACGAGAACGCCGTGCGGTCGTTCGTCCTGTCCGATCTCGCGCGCTGTGAGCTCGCTTTGCAGCTTCAGGAATACCCGAGCGAAAGCGGCTATGTGTTCCCGCTTCCGTCGCCCACGGCGTATAGGGAGCGCTGGCAGAAGTATTGCGCGTCGAACGGCATGACGAAAACCACGCCCTACGAGCTCCGGCACACGTTCGTTTCTGTCGTGAAAACGCTGCCGGTCGGCGAAGTCAAACCGCTTGTCGGGCACTCGGAGAGCATGGACACGTTCGGCATATACGGGCACGCCCTGCAAGGCGAGGACACCGAGACCGCCGAGAAGATCAATAGGCTTTTCCGAAAGCTCCTCACCGATCAGCCGAAAGACGCGCAGGCACCGAATAAAACCGAATAAGCATAAACAAGCACAAAAAAGCCCCCGTCAGCCAACCGAAACAGCCGGAAAACGGGGGTTTAAAATATAAAGTGTGTTATTTAGTGTGTTACAGATAAATCAAAAACCCGCAAAAACTAAGCGTTCATGCGGGTTTTCTATGGTGGGCGCTAACGGACTTGAACCGCTGACCCCCTGCACGTCAAGCAGGTGCTCTAGCCAGCTGAGCTAAGCGCCCAATTTTCTGTTGCTCGATTATTATATAGCAAGTCCCCGAAAAATGCAAGTCTTTTTTGCGAAAAAGTGAAAATTAATTTTCCTTTCGTGAATATCACGAAAAAGTGCGTAAAATTTGGTGCACTGTTCGCAGAAATTTAAGGTTTCTTACAAAACTCATAAGAATCGCACATTTCTATTGTTTATTCCTTTTCCATGCCGTATAATGAAAATACTGAAAACTGTGAATAGAATGTGAATGAAAGCGGATGGCGGTTGCGCGTTGCGCTTTGAATACGGAGATTTAGACAGAATTGGAAATCTGAAAACAGACGATGACGTTGGTCCTGCACCAAGGCCAGAAAAGGAGAAACCATGAAAACACTGTCATATGTGAACTTTATCATTTCTATTTTATTTATGGCTTGCTACGCGTACCAGGCGGTCTACCTTGTGGCGGCGCTTTTAAAAAAGCAGAAAGTCTTTAAAGCGAAGAAGCTGCACCGCTACGGTGTGCTGATTGCCGCGCGCAATGAGGAAGCCGTCATTGCGCAGCTCATCCGCAGTGTGCGCGCGCAGAAATATCCCGAGGAGCTTATCGATATTTTTGTTGTGGCGGATAACTGCACGGACAACACCGCGCAGGCGGCGCGTGAAGCCGGTGCGGTCGTTTACGAGCGCCACAATACGTATGCCGTGGGCAAGGGTTATGCGCTGCGTTTCTTATTAGAAAACATTTTTA
>ENA-ORTQ01003161-ORTQ01003161.1-human-gut-metagenome-genome-assembly--contig:-NODE-3161-length-12794-cov-2.724547_pt1 | contig 12794 bp, 12 predicted proteins | sample MGYA00241912_ERZ509188 | MGnify/ENA primary metagenome ERZ509188 (study PRJEB26280, sample SAMEA2338849) | human gut metagenome | biome: human gut; feature: human-associated habitat; material: faeces...
CAGGGCACCGGCGGCACCTGCCAGGGAGGCAGAGGTGACGAAGGCAATCAGCTTGTACTTGGTGACGTTGATGCCTACGCTCTCGGCGGCGATCCGGTTGTCCCGGATGGCCATGATAGCCCGGCCGGTCCGGCTGCGGACCAGATTCAGCACCACCACCAGGGTAATCATCACCAGTGCAAAGCCCATAGCAAAGGTGGCGATGCGGGCGTTGCCCGTGGCGCCCTGGGCGCCCTTGATGATTTCGATGCCGTTTTCGCTGAGGCCGAGAGAGGACATGCTCTTGGTGCCGTCCACGTTCAGGGCGATGTGCAGGCCGTTCTCATCCCAGCCCACCAGAAGGCAGTTGATCAGATCCTTGATGATCTCGCCGAAGGCCAGGGTGACGATGGCCAGGTAGTCCCCCTTCAGCCGCAGCACGGGGATGCCGATGAGAAAGCCCACCAGGGCGGCGAAGAGGGCGCCCACGACCATGCCCACGATGAGGAGCACCGGGCCGGAGGAGACGTTCCGCCCCAGGGCCACGGCGGCGGTGACGCCGGTGAAGGCGCCCACGCTCATAAAGCCCGCGTGGCCCAGGGAGAGCTCACCCAGCACGCCCACGGTGAGGTTCAGGGACAGGGCCATGACCACGTAGGCGCAGATGGGCACCAGCAGGCCCTCCATGGTGGAGGAGATGGAGTCTGCCCCGATCATGATCTGGATGATGATGTACACCAGGATGACCACGCCATAGGTGAGGAAGTTGTTCCGGGTGGTCTTGTTGCGGTTCCATTTCAGAGAATGTTTCATGGTGCCACCTCACACTTTCTCACGGATCTGCTTGCCCAGCAGACCGGCGGGTCTGACCACCAGGACCACGATGAGGACCGCGAAGACGATGGCGTCAGACAGTTGGGTGGAGATGTATGCCTTGGCGAAGATCTCGATGATGCCCAGCAGGATGCCGCCCAGCATGGCCCCGGGGATGGAGCCGATGCCGCCGAAGACGGCGGCGGTGAAGGCCTTGATACCCGGCATGGCGCCGGTGGTGGGCACCAGGGTGGGGTAGGCCGAGCACAGCAGCACGCCGGCGATGGCGGCCAGGCCGGAGCCGATGGCGAAGGTCAGGGAGATGGTGCCGTTGACGTTGATGCCCATGAGCTGGGCAGCGCCCTTGTCCTCGGAGCAGGCCCGCATGGCCTTGCCCATTTTGGTCTTGCCGGTGAACCACACCAGCACCGCCACGATGACGATGCAGGCGGCGATGGTCACCAGGGTGACGTAGGGGATGGTGAGCTGGCCGCCGAAGAGGGCCACGCTCCCCTCCGGCACCACCGAGGAGAAGACCTTGGGGTTGGAGGACCACAGCAGCAGGGCGGCGTTCTGGAGGAAGTAGCTCACGCCGATGGCGGTGATGAGCACTGCCAGGGAAGGAGCTGCCCGCAGGGGCTTGTAGGCCAGGCCCTCGATCACCACGCCCAGAACCGTGCAAACCAGTATGGCAAGGATGATCCCCACGATGCTGGGAAGGCCCAGGTAGTTCATAGCGCAGAAGGAGATGTAGCCGCCCACCATGATGATGTCGCCGTGGGCGAAGTTCAGCATCTTGGCGATGCCGTAGACCATGGTATAGCCCAGGGCGATGATGGCGTACACGCTGCCCAGGCTGATGCCGCTGATTAAATAAGAGAGAAATTCCATGAGACATATACCTCTTTATCTCTGGGATTGGATGGAATGGAAGCCTTCCATAGCAGAAATGCGGACGGAGCGGATGTTCCGCCCAGATTTCCGCCATGGAGACGGCGGGACGGGCGGCGGGCCGGCCGGAAACTTCCGGCCGGCCGTGCCGCACGGAGATCAGAAGGACGTGATCAGGGCAGAACGTAGGTGCCATTTTCGATGACCACGGCCATGGGATCCTTGGAGACAGCGCCGGAGGCATCCCAGGTCATGCCGGCGCCGGTCAGGCCGTCCACAGACAGAGTGGGCATCACAGCCACAACCGCCTCGCAGATGTCGGTGGAGGACATGTCAGGGGTGCATTCGGCAGCTTCCAGAGCGGCCTTGAGGATGTACACGGCGTCATAGGCGTCGGCGGCGAACTGGTTGGGGGTGTCGCCGAACGCTTCCTGATAGCTCTTGACGAAGTTCTGGGTCCGCTCATCCTGGGCATCGGGGGAGAAGGGGGTCAGCAGCATGACGCCCTCGGCCAGAGAGGTGTCAAAGCCCTCCATGGTCAAAATGCCGTCCATGCCGTCCACGCCGAAGAAGGTGGGCGCATAGCCCATGGCGTTGGCCTGGTTGAGGATGACGGAGGCGGGCTGATAGTAGATGGGCAGGAACACCAGGTCGGCACCGGCGGACTGGGCACCGGTCAGCTGCACGGAGAAGTCGGTGGCAGTGTCCTTGGTGAAGGTGCCCTCATAGACCACGTTCAGACCCTTGGCGGCAGCCTCGGTCACGAAGGTGTCGTGGATGCCCTGGGAGTAGGCGTCGTCGTTGCGGTAGATGATGGCGATCTTGGCGTCGGGCATGTTCTCAGCCATGTAGTCGGCGGAGCCGGTGCCCTGGTTGGGGTCGTTGAAGCAGACCTGGAACACGTTGTCCTTGCCATCGATGACGTCGGTGGAGGAGGCGGAGGGGGTCAGCATGAAGGTCCGGTCCGTGTTGGCCACTGCGGAGACCGCCTGGGCGGCACCGGTGGTGGTGGGACCAGCCAGCAGCTGCATGCCCCAGTCCATCAGCTTGTTGTAGGCGTTGACGGAGGTCTCACCGTCGGCCACATCGTCCTGGCTCTGGAGCTCAAACTTGATGGCGCTGTCGCTGGCGTTGATTTCGTCCACGGCGATCTTGGCGCCGTTGGCGACGGCCTGGCCGTAGATGGCGGCGTCACCGGTCAGGGGGCCGATGGTGCCGATCTTGAAGGTGGTGCCGGAAGCGGAATTATCGCTGCCGGTGTCGGCGGTGTCGGCGCTACTGCCGCAGGCAGCCAGGCCGAGGACCATGGCGGCGGCCATGACGAGACTAAGCAACTTCTTCTTCATCGTTTGTTTCTCCTTTTGACAATGGAATTTATACAAAAAAGCGGCCCCGCCATTGGGCGGAGCCGCATTTCTGTCCAAACAGTTATGCGCGCGTTCGCATCCAAGGCGTACGTTGTCTTCCAAAAATCACCAGCACCAATACCAGAGCCAGCAGGAAGTTTACCAGAACCAGATTGGATACCAGGGTAATCAGGCCAATCAGGGTTACCAGGGTAATAATAATGGACGCCATAATAATGGCGTCCAGAATGGCGATAATGGCATTGTGAGAGGCAGACTGCGTGCAGGAAGAAGCAGCCGCAGCGGTACGGGCAGAAGACGCACGCTGAGACATCGTGTAATCCATATGCATCTGCTTCATGGAAGACTGCATCATCGTGCTCAACTCCTTTTCCCGCTCCCCTCGAATGGGGGTCCGCTCAAATAAGTTAGTCTTATTCTAGCGACTGCGGCGGGAGTTGTCAATTAGAAAAAACACCCAGTCCAGCCGGAAAACTTTAACAAATCAGAGGAAAAATTGTGCAATACAGACAAAAATGCTTGGCTGCGACAGGGAGACCAGCCTGAAGCGCTTGCGGGCAGGGGAGTGAAAAATGCTTTGGGCTTGTGTTTTTTTTCATGTGGTCCTATAATAAAACAAACCAGTACCATCTTCCGGCTGGAACTGAAAATGGAGGGCGTATATGACGACGAGTGAGAAAAAGCAACTGATGGCCAACGCCTGCAAGGTGCGCATGGGCGTCATCGAATCCACCTATGGCGCCAAATCCGGCCATCCCGGCGGAAGCCTGTCCGCCTCGGACCTGTTTACCTATCTGTACTTCCGGGAGATGAAGGTGGACCCCGCCGACCCCAAGTGGGAGGAGCGGGACCGCTTCGTCCTTTCCAAGGGACACACCGCCCCCGGCCTGTACGCCGCCCTGGCCCTGAAGGGCTTCTTCCCCTGGGAGGAGCTGAAGACCCTGCGCCACATCGGCAGCCGCCTCCAGGGACACCCCAACATGAACGAGACCCCCGGCGTGGACATGTCCACCGGCTCCCTGGGCCAGGGCGTGTCCGCCGCCGCCGGCATGGCCCTGGCCGCCAAGTACCAGGGGAAGGACTGCCGGATTTACACCCTGCTGGGTGACGGCGAGATCGAGGAGGGCCAGCCCTGGGAGGCCTTCATGTTTGCCCACCAGTATAAGCTGGACAACCTGTGCGTCATCATCGACAATAACAACCTGCAGATCGACGGGAAGATCACCGACGTGATGAGTCCCTACCCCATCCCGGAGAAGCTGCGGGCTTTCGGCTTCCAGGTCCGGGAGATCGACGGCCACGACTTCGAGCAGATGGAGTCCGCCTTTGACGAGGCCAGAGCCACCAAGGGCGTCCCCTTCGCCATCATCATGACCACCATCAAGGGCAAGGGGGTCTCCTTCATGGAGGACGTGGCAGGCTGGCACGGTAAGGCCCCCAACGACGAGGAGTACAAGACCGCCATGGACGAGCTGAAAGCCCGCCTGGCAGAAGTGGAGGGGATGTAAGATGGCAGATGTGAAGAAGATCGCGACCCGGGACAGCTATGGCAGCGCGCTGGCTGAGCTGGGCGCCTCCCATCCCGACCTGATCGTGTTCGACGCCGACCTGGCCGGCGCCACCAAGACCGCCGTATTCAAGAAGGCGTTCCCCGACCGCCACTTTAACTGCGGCATCGCCGAGGCGGATATGATGTCTGCTGCCGCCGGCGCCGCCGCCATGGGACTGGTCCCCTTTGCCTCCAGCTTCGCCATGTTTGCCGCCGGCCGCGCCTTTGAGCAGGTGCGCAACTCCATCGGCTACCCCCACCTGAATGTGAAGATCGGTGCCACCCACGGCGGCATCTCCGTGGGCGAGGACGGGGCCTCCCACCAGTGCTGTGAGGACTTCGCCCTGATGCGCACCATCCCCGGCATGGTGGTCATGTCCCCCTCCGACGACGTGGAGGCCCGGGCCATGGTGAAGGCGGCCTATGAGCATGAGGGCCCCGTGTACATGCGCTTCGGCCGCTCCGCCGTGCCGGTGTTCCACGAGGAGGATGGCTTCACCTTCCAGATCGGCAAGGGCGAGGTGCTCATGGACGGCTCCGACGTGGCTATCATCGCCACCGGCCTGCTCTCCTATGAGGCGCTGGAGGCGGGCAAGGCCCTGAAGGAAGCCGGGATCAGCGCCCGGATCATCAACATGGCCACCATCAAGCCTCTGGACGAGGAGCTGGTGCTGAAGGCGGCCCAGGAGTGCGGAAAGATCATCACCTGCGAGGAGCACTCCGTCATCGGCGGCCTGGGCGAGGCGGTGTGCGCCCTGCTCAGCGAGAAGTGCCCCACCCTGGTGCGCCGCATCGGCGTCAACGACGAGTTCGGACACTCCGGCCCCGCCGCCGACCTGCTCAAGCAGTTCGGCCTGAGCGCGGAGCATATCGTGGAGGTCGCCAAGGACTTCTGCGGCAAATAAGTGGACGGCGGCCCCCTGTTCCCCCTCGGGACAGGGGGCTTTTATTGGGCAAAAATATAATTATCGCCAGATAGTGATCATTGCGCCATAGCATTTTCTGTGATCGAGAAAATCGCAATAGCAATAATTTGAAAGGAGCGATTATGGCAAAGCTGATACAGAACCTCAGCATCGGCAGGAACCTGCGGAAACTGCGGGAGGCCCGGGGGCTGACCCAGGAGGATGTGTGCGCCAGGATGGCACAGCTTGGCAGACCCATGCTCCAGTCCGCCTATTCCCAGATCGAGACCGGGCGGAGAAATCTGTTCGTCAGCGACCCGATCGCCCTGAGGACCGTGCTGAACGCCCAGTACGACGATTTTTTCCGGGGGCTGGTGCCCATCGACCGGTACAAGGATGAGACGCAGACGTGAGAAAACCAGGTGCCGCCCCCGGGGCGGCACCTGATCTTTTAGTCTTTTTGTCATTTTGCCCGCAGCATCCGGCTGGCGTTGAGGATGGCCAGGACCGAGACGCCCACGTCGGCGAAGACGGCCCACCACATGCCCACATAGCCCAGAGCGGACAGAACCAGCACCAGCCCCTTCACCGCCAGGGCGAAGACGATGTTCTGACGGACGATGGACAGGGTCTTGCGGGCGATGCGCACCGCCTGGGCCAGCTTGGAGAGGTCATCGTCCATAAGCACGATGTCCGCCGCCTCGATGGCCGCATCAGAGCCCAGCGCTCCCATAGCCACACCGATGTCCGCCCGGGAGAGGACGGGGGCATCGTTGATGCCGTCCCCCACAAAAACAAGATTTTCCTTGGGCTGCTTCTGGGCCAGCAGGCGCTCCACCTGGTCCACTTTGTCTCCGGGCAGCAGCTCGGCGTGGAACTCATCCAGACCCAGCTCCCGGGCCACGCCCTCGGCGGCGCTCTGGGCGTCGCCGGTGAGCATGACCGTGCGGCGGACTCCGGCGGCCTTCAGGTCAGAAAGGGCCTGGGCGGCCTCCGGCTTGGGTTGGTCGGAGATGACGATGTGACCGGCATATTCCCCATCCACCGCCACGTGGATGATGGTGCCCATGTGGCGGCAGCGGTCCTCAAAGGAGATCTGGAACTGGTCCATCAGTTTCTGATTGCCGGCCAGCACGGTCCTGCCATCCACCACGGCCTGGACGCCCCGGCCGGCGATCTCCTTGACGTCGGTGACCCGGGCCGGGTCTGGGGCGGGCCGGCAGGCGGCCTGGATGGACAGAGAGATGGGATGGGTGCTGAAATGCTCCGCCAGGGCGGCCAGCTCCAACAGTTCCTGTTCGCTGAGCTGCTGGGGGTGGATCACCGTGACCTCGAAGGTGCCCCGGGTGAGGGTGCCGGTCTTGTCAAAGACCACGATGCCTGCCCGAGCCAGGGCCTCCAGGTAGTTGCTGCCCTTCACCAGAATGCCATGCTTGGAGGCACCGCCGATGCCGCCGAAGAAGCTGAGGGGGATGGAGATCACCAAGGCGCAGGGACAGGACACCACCAGGAAGTTCAGCGCTCTGGGGACCCACACGCCCCAGCCTCCCTCAAGCAGCAGGGAGGGGATAACGGCCAGGGCCAGGGCGGCAAAAACCACGGCGGGGGTGTAGTACCGGGCGAATTTAGTGATAAAGTGTTCCGCCTTGGCCTTCTTTTCGCTGGAATTCTCCACCAAGTCCAGGATCTTGGCCACGGTGGATTCCCCAAAGGGCCTGGTGACCCGGACATGGAGCAGGCCGGACAGGTTGACACAGCCGCTGATCACCTCGTCCCCGGCGGCTACGTCCCGGGGAAGGGATTCCCCGGTGAGGGCGGCGGTATCCAGCGCGCTGTTTCCCTGGGTGACTATGCCATCCAGGGGGACCCGCTCGCCGGCCTTGATGACGATGGTGTCTCCCACCGCCACCTCATCCGGGTCCACCTGGACCAGCTGGCCGTCCCGTTCCATATTGGCATAGTCGGGACGGATGTCCATCAGGGCGGCGATGGACTGCCGGCTGCGCCCCACAGCCACGCTCTGGAAGAGCTCGCCCACCTGATAGAAGAGCATGACGGCCACGGCCTCGGGGTACTCCCCGCAGCCGAAAGCGCCGATGGTGGCGATGGACATGAGAAAGTTTTCGTCAAAGACCTGGCCGTTGCGGATGTTCTTCACCGCCCTCCACAGTACATCCCAGCCGATAACAGCATAGGGGATGAGGTAGAGCAGGAGACGGACCACCCCCTGGGCGGGGACGGTGTAGAGGAGCAAAAAGAGGACGGCGCTGATTAGGATGCGGGAGAGCATTTTTTTCTGCTTTTTTGTCATGGCGGTTCCCTCCAGAGGCGGGGACAGAGGGGAAGCTCCCCTCTGTCCTGTTTTATTTCACCAGGATCTCGCAGTCAGGCTCCACTTTTTTGCAGACCCTGACTGCCTCCTTCACGATCTCATCAAAGCGGGCGTCATCCCCCTCGATGGTCATCTTCTGGGCCATAAAGCTGACGGAGGCGGCGGTGACGCCGTCGATCTTCTGGACGGCGGCCTCCATTTTGGCGGCGCAGTTGGCACAATCCAGGTCTACCAGTTTGAACGTCTTTTTCATCTTCAACACTCCTCAAAACTTTTGATGGGTCATGGTCTCATTACCACCGAGTCCACCGGGATACAGCTGGACGGGACGGAACACGGTTGGAGGGAGGCACCGCCCCCTCCAGAAAGGCGCAGCAGGCTGGCACGGCGGTCTCCTCCGCCACCGCCCGGCGGTCCCCTCTTCGGCCAGGGCATAGGCAAACGTGATCCGCAATGAAAGAAAGCCACCGCTCACTCTTCCACGTGTTCCATCCCCTGGCTGATGATGCGGCAGACGTGCTCGTCGGCCAGGGAATAATAGAGGGTCTTGCCATCCCGGCGGAATTTGACCAGCTTGCTGCTCCGCAGGACCCGCAGCTGGTGGGAGATGGCGGACTGGGTCAGTCCCAGCAGATCAGCGATGTCGCACACGCACAGCTCGGACCGGAGCAGGGCGTAGAGGATCTTGATCCGGGTGGAATCCCCGAAGATCTTGAACAGGTCGGCCAAGTCGCTGAGCACCTCATCCGGCGGCAGGACCTGACGGACCTGGTCCACCGCGCCCTGGTGCACCTGGGTGATCTCACAGTGATCGACGAATTCCATAGCGGTCTCCTTCCTAACGATTAAACATATGAGCGCTTGTTCATATATTATACTATGACAAGGGAGCCCATTTGTCAAGAGGAATTTTTAAATTTTCCAAATACCGGTGGAGATTTGGAAAAAAGGCTGATATAATGAGGGCTGCCCCCGAAAAAGGGCCAAAAACGGACGCCGGGGACAGAATGACGGAGAAAAGGAGCATGTTCCATGAATGAGATGTTGAAGCTGATGCACGACCGACGCAGCACCCGGGCCTACCGTCCCGAGCCGCTGCAGGAGGCGGTGATCCAACAGATCCTGGAGGCCGGCCGTTTCGCGCCCAGCGGGATGAACAAGCAGCTGAACCATTTTTATGTGATCACGGATCCAAATTATTTGGCAGACCTCACCGCTCTGGTCAGCCGCAAGATGGAGAACTACCGGGACAAGGACTTCCGCTATGGAGCCCCGGTGCTGGTTCTGGTGACCAACCAGAAGGAGAGCACCACCTGCGTCCAGGACGCCTCCTGTGCCATGGAGAACATGATGCTGGCCGCCTTCTCCTTAGGAGTAGGCTCCTGCTGGATCAACCAGCTCTACCGCACCCGGGAGGACCGGGAGGTCCAGGAGAAGCTGGCGGAGATCGGCGTGACGCCGGAGGAGATGCCGGTGGCCGCACTGGCCCTGGGCTGGCCCGCCGTGGACTTCCCCGGCCCCCGGGAGAAGACCGGGAACCTGGTGTCTTGGGTCCGCTGAGGCGGGGAACAAAAATTTTTCAGATCAGGGGGAACTTTTTGGGCAGGACCGTCGTCCAATGTAGGGTAAGACGATCCCAGGCGGATCGATCCCCCTAAAAAGGAGTTTGATCTGAAATGATGAAGCATCGCACCTTTGCCCTGTTTTTGGCCCTTGGCCTTTCCCTCTCCCTGCTCTCTGGCTGCGGCCCCAAGGAGAGCGGCAGCACCTCCCAGCCTGGCGGCAGCACCTCCTCCAGCCAGGGGAGCCCCGACGCCTCCCAGCCCGACATTTCCCTGCCGGATGCCAGCGCCCCGGACACGAGCGCACCGGGGGAGAGCGCACCGGAGGCCCCCCAGCCTCCGGTGGACGAGCCGGAGGCGGTAGCGGCGCTGGCGCTGGATAAATCCGACTTTTCCCTGTTCAAGGCCGGGAGCAGCTATCAGCTGAAGGCCACAGTGTCCGGGGTGGATGCCCCCAAGGTGACCTGGACCTCCAGCGATGAGACGGTGGCGGCCGTGTCCCAGGACGGCACCGTCACCGCAGTGGCCCGGGGCACAGCCACCATCACCGCCGCCGTGGAGGGAACGGAGCTGCGTGCCTCCTGCACCGTCCGCTGCAAGCTGCCGGAGGATCAGCCCGTTTCCGGCGGCGGGAACAGCTCCTCCCAGGGGAGCGGGAATGGAGGCAGCTCCTCCCAGGCGCCGGCGGCGGACCAGACAGACCTGTCCGCTTTTTATACCCAGCTGTCCGGGGACTATGAGTTTCCCTCCTTCATGCAGCAGGCCGACCAGGAGCTGATGGAGATCTTCTACCCCGGCCTGAGCGCCGTCTCCTCCCAGCAGATGCTGGTCTATGTGAACCAGATGAGCATGAACATGGGGGAACTGGCCCTGATCGAGGTTACGGACAGCAAGGACGTGGATGGGGTGAAGGCCATCCTCCAGGCCCGGATCGATGGCATGATCAACGGCGGCGCCTGGTATCCCGAGCCCACCCGTATCTGGACCGAATGCTCCCGGGTGGTGTCCAACGGAAACTACATTTTGATGGTGGTCCATGAGCAGTGCGATGCCATCGTAGACGACTTCAACGCGCTCTTTTGAATCTGAAGCACCCATTCCGCAGGCGGGCGAGCTTTCGCCCGCCTGCGCTTTGAGGAGGACTCTCTTATGGTATTTTCCACCCCCCTGTTTCTGTTTGTCTATCTGTCACTGACCTTGCTGCTCTACTATGCGGTCCCGCTGAAGGGGCGGAATTTGGCCCTTCTGGCGGTAAGCCTGTTCTTTTATGCCTGGGGCGAGCGGATCTATGTGGTCATCATGGTAGCTTCCACCCTGATCGACTACACCCATGGGATGCTGGTGGAGCGATGTAAGGCCCGGGGCAACGACCGAGGCGCCCGCTGGGCGGTGGCGTCGTCGGTGTTTTTCAACCTGGCGCTGCTGGGCTTTTTTAAATACTGGGACTTTTTGGCCGCCTCCTTTCAGGCGGTGGGGCTGAACTTCATGCCGGTCCTGAACGTCCATCTGCCCATCGGCATCTCCTTTTACACCTTCCAGACCATGAGCTACACCATCGATGTCTACCGGGGGGACGCCCGTGCTCAGCGGTCGCTGGTCAACTTCGGCACCTTCGTTACCCTGTTCCCCCAGCTGATCGCCGGCCCTATCATCAAATACAAGGATCTGGGAGATCAGATCGACAGCCGGACCTGCACCGTGGAGAAGTTTGCCTCCGGCGTCCAGATGTTCGTCATCGGCCTGGGAAAAAAGGTGCTCATCGCCAACAACGTGGGCATGCTGTGGGAGAGCTACAAGGCCATGGCGCCGGGGGACCTGACCGTGGCCGGGGCCTGGCTGGGCGTGCTGGCCTTTGCCATCCAGATCTACTTTGACTTCTCCGGCTACTCGGACATGGCCATCGGTCTGGGGCGGATCTTTGGCTTCCGCTTCAATGAAAACTTTGACTATCCGTATCTGGCCGCATCGGTGACGGAGTTCTGGCGCCGGTGGCACATGTCGCTGACCACTTGGTTCCGGGAGTATCTGTATATCCCCCTGGGGGGCAACCGGGGCGGCACTGTGAAAACGCTGCGTAACATCTTCATCGTGTGGTTTTGCACCGGCTTCTGGCACGGGGCCAGCTGGAACTTCATTTTGTGGGGCCTCTATTTTGCCGTGTGGCTGGTGCTGGAAAAGTATGTGTTCCGGTCGGTCCTGGCCCGGACCCCCGGCTGGATCAAGCACACCTATACGATCCTGGTGGTGTTTGTGGGGTGGGGCATCTTCGCCATGGAGGACCTGAGCGTCTGCGGCGGCTACCTGCGGGCGTGCTTCGGCGGCGCACCGCTGTGGCGGGCGGCGGACCTCTACGCCCTGCACAGCTACGCCGTCACTTTCCTGGCGCTGATCCTGGCCTCTACCGCGCGGGGCAGACGGGGCGGGGAGCGTCTGCCCCGGCGGGCGGCGGCCGTGGCCACGCCGGTTTTGATGCTGGCGTCGCTGCTGCTGTGCACCGCCTATCTGGTGGACGGCAGCTACAATCCGTTTTTGTATTTCCGGTTCTGAGAGGAGGGAGCAGACATGACAAAAGCATACAGCCGCTTTTTGACGGCCCTGTTCTGCCTCTTCTTGGGAGGGCTCATGGTCTGGCAGGTGCTGCTTCCGGACCGGGAGCGTTCCGACGTGGAGAACCGGACGCTGGCCCAGTGGCCGGAGTTCTCCTGGGGATCCCTCAAGGACGGCAGCTACACTGCCGCTGTGGAGGAGTACTTCGCCGACCAGTTCCCCCTGCGGGACGCCTGGACGGGACTGAAGGCCAGGACAGAGCAGCTCATCGGAAAGACGGAGTTCCACGGGGTTTACCTCTGCGGCGATACTCTGATCTCCAAGGTGGATACGCCTGATGAGGAGCTGGTGACCAATAACCTCTCCTACATCACCCGGCTGGCGGAAAAGACGGATGTGTCCGTATATCTGGGGTTCATCCCCTCCGCGGCGGAGGTGTGGCGGGACAAGCTGCCTGCCGGGGCGGAGAGTTGGGACCAGACTGCATTCCTGGACCGGGCGGCGGAGGAGACAGGCCTTCCCGCGGTGGACTTCGCCGGGGCTCTGACGGCCCACGCCGATGAGCCCATCTTTTACCGGACGGACCACCACTGGACCTCTCTGGGGGCGTTCTACGGCGCCAACGCGGTGCTCTCTGCCCTGGGCCGTCCCACGCTGGACCAGGCGGACTTTACGCCCCAAGTGGTCAGCGACGACTTCAACGGCACCCTCTACTCCACCTCCGGCATCCACTGGCTGACGCCGGACGAGATGGAGTACTGGGTGGAGGAGGATGGCATCTCCGTCACCTCCTGGCGCACCGGCAGCCCGGAACCGGCGGCGCTGTATGACCGGAGCTATCTGGAAAAG
>ENA-ORTQ01003173-ORTQ01003173.1-human-gut-metagenome-genome-assembly--contig:-NODE-3173-length-12764-cov-2.986702_pt1 | contig 12764 bp, 15 predicted proteins | sample MGYA00241912_ERZ509188 | MGnify/ENA primary metagenome ERZ509188 (study PRJEB26280, sample SAMEA2338849) | human gut metagenome | biome: human gut; feature: human-associated habitat; material: faeces...
AAGATTGTATTTGCATTATAATCCAAGTTTTATCAAAGCTACGCGAAATAAAGTATATCGAGGCGAATATGGATATAGAATTAATGATGTTGATATAATTAAAGATATGTTTAAACTTGGATATCGTATTGGACTTAATTAATATAAAGAAAAATGCAGTAAAGATAATCACAGTTTGAATGAATGATATGACAAATGTCAGAAGTGAGGTGAGAGACTTGAAATTTGGTGTGGTAGATTTATTTTGCGGGGTGGGCGGTCTTACCTGTGGATTAGAAAAAGCAGGACTTGATGTTGTAGCAGGATATGATCTTGATGCTACATGTGAATATCCATATACTTATAATAACCATTCACTGTTTATTAATAAAAATATTGAAGAAGTAACAGGAAAAGAGATTAGAAAACTACTGCGTGGATACGATGTGAAAATTTTAGCAGGATGTGCACCATGTCAACCTTTTTCGAGACACCAAAAAGATAAAAAAGATCGATCTAAGCATAAAGATTGGAAACTGTTGTATCAGTTTGCACGATTAGTAGAAGAGGCGAAACCGCATATTGTTTCAATGGAAAATGTACCAGAACTTGTTAATGAAAAAGTGTTTTGTGATTTTGTAGATACATTAAAAAGATTAAAATATAATGTCACTTACAATATAGTGAATGCAGCAGATTATGGTGTTCCTCAAAGAAGAAAAAGGTTATTGCTTTTGGCCTCTAAGAAAAAAGAAATTGTGTTTATAAAACCGACACATGAACAAGTAGTAACAGTAAGAGAGGCAATTGGAAATTTGCCACCAATTGGGGCTGGAGAGGAAAATTTGATTGATCGGTTACATATTACATCAAGGTTATCGGAATTGAATTTGCAACGTATACAACATTCTATACCTGGAGGAAGTTGGCACGATTGGCCAGAAAATTTGATGCTAGAGTGTCATAAAAAAGAAAAAGGTCAGACATATACTTCAGTTTATGGAAGAATGTGTTGGGAAGATGTGGCACCTACTATAACAACTCAATTTACAGGATATGGGACAGGGCGTTTTGGACATCCAGAGCAAGATCGAGCATTAACACTTAGAGAGGGAGCTATAATACAGACGTTTCCGGAAAATTATTCATTTTTACCTGAGGGTGAAGCAGTTGTTATAAAAGATATATCAAGGCAGATTGGAAATGCAGTTCCGCCGAGATTAGGTGAAATAATTGGACTTAGCATAAAAGAACATTATACGAAGAGAAAATATGTGCGAAAATCCGAAAGTATAAAGAAGGGGGGATAATTTTATGGAAAATAAATTTATAATGTCTCTTAGCTTAAATGTATTGAATCATTTAGGAATCAATCTATATAGTAATATTCCAGCAGTATTATCTGAAATCGTGGCAAATTCCTGGGATGCGGATGCGAAAAGAGTTGATATTACGATTGCAGAAGACCAGATTATTATTGAAGATGATGGATGTGGAATGAGTGCGGACGATATTAATAATAAATTTCTTTATGTTGGATATCAAAAAAGAGAAGAATCGTTAGAATCAAAAATATATCATCGAAAATATATGGGAAGAAAAGGCATTGGAAAGTTATCAATGTTTTCAATTGCACGAGAAGTTGAAGTAATTTCAAAAAAAGAGATTAGGAAAGCAGGAGCAGAGGGAAAATGTTTTGAAATAAGCGGATTTAGGATGAACATTGATGATATAGCAAATGTCATTAAAAGCGAACATTCAGATAGCAATAGTTCATCAGAATATTATCCGGAGGTATTGCAAGTAGAAGAGGATTGCATTAAAGAGACAGGAACTAAAATAGTATTACGAAAATTGAAAAAATTGACAACTTCGTTAACTCCAGAATATATTAAAAAACGTGTTGCAAGGCGATTTGGTATTATAGGAAAAGAGTTTTCATTTTCTGTTTATGTAAATGGAGAAGAGGTGTCTATTAGTGATAGAGATTATTTTCATAAATTGAGTTATATATGGTATTTTGGAAATGAAAGCCAGAAGTATGCTGATTTTTGTGAAAATGTATCACATAAAGAAGAGAGAGAAAATATCATTTCATGCAACGGTGAAAATTATAAAAAAACAGGTTGGATTGGCTCGGTTGATGCATCAGGAGATCTAAAAGACGGAGAAGACAATTTGAACAAAATTGTAGTTTTAGTTAGAGGAAAACTTGGACAAGAAGATATTCTTTCAGAGTATTCGGAAGGGGGATTGTACTCAAAGTATTTAATTGGAGAAATTAATGCAGACTTTTTTGATGATGATACCCTAGACGATATGGCTACTAGTAATAGACAAGAATATAGAAAAGATGATGAACGCTTTATTGCATTAAAACAATTTGTGCAAGATGAATTAAAATATATACAGGGAAAATGGACAGAGTTAAGAAATGAGTCTGGAGAAGAAAAGGCTAGAGAGCTATTACCAGTAATTGATACTTGGTGCAAAAGTCTACAGGGTGATGATAAAAAATATGCAAAGAAAATGTTTGGAAAAATTAACCAGATAGTAGCAGATGACGATAAGAAAAAAGAAATACTGAAATTTAGTGTTTTAGCTTTTGAAAAGTTAAAATATGCTAAACACCTTAGTGCAATTGACAATATTGAGGCTGAGAACTTTGAAGTGTTTAAAGATATTTTTACTGGTTTGGATGAAATAGAAGCAACATTGTATTATCAAATAATTAGAGAGCGTATTGAGGTAATAAAAGTTTTTCAAAGTATTACAGATGAAAATGCTTTAGAAAAAGTTATACAGACACACTTATTTAATCATTTATGGTTATTAGATCCATCATGGGAACGTGTGGAGAATACACAATATATGGAAACTACCGTTTTAAATGCATTAAATAGTGAGTATAATAGTTTGACATCAGAGGAAAAGGCTGGAAGATTAGATGTTGGATATAGACAAACCGCTGGAAAGCATATTATTATTGAATTAAAAAGTTTAAAGGGAACAGAAGAAAATATTATAAATGGTATAAGTTATTTTTATGAAGTATATCCAAATATAAGAATAATAATTTTAGCAAGTGGATATGATGATCAAAATGATATTTTAACTAATTTGTACGAAAAAGGTATATATAATATTATAAATTCTGTTGAATTAGAAAAAATAAAATCTGAATTGAAAAAATCATTAATATCAGATGGATTGTCAAAAAAAGAGAGTAAAAGATTTAAAAAGGCTGAAATTATAAAGAAACAAAAAAGAAATAATTTGAAAAAATACATTACAAGTATGAAGAAAAATAAAAAATTGAATAGTGAGGGGATAGAAAAAACACAAGTAAATAATACAAGTGTTTATTTTTTTACACTTTTAATTCAAGCAGTAGATAAATTATTAGAGCTTTTAGGAACAGCTATTATATTTGGATTAACATCATTAGGACTTACGATTATTTTTAATGAGTCATTAAGAAACATTGTATTTCAAATGTTAGGTTTGAAATAGGAAAGGAAAAAATATGGGATATTATAGTGAAGTAATGATTGCAGTAACGAAAAAAGATTTTAAGAAGGTAGAAGATGCACAAGCTAAAATGACAGAAAATTTGTTAGACTATGTTAATAAACACGACTATAAAGAAAATAATAAAGATTGTGTATTTATGTATTGGGATTCTCTAAAATACTATAAAGAATTTGAAGAAGTTCAAGCACTTGAAAAAAGTTTAAGTAAATTAAAAGATGGATATGTTTTTTGTAGACTTGGAGAAGAAAGTGGAGATATAGAATTTAGAAAAAGAACAAAAATCCCTGAATTAATGAAGGAATTTCAATTTATAAGAGACATAAGAAAAAAATTAAATGAAGAATTGAAAGAGGAGGAGGAAGAAGAATTTGAATAGATCAAGAATTATAGGATTGAGTATGTTAATACTAGCACTTTTTTCAACAAATTGTTTTGCATCAAATAGTGAATTAAAAGATTATGAAATAAATGAAACAATATCAATAGAGAATGCTGAAGAATTTGAAAAAAATATTCAAAAAAATATTAATATTGATAATGTTAAATATGAATTACAAGATGTGTCAAAACAAGAAAATAAACAAAATATTAATAAAGAAGAAACTCAAACAAAACAAAAAATAGTATATACGAATAACAAATACGATGTGTTAAATATGTTTGAAAATAAAATTGAAATGACAAAGGATGGAATGTTAGGAATTTTAGAATTACAAAATAATTCATTAGATATAAAAACAAATGATAGTTATATAGAGCAATACAAAGTATCATTAACAAAAAAATATGAAAATGTACCAACTAATGAATTAAACGATATTCCAAAGAGTATTGAAGAAAATGGAGTTACTTATTATTTAGTAAATCCAATTTGGAATATTTCACAAGTAGAAAAGATTGAAGGTCAAGATGTTCCAATAGCATATGATGGAGAGATGCAATATGAAGGAATAAAAGAAAGGAAAATAGTAAAAAGCTATTTGGCAACTGTAACATATATAGGAACATTGGAAAAAGAAGAAATAGAGTCAATAACCTTTAATATAAAATATAAAGAAATGCCTCAAGAAGATATAGAAGAAAAAACAAATTATACACCAATAGTAGTAGCAACAGCAGGAACTGGTATTTTAGTAATAAGTGGAATATTTCTTTGGAAAAGAAAAAAGAAAGATAAAATTGCACAGTAGGAGGATTGAATGAAAAATAAAATTGTTATAATAAGTATTTGCATTTTATTGGTTATAATAATTGGTAGTGCTTTGTATTATTGCATTGTATATGATAAAAATTTAGTTGATCCCAATAATATAACAACAGATTCTAAATTTGAAAATATTACATATAATCAAGCAGACGATTCAGACATATTAAAAGATGGAATATTAGGAATAATTAGTATTGAAAAAATACGGCTTAAAAGCTGAGGTAAAAGAAGGTAGTAGTAATGAAATATTAAACGAATACATAGGGCATATAGAAAATACATCAATTTATGATGGTAATGTTGGACTTGCAGGACATAATAGAGGTAATAAAAATTCGTATTTTGCTAGATTAAATGAATTGAAGAAAGGTGATATAATTACATATAAAACAAATTTTTTTACAAGAAAGTATAAAGTTGATAATATACAAACAATACTAGAAACAGACTGGAATTTATTAAAAGAAACAGATCAAAATAAATTAACATTAATAACTTGTATTGCAAATAAGAAATTGCAAAGGTTATGTGTGCAAGCAACAGAAATTGTGGAAAATAACTTGAAATAAAAGTGAAAATGGGTTACAATAAGCACAAAGAAGAGGATGTGGTTTATATGAAAAAAGAGAAAGACAAAGTTTATAAAGTCGAAATAAAACCAAAATGGGAACTAAATTTTGCAGCAAAATTTTATCTTGTTTGCATCATAGTTTTTGTGCTTTTAGTAGCTTATATTCAAATATATAGACATATACATAGAGATGAAATAATACAAAATATAATTGAAAGAGAAAATAAAGTAGTTGTAGAAAATGAAATTAAATAAAAAATAATAGAACACCTTTTAGGGTGTTTTTTTAATGGAGGTAAAAAATGAAATTAAAAAAATTAGTTAGTATAATATTACTAATTTTAATATTAGTAAATTCAATGTCAGGCATTGCAAATGCTTTTGAAGTTAATTCTGCATATGTAGAAAATTTAGGAGATTGTGGTCAACATTTGCAATTTAAAACTACATCAGGAATATGGAGTTATGTTATTACAACAATGGTTGGATATAGAAATAATGGGGTATTACATTATGCATATTGCTTAAATGTTGATAAACATGGTGTTGGAGAAGAACAAAATTATAGTGTAAATGTAACAGAAATATTATCAGATGTTCAAGTGTGGAGAGCAATAGTAAATGGATTTCCATACAAAAGTGCCTCAGAACTTGGAGTAGAAAATGATCAAGATGCATTTGTAGCAACAAAACAAGCAGTATATTCAGTTATATATAACAGAGATGTAGATAGTTTTTATCGTGGTGGAGATGCAAGAGGAACAAAAATATTTAATGCAATAAAAAACATTGTAAATCAAGCAAGATATGGCTCAGAAACACCATCAGTAAACAGTGTACTAAATGCAAATAAAATAGGAGGCTTTAAAGCAGATGGAAGTAACTATTATTCACAAGAGTACAGTGTTACAAGTAATGTAAATGTATCTAATTATACAGTTACATCAATTAGTAATTTCCCAGAAGGAAGTTATATTGTTGATTTAAGTGGTAATGCAAAAACTACATTTAATGGAAATGAACATTTTAAAGTTGTAGTTCCTAAAGATAAAATTTTAGATAATTTTGATGGAAAAATATTATTAAATGGTAAAGTTAAAAGCTATCCAGTATTTTTTGGACAAAGTCCAAATTCTAATTGGCAAAATTATGCATTAACTTATGATGCATATTACACAGCAGGTGGTGAGGCAACTCTATCAGTAGATGCATATAAATCAAAAATAAAAGTTATAAAAATAGATAACGAAACTAAAAAATCAATAGAAGGAGTAGAATTTAATTTCAGATATAGTGATGGACAAAATATCGGAAATTATAAAACAAATGCACAAGGTTGTATTGAACTAAATAAATTAAGACAAGGAAAAGTAATTGCCACAGAAATAGCAACAAAATCTGAATATATTTTAGATGATAAAGAAAATGAAATTCTTTTAGACTATGATACATATAAAGAATTAACAATTGGAAATGAACACAAAAGAGGAGATTTAAGTGTATATAAAGTAGATAGTGACAATAAAAAAATAACTTTGGGTGGAGTTAAATTCGCATTATATTCACACGAATTTCAAAAAGTAACAGGGCATTATACAACAGATGCAAATGGTGAAATTCATATTAAAGGTTTAAGAACAGGAAATTGGTCATTAATTGAAGAAGAAACAGGAAAATGGTATAATCTTAATGAGAATCCAATTGAAATTAAAATTAATTGGAATGAAACTACTAACACAACAGTAGAAAATGAATTAAAAAAATCACAAATAAAAATTATTAAAGTTGATAAAGAAAATCATGAAGTTAAATTAAAAGATGTTGAACTTGAAGTTTTAGACAAAGATGGAAATGTTTTAGAAAAATTAAAGACTGACAAGAATGGAGAATGCTATACAAAAAGATATGCAGTAAGAGATTTTCCAGAATTATATATAAGAGAAACAAAAACAAATGAAAAATATGTATTAGATACAGAGATGAAGAAAATTACATTAAAAGAAAATGAAATTGTTAATTATACATTTGAAAATCAAAAAATATATGGACAAATTAAAGTAATAAAAACTTCAGAAGAAGATAATAAAATAAATGGAGATAAAAAAGGAACACCAATTCCAAATGTATCTTTTGGAGTATATGATGAAAATAAAAACTTTATAGAAAAAATTACAACTGGAGCAGATGGAATTGCAATTACAAGTAAATTGGAGAAAGGTACAAAATATATAAAAGAATTGGAAGGCAAATCTGGAGAATGGTATCAATTAAATGAAAATGAATATTCAGCAGAAATTGTAAAACACGGTGAAATAGTTGAATTGAATATTACAAATAAACCTGATAATCCAGACATAGATGTTGAAAAGGATGGAATTATTCAGACAACAGCAAATCAAGAGATTAAGTATGACTTTACAATAAAAAATACAGGTAATGTACCATTAAAAGATTTTACTTGGTATGATTATTTACCAACAGACTATGTAACTGCAACAAAACTTGTAACTGGAACATATAATCAAGATTTAAATTATGCTATATATTATAAAACAAATAAAAATGATTATAGATTATTAAGAGATAATTTGAATACACAAATAAATAATTATATTAATTTTTCAGATTTAGATCTAGAAGCGGATGAGTATGTAACAGAATTTAAAGCAGAATTTGGAAAAGTAGATGTGGGATTTTCTTCAGTAGAAAAGCCACAATTATTTGTAAAAGTTAAGACTTCTGTAAAAGCAGATGATACATTTACAAACAAAACAAAAGTTGAAGGTTATCACAAAACATATTATGTGTTTGATGAGGATGATCATACAACAAAAGTATACGAGAAAAAATTAGAAATAAAATTGCCAAGAACAGGTTGTTAATTTAGAGAGCTCGATAGAGCTCTCTTTTTAAAAATGAAAGAAAGGATTGATAAAATGAAAAATACAAAATTAAAACAAATGGAAGAGTTAGATGCTAAAATTGAAAAGATAAATTATGACTTATCAGGGCTGGAATCAAGAAAAAAAGAAATGGAAGATAGCAAATTTGATAAACAACAAAATATAGAAAAATTAGAAGAAGAGAAAAGGACAATATTAGCCAAAACAGATAAAATGAACAGATTAGAAAAAATAATTTATATAGCATTTGCATCAAAAAATGATTTGAAACAGGTAGATTTATTAAATGCCAAAATTACAGAATTAAGAAATGAAAAAGATAGCATTCAAGATAAAATTGATATTCAAAATAAATTATATGCAGATACTATTAAAGAAAAAGACAATTATATAGAACAGAGAAAACAACTTTACATAGAGAATACAAATGTTAATATACAGGAAAATACTATAAAAACAACTCATGTACAAGATTTGGCTAAAATTCATAAGATTGCAAAACAATATGAAGGAAGTGAAATTATGAAAAAGTTATCACAGACAATAGAAAAATATGTTGATAGGCTATTAGAAAATACAGGAGAAAATGAAAAAGATGTAGTAGAAAAAGAAGATGAGGCAGAAGCATAAAAGGAGAAATTGTGAAAGAAGTAATAGTAAAGAAAATAAAAAAAGGAAAGGCAGGATATAAAAAGATTTATTCTGCAATAACTTATAATGTAAAAAATAAGAAAAAATCAAAAAAACAAAGAAGGTGATTAATATAGAGGAGAAAGTACAAGAATTAATAAACAGTACAGATAAAATAGCAAAGGAAATATTTGAAAATCCAAATAAAATGAGAGATTTTTTAAAAACATTAGCCAAAATGTACAATACAAGTTATAATAATATTTTGCTATTGAAATCACAAAAAGAGAATGTATCATTTGTAGCAACCAAAGAAGAATATCAAAAATATAAATATAAAATCAAAGATGATGAAAAACCACTTGAAATAATAAAAAGAATAAAAATAAATAATGATGTTAAATTTAAAGTGGTGGAAGTTTATGATATATCACAAACAAATGCTATAAAAAAACAGAAAGAATATAAAAAGGAATATGTAGATGTAATTTTAAAAGGAATGTGTGAGAGAAGAAATCTATATTATGATCCTAATAATCAAATGGAAAATATCGAATCGATTGTAAGTGATATAAGTAATAATACAAGAAGTTCAAATGCATCATATTTTGATGTTGACAGATATGCAAGTCAAAGCCAAGCAGAAGTTATTGCAACAATTTTTGCAGTAGCAAAGAAATTGGAGATTAATACAAGAAATTACAATTTAACAGAGGTATGCAAATGGGGAGTAGAGAAAGAAAATAGAAGCTTAAAAGAAAGTTTAAAATATATGCAAAAATTTGTTAATTATTTTGTTAAAGATTTTGAGGCACAAGAAAAAATATATAGAATAGAACATCAAAAAGAAGATGAAGAAGAAATGGAATAAGGAGTTCATTCAAGAAAGGATATTATGGAAGAAAAATTTTTAATAAAAATGAATAAAGAGGAAATGTTAAGATATTACGAAAATAAAATTGTAGAAGATGGAATAAAAAGTTGTACCGAATTTAATACAATAGTGAATCTAAGAGATTATAACACTAATGAAATAAAGTTAGAAAAATATAAAAATCAAATATTGCAATTATTATATCGAGATGAAAGAGTAGCAGATGTAGTGATTGATGATGAATTTAATGTAGATATGGTCTTTTATACTGATTATTGTCCATTTTATTATGATGACGAAAAAAATGTTATATATAATGAAATAATGGATAGTCCAACTTATCAGGGAATAGAATTGGCAGAATTTGTTGGATATATGGGAAAAAGAATAATAGAAGATTCTTATATAAGTACAAGAAATTTAATTAACAACTATGTTCAAACTAAAAATTTAAAAGATACAGATAAAGAAATTTTAGCAAATTTTCTGAAAAAAAGTATTATAGAAACAGGATTTACAGAAAAGTATATTGATAATATAAATGTATTTGTAACTTATAAAAATTTCCAAGAATTAGAAAAAGGATTAATGGAGATTGTAAAACAAAAGGATAATGAAGCACTAAAAAAATTAGAAGAAGAGGAATTTGAATAGTAAAAAAAGCTCTAGCTTATAAACTGGCTAGAGTTTTTTATTTATAAAAATGAATAAGAGAACGAGAGATGCCATAAACTCGTTATAAAAAAATAAAGTGATAGCTCTGATGGAGGCGATGCTATAAAGTCCATTCGTATGATTACAAAGAATCTATTTGTAAGAAATGCGTAAGTGAGATTTTGTAACATATACTCACAATAACTAAAGAGTTTCAGGAGGCAAGACTTGTAAGTGGATACACAAGTGTAAAAAGTTTGGGCAAGGATGGACAAGGTTATTTTATATAACAGCATTTGTGGTAAATATTATTATTTACATACTAGATTATCATAAACGAAATGATGGGATGAGGGGTTTCGTTTGTGATGTATTATTTTTTTGAATATAAGGGGATAATACATCATTTACTCATTCAAGGATTTCAGGGTTTCAGATTTTTATGAAATTTTTAGAAATAAGTTGACAAGGAGTTTTAACAGAGTTAACATCCATATAATATAATTAGTATTATAAAGAATAAATAAATGTTTGTAAATTCAAACCAAATATGTTAGAATACAGTTAGGAGGAAAACATGGAAAGAAAATGTGCAATTTATAATAGAATTAGTGTTGAGAATAAAACACAATTAGAAAAAATGAGAAATACATTGATAGAATATTGTCAAAATATTCTTGATATAAATGATTATGTTTTGTTTGAAGATGTTGGCTCTGTTGAAGGAAAAAGAAAAAAATTTGAAGATATGATTGATAGAATACATAAAGAAGAATTTACTGACTTATTAGTTTATCATCCAAATAGAATATATAGAGCAGAGTACAACAAAGAAAAATTTGATAATATTATAAATGATATTGATAAATATGTAACATTGCATAGTGTTGATTTAAATTATGAATATAGTCCAGTAATAGATAAATATTTAGAAGTATTGAAAAAAGAAAATGAATATTTTGAAAAATATATAAAGAATAAAACAGACTTTAGTGCTTCTTATGAAAATCCAATAGAAGCAAAGATAAATAGTGAAATTCTTGATTTCTTGAATAATTCATTTATTTGGAGAAAAATAAAAACAAAACTAGATATGTATTATGCAATGAATAGTAAATATAAATATGATTTATTAAAATTAGGTGACTATTATCATGATGAACTTTGGGAGATATTTGCTAAATTCTATAATATAAAAGACTATTCAGAAATTGAAGAAGAAAAAATAGAGGAGCTATTTTCAATAGAAAACTTTAAAAAATTATTAGAAAGTACAGATACACCAGTAAGAATTAAAGATTGTATAAATTTATATTTAGAATGCGATAAAGTATGTGATGAACTATATCATAATGTATATATGGAGAAAAAATAAATTATTATATGATGAATAAATTGCTAATAAAAAGGTTATTACATAATATTTAAGATAATGCTTTTAATTTTACTAAGAATTGAAGCATTATTTTTTTATTAGAAAAAAGTATAAAACAAGTAACACAAAAAAGTTTTTTATGTTATAATATTTGAGTAAAAAATAAGGGAGGTTGCAATGCTAGATAATATAGAAGTTTTATACCATAGTAGTATAAGAATTGATAAAGAAAAAATGATTTATATAGATCCATTTAAAATAAATGAAAATTATAATGATGCAGATATGATTTTTATAACACACGATCATTATGATCATTATTCTGAAGAAGATATAGATAAAGTAAAAAAAGCTAATACTATATTTATTGTACCAGAAAATTTATTGAAAAAACTAATAAAAAAAGGAATAAATGATGAAAATATTATTACACTTGCTCCTGAAGATATTGAAATAATTGATGGAGTAAAAATCGAAGCAATTCATGCTTATAACATAGACAAGCCATTTCATCCAAAAGAAAACAATTGGTTAGGATATATTATTGAAATAGATGGTGTTAGATATTATATTGCTGGAGATACAGATATTACTAGAGAAAATAAAAAGGTAAAATGCGATGTTGCATTTGTGCCAGTTGGTGGTACATATACAATGAATTTTAAAGAGGCAGCAAAATTTGTTAATATTATAAAGCCTAAAATTGCCGTTCCAATTCATTATGGAAGTGTTGTTGGAACAAAACAGGATGCGAACAATTTTATAAAGTTATTATATCAAACAACAAAAGGTATAATTTTAATGAAATAAGAAGAAAGAGGATTAGAAAATGAAATATTCAGATAAAGAGATACAATTATTTAATGAGGCAGGAATTAACATAGAAGATAAAAATTATACTAGTGAAGAAGTAGAAATTTTGAAAATGCAAGTAACTGATTTTATTATGAGCCAAAGCACGAAAGATATAAATAAATATAATCAAAAATTTAGTAGTTTATTATAAACAACAAATAGTAATTTGTATAAGAAATTAT
>ENA-ORTQ01003185-ORTQ01003185.1-human-gut-metagenome-genome-assembly--contig:-NODE-3185-length-12715-cov-3.382070_pt1 | contig 12715 bp, 14 predicted proteins | sample MGYA00241912_ERZ509188 | MGnify/ENA primary metagenome ERZ509188 (study PRJEB26280, sample SAMEA2338849) | human gut metagenome | biome: human gut; feature: human-associated habitat; material: faeces...
GAAAAACTCATTTTAACTTGTACTAAATATTGACATAGGACCAAATTAATGAAATTGTCTAATGAGTATTTTGATGTAAGACACAATGATTATTTGAATGCGGCAAAAGAAAAGAGAGAGGCGTTAAATGATTCAATGTTTATCGAATACTTGTATAATCGTGCTTATGCAATGTTGTATTTGCTTAGATTAAAACATAAAGAGACAAACGAATGTGAATAATACTTTCTTATGATTGGAGATGAAAGATAAATGGAAAAGTATAAAGAACCACAAATATATATAGTTAATAACAAAGAAATAACAGAAAGGTTGAGTCAGAATTATATTGTTGCAACTGGTGATCTGGGAGTGGCTAAAACTGTTGAGTACGAAGAATATGTGAATAAGAGATATGTCGACCTAGAATATAGTATGATAAGTAATTTGCATGAATATAGTGTGGTCATAATTGATTTACAAAATGAGAATGATACAAGACACTGTTTAGAGGATGATGAACCGGATGGTATACCATATTTATTTGAGTTGAGTTTTCCTCAGAAAGAATTTAGACCTAGTCCTCTTGTTTTGAGCATTATGAAAGACAAGTTAAAAACAAAAGTACTGAAAATTATTTTTGCGGGAAGTAGTTATTCGGAAAAATATAATATTATAGAAGTGTTAAAACAAAATCAATATAGCTATCCGAGTGAAAAAGTACATAACATATATGAAACTATTCAAGCTAGTGCAACATCAAAATTCGGAAAGAAAATAATATCAGACAATAGCAATCTTGCAAAGTTAATAGCAAAATATGCTAAAGGATATAATGTAATTTTTGAGTTACCAACAAAATGGGATAGAACTTCTCAAAAATCAATTGCAGATCCTTATTTCTTACCATTGTTAAAAAATCAAGATGGAGAGGTAGTTTCGTATATAGGATATTCAGAAAATTCAGGCTATGAACTGTTGCTTCCGTTTTGTGAAAAGAAGGACGAATTGATTGAAAGGTTAGTAACATCTGTATTGCCAGAAATATTGCCAGATTTTTTCCCTGAATCAAAAGAGTTTGAATGGATAAAAGAACAAGATTTTTTACCTAAAGAAATACTTGAACTTGAGAAAGAACGGACTTTAATTCAAGAACAATATAATTCGAAAATTAAGTCATTGAATGAGAGAAGAAATGCTATTGACCAGAAGTATAAATTTTTGAATGATTTGTTGATAGAAACAGGGGATAAGTTAGTTCAAGCTGTATGTACATACTTCAAGTGGCTTGGTTTTGCAAATGTAGAAGCAATTGATGGAAATGAAGATATTTTAAGAGAAGATATACAGATTTTGGAAGATGATAAATTATTTACTAAAACTTCCCACACCTAAACAGGGCTTCGCACCTTGAAAATTCAATATTTCAGCTAACAAAATAGTGCTTTATGCTATTGCAACCTCTGGATGAAGTGCATTACGCAGATATTCCGGCAATCTTGCCTCAAAATCAACAGTAAAAGCAGTCAGTTGTTTATCGCTGAGCTTTAAGATCTCCTGAAGGCTTGCCATTAAGGCATCCATCAAGATGCAAAGTGACCTGCGGAAAGTAATGTCTGCCATTTCATCAATGAGAAAGAAGAATAACTCACCAAGAGTTCTCTGATCTTCGTTTTGGCGCTGTTCCATTGCAAGCAACATATATCTAGTAAATACAATGGCCACATGGGCTGTCAGCGCATCATAAGATAAGCTATGGCATTCTCCAATCAGGTTCAGCATGGATTTGCAGGTCTTGAAGAAAACCTCAATCTGCCAACGTTTTCCATAAACACGGATGATTTCTTCCTCAGAAAGAGTCGTATCCGTACAGATAAAAGCAAGCCAGTCCTTGCGGTTCGATTTGTTCCTTACGCATACGATTTTCGCCGGAATTGGAGTTTCTTTTCCTACCATAACATCAACAGACAGCAGATATTTTGATCTGCCATGGCGCTTTTTGTTCTTGGAATAGATTTCTTTGATACTCAGCTGTTTACCACCGTATGAGTATTTAATCCGGCTGCTCTTCTTGATCATAGCAATCACATCCATGCCTTTTGAATGGATGGCTGTGATCTGCACCGGGTTTGAAAACCAGGAATCAAACAGAACATAGTCAGCATTCAGTCCCACGCTGAGGGCAGTGTCCAGCAAAGCCATCATTGCTTCTGGAGCTTTTGTCTGAGCAAGCTTGCGTCTTTTTCCTGCAAGGGTTCTGTTATCAAAGTCCTTTACAGGACCGATGATATTTGTAGTTTTTGCAGATGCCAGCAGACAGCTGTTTACAGGAATCAATGTATTTCCATCACTCCAGCTTAAAGTAAGCATTCGGAATCCTTTTTTGAAACGCATATCCGTGTGGTCAAAAACTTTTGATCCCAGTTCTGTTTTCTTGCAGCTGGTGCGGTTAAAAAGACTGTCATCAATGATGAAGACATTTTTTCTGCTGTCATTCGTCAGACCTTTGATGTCGTGATTTACGATATCTGCAGCAAGAAGAGAAGTGAAACGGAGCCAGTTTGTCTTTGCAGAATTAAGGAAACGGTAGAACGTGTTCTTGGAAAATGCTTCCTTAAAAGAGCCGGTCTGTTGCTGCATATACATACTTCTTCCGACAAAAATGTTACTGAGTTTGTAACGAAACAGAGAAACCGGAGAAACGCCTTTTTCTTTCATGCCATTACATCTGGCAAGAAGCTTGCCGACATGGTGTTTAGAAAAAAATCTCTGAACGCAGTCAATTAGGGCTTTTTCATCAGAATGGTTTTGTGGTATACTGGACATGGCATAAATCTCCTTTGTAAAGATGGTTTCTAGTCAATTCCATTATACCAAACGGAACAGGTTTATGCCTTTTTTATTGGCTGAAATATTGAATTTTCAAGGTTCAACACACCACATCGGTGTGGGAAGTTTTAGTTATTTATTATTGAAGTTAAAGGTATTGGGGGAACATCTACAGATGCAGAATGTTCACAGGTAGCAAAACATAGACGGAGAAGAGAAAAAGAGCATCGTGACAAAGAAATATTGCCAATTTATATTGTGAATCATCAAAGGTATATAAGGCCTTCATTAAGACAAAATCCTCCATTTAGTGATAATCAAATAGATTATGCTAAAAATGATGAAAGAGGTCTTCTTACTACATGGCAGCTTTACAATCAATATAAGTTGATAGAAAATGGTATATTTACGAAAAAAGAAACAAGAGAATCACTAGATAGATGGGGGCTTATTTCGTTACTTCCAAAGAATTTAATTAGAGTGGGGATTTATGAGGAATATTTTAAGAAACCTAAAGCAGGTATATTGACACTTAACAATGTTAAATTGGAAGTTGGAAAAATGATATATGCAAAAAAAGATGGAAAATGGATTTGTACTTCTATTGTAAGTATACAGCTTAATGATAAGGATGTAGATCAAGTAGACAATGGTGAGGTTGGAATAGTGACCGATATTGAACTGGAAAAAGGATATGAGATTTTTGTCAAAATTGAGTAGTAACCCCACCCGCTTTTTACTCCGTTTCTACTACGATTGCTGTACACATCTTGCAAAATTTTGCTAAGATTTGCATTTTATGTACAGAAATGACCAATACATAAAGAAAAATTAACACCGCGCAAAATGCTGCAAATGGCAGCAGAAAAGCGCCTTTTGAAAGGAGTTTATATGAGTATACGAGTGCTTTTCATCTGCCACGGCATTACCTTCCTTGCTTCGCAAAGCCTTATAAATGCTGAGTTTTCACATGGTGAATTTGCATTACGACAGGTTTACGACACCAATTTCGGATGATTTTTTGAGTGAAAATGGAAGCCGGGCTATGAAGAAAAAATCACATGGCAGATAAATGTTTGCCAAGTCAAAAAAGGAGCGGTGAAAATGGTGTATAACATATATTTTTACATATATTTTTACGACAGTGAAAGAGATGCAGTTGTCGTAACGGACATGGATGGAAAGCAACTGGTAATTGATTGTAAAAAAGCAGAGACGCAGGAGATATTTGATGAGCCTTAGGATGCAGGAATCCTTGCCAGATTTGCAAGAGAAGAGCCAGCAGGATATGTAAGCATGGCGATGCGTCCAGGCGGAGTGCAGGATTATGTGGATGTGTGGAATGAATTGAATTAGAATAACGATAGAAGTGTCAGTTGGAGAAATCTGATCGGCATTTTTTTGTGGGAAGATTATTGGACAGGTGGGTTTGATATAATGAAAATGTAGGAGTGCAGGTGCTGCGTTTTTGCAAATTGCAAACTTCAATTTCTGATTGAGAAACACGACAAAAAGTGCTATAATATTTAGTAGTATAAATGTCAGATTGTTCATCGAAATTGGAGGATTAAAATGGCGGTTAACTATGATAAATTATGGGACATCTTAAATGAGCGTGGAATGATGAAAACAGAGCTTATAAGAGAGGCTAAAATCAGTACAAATGCGATGGCAAAGCTTGGTAGGAATGAAGATGTTCGTGTAGGGGTATTAGAGAAGATTTGTTTGGCACTGGATTGTAAGATGGATGATATTTTGGATATTGTGCCGGATAAGGAATAGTGTTGGAGGGAAGGTTACATATGACAGGCGAAAAGTTTACATTAATGCAATACTCAGTTAGTGCAATCCTTGGTTTGATTGATGCAGAGGATTTTGTTATTCCTGAAATTCAGAGACCATTTGTGTGGAAGAGAAGTCAGGTAAGAGATTTAATTGACTCATTGTACAATGGTTATCCAACCGGATATATTATTACTTGGAAAAATCCCGATGTTAAGACAAAGGATGGCGGTAAAGCAAATGGAAAAAAAGTGCTGATTGATGGTCAGCAAAGAGTTACTGCATTAATGGCTGCTATTGCCGGAAAAGAAGTTTTAGATGATGACTTTAACAAGGACAGAATAAAGATAGCATTTAATCCTTTGGCGGAGGATGAGACAAAGAGTTTTGCTGTGCAGGATGCGTCTCATTTAAAGGATAAGCGTTGGATACCGGATATTTCAGTTGTGTTTGATACTGAATTTGATTCTTTTGATTTTGCAATGAAATATTGCGAAGTGAATGAAGGTATAAAACCCAATGAAGTGAATAAGGCTGTAACTGCATTGAAGGGAATTGCCAATCGTCAGATAGGTGTTATTGAATTGGATGCGGCTTTGGATATTGACGAAGTTACAGAAATCTTTATCCGTATTAATTCTAAAGGTACAGCTCTTAGCCAGTCGGACTTCGTAATGTCTAAAATGGCAGCAGATACAATTCATTCAGGTAGCCTCATGAGAAAGACTGTGGATTATTTCTGTCATTTGGCGGTAAAACCGGATTTCTATTCACAGCTAACACATGATGCGGAATTCCAGGCTTCTAAATATGCGGATAAAATAAAATGGTTAGCAAAAGATTATGATGATATCTACGATCCGGATTATGGAGATATGCTTAGAGTATCATTTATGCATCAGTTTAGAAGAGGTAAATTAGCAGATTTGGTTAGTTTGCTCTCAGGACGAGATTTTGTTACGAAGGAATTTAGAGAAGATATTGTAGAAGAGTCTTATGGAAAATTGGACGCGGGTATTATGAATTTTATCAACCAGTACAATTTTTCTCAGTTTGTTATGGCAATTAAGGGTGCCGGGTATGTATCGAGCAAGCTCCTTAATTCAAGGATGACATTGGACTTTGCCTATACATTGTATTTGATGTTGTTAGATGACCCAGCAATTCCCAATGCACAGATAAAGAGATATGTGCAGAAATGGTTTGTTCTTTCAACCTTGACTTCAAGATATATTGGTTCACCGGAAACACAGATGGACCGTGATATGAGAACTATTGGTGAGAAAGGATTTATAACATTTTTAGCAGATGTTGAAGCATCAGCACTTTCAGAAACTTTCTGGACAGTTACATTGCCTCAGAATTTGGAAACATCATCTGTTAACAGTCCGGCGTTTAATACATTTTTAGCAGCACAGATTAATATGAACTGTAATTCTATGTTGATGAACGGTACGAAAGTTGCAGATTTAATTACTATTTCCGGGGATGTGCATCATATATTCCCACGCAGTTATCTGAAAAATAATGGCGTGGATAATAAGACGAAATATAACCAGGTTGCGAATTACATATACCTTGATACACAGGTAAATAAAGCAATTAGTGATGATGCGCCGAATGTATATTTTGGAAAGGCTTTGAATCAGTGTGACGGTGGAAATATTGTACTTGGAAATATTGCAGACAGAGATTTGCTTGCAACAAACCTTGAGGAGAACTGTATTCCACAAAATATTATGAATATGACAGTCGAGAACTATGATGAATTTTTAACTGAAAGACGTAAAATGATGGCAGCGTTGATACAGAAGTATTATGAGAGGCTGTAAATTTTTTGTATACCAACTTCCGATAATAAGAATTATCAAGAAGTTTAACGAAGGATAGGAGGTAGTTATGGTTTCAAATTTTGAATTTTTGGAAAAAGATTTTCCAGTACTTGCAAACTTTGGAGAACTTGCAGAAAAGTACTGTTATTCAGATTCCAATTCATGCTTGATGAAATTGGGGATGATTGGTGAAACTATTGTAAATCTTATGTTTACATATGACAGAATCGCACTGCCACAGGATAATACTGCTGTGGCTAGAATTGATACCTTAGTCAGAGAAAAAAGAACGTTGGCAGGATAAGCCATGCGAATACAGGCAGGGATGCAAACATAAAAGCACCGGCAAGTTTATGCACGCAGCAAAGCGTTGGGTAATGCGGGAGTGTATGCTAAAAGGTTACAATCAGGTAGATTTGCTGGCTCGCTCTGATGGTAACAATTATTGGGTAGAGAAGCGTGGAAAGGAAGCAGAACCTGATTTTAAGACAGATAAAGATATGATTCGGGGAAGGTTGGATGCGTTGATACAACATGCAGAATCTTTGGACCATATGATATACTATCTGGAGCACGTGGAAGATTGGCAGATTCGTGAGACCAATAAAACCATATCCTTTCGGATGCCACATATGAAGAAGTCCATTCGTGGTAAGTCCTTGGGTGAAAGTTATGATAAGGCTGCTTTGGAAAAACGGATTGCGGAAGCTCTTACAGTTAAGGAGGAAATGATTAAGGCAGAGCAGGAGACAATGCGTGAGGAGAAGCATGAGGTTGCAGAGGAGCAATCACTTGTGAAGATGCCGATAGAAGAGCTTGTTCAAGAGGCTGAAATGCCATTGGATCCCGATTATATGGATGAATTAGCATAATTACAATCACGCTTCATTTGTCTGCGATATGAATATCAATACAATCTGGATATAATTTCGGATCTTGATTACGAGCATCGTTACAAAAATCCGGATTATGCTATTTATCAAGCTAATCTGGCACGCATTTTGGATAAGTCGTCTTATATCAATCAATGGACAAAGGAATTATCCAAGTGTGGTTTGTTTCAAAAAGATTTGAAGAAGATGTATAAGGAGCAGATTGAAACAGCTTCTGCCGAAGTGAAACGCATCGAAGAAGAGAATAAGAGGATACTTAGTAAAGCTGGATGTTATTCGGAAAGTGAGCTTTGGGTAAAACAACAAAGTTACAATGTGAACTGGAGTCAGTGCAACACTCTTGCGGAACGAAATCGGAGTATTATGGCCGAATGCGAAGGAATTATTCAAAAGTATGCAGAGTTGGTTAGAGGTGCATATGGTATCTTAAACAATGACGGATTTGGCAATAATAATCAGGTAGAGCATATAGCAGAGCAAAAGGCGAAAGTTGTTCTGCAAGAGATGCATGGAAAAGATTTTTCTGAATATGGATTCCGGGATGCATGTATTAAGGTGGGGACACAGCTACAGAGTGCGGACAAAGACAGAAGTTATGAAAGAGGCGTTAGGATTCGATAAGAGTGAGCGAGGTTTGCCCTATATTATGGTGCAAACCTCGCAGATTTCTCAACTGGAAGTATTATAGCATTTCTGAGTGAATTAGCCAATAATATGAAAAAAATCATAATTTTAACTTTTTAACTTTACAAACGAAGTTAAAAAAGTTAAAATAGACCTATAAGGAGGGGTGCTTATGACAAACGAAGAATATAACAAGATTATTGCCGAGATTGAAACGTTGCCAACAGGCGGTATTACTTATAAAAAAATAAATGGAAAAGAGTATGCTTATTATCAATGGCGCGAGGATGGAAAGCAACATACCAGAAGGACGAAGGATGAAGAGTTAGAACAGCTTTCCAAGCAAATCGAACGCAGGAAAGTACTTCAAAACTTAATAAAAAACATAGATAATCAGGAAATAAATGAAGAAAAGCCGGTTTCGCAGTTTCGATGTACAGTAAGAATTGGAGAGGGGCTGGAGCGTTTTGTAAAACCAGTGGCAAAGTGGGTAAAACGTGAATGTTACCAGCAACTTCATGATTATGTTTATGGAGATATACATGATAGAGTGTATATTTTGTATGGTCTTAGAAGAACCGGTAAAACAACACTGATACGTCAGTTGATATCAGAGATGGATACATCAATGAGAAGTAAAACTGTGTTCATTCAGATACAGGATAATAAGACCTTGGATGATGTGAATCGGGATTTAAAAGTTCTGGAAGAAAAAGGTTATCGCTATGTGTTTATCGATGAGGTTACACTACTGAATGATTTTATCGAAGGTGCAGCACTGTTTTCTGATGTATTTGCGGCGAGCGGAATGAAGATAGTACTTTCCGGTACTGATTCCTTAGGCTTTATGTTTACAGAGGATGAGGAGTTGTATGACAGGTGCATTATGTGTCATACAACTTTTATTCCATATCGCGAATTTGAGAGAGTGCTGGGAATTGTTGGTATTGATGATTTCATTCGATATGGCGGAACGATGAGTCTTGGTGGAAAGCAGTATAATGATAATGCCATGATTTTTGCCACTAAGAAGAGTACCGACGAGTACGTTGACAGTGCCATTGCGAGAAATATTCAGCATTCCTTAAAAAATTATAAGTATGAAGGTCATTTCCGTTCATTGCGGGATTTATATGAGAAAAATGAATTAACCAACGCAATTAACAGAATTGTGGAGGATATGAACCATCGATTCACTATGGAGGTATTGACCAGAGATTTTAAATCAAATGATTTAAGAATTTCAGCAAGCAATTTACGAAAGGATCGGGAAGAACCGACAGATATTCTCGATCGTATTGATATTCTTAAAGTGAATGAAATGCTGAAATCTTTGCTGGAAATCAAGGATAAGGAAGAACAAAAGGTTGAAATCCAAGATTCACATCGTTACGAAATAAAAGAATACTTGGATTTGCTTGACTTAACTGTGGAAATAGAAAGCAGATGGATGTCTGATTATAATCGAAGAGAATCCAGAACAGCATTTTCGCAGCCTGGTATGCGTTATTCCCAAGCAGAGGCACTTATCAAATCGCTTATGCAGGATGATATGTTTAGAGGTTTATCTTTTGAAGAGCGAAAGCGAGTAACTGAAAGAATAATAGATGAAATCAAAGGCAGAATGATGGAGGATATTGTTCTTTTGGAAACAAAGCTTTCCAAAAAGAATTGTGAAGTGTTCCGCTTACAGTTTGCAATTGGCGAATTTGATATGGTGGTGTTTAATCCGGATGAAGGGACTTGCGAAATCTATGAGATTAAGCATAGTAAAGAAGTTGTTCCACAGCAGTGCAAACATTTGTTGGATGAACAAAAATGCAAGAATACTGAATTTAGATATGGTACAATTACCGGAAAGTACGTGATATACCGTGGTGCTACAACATCGCTTGTTAAGGAAGGCGTGGAGACACAGGAAGATGTGGCTTATCTGAATGTGGAAGAGTATTTGAAGAAGTTGTAAGTGTGTAAAAATATGTACAAGAAACTAATTAATGGAGGCACATATTGAAATTAATAGAACAACAGCTTGCTCTTTATGAAGAGGAATACAAAAAATTTATGGGAACTAATCAGTTCCCCAAATATGAGTTGCAGTTTAAAGAGGTATCTTTGAATGTTGCAGATAATTACGGATTTGATAGTGTTGCTTTTGCTGCTTATCAAACTCAAACAAATAAACATACGCTTGTTGTCAGTACAAATCTTAAATTATCTAAACATGTAATATTTCATGAGTTTACACATATATACGATTCGTATAGATATGTTAATGGCGATAAAGTAAGATATGCGGGTTTGTCTGGCTTTACAGAATATCATGCATCACAAGTAGAATTGATGCAATTACTAAATGTTGAAAATATTGATGATTCTTTCACTTTTTCTATGGATTCGATAATAAATACGATTTCTGGCAAAAAGAGTGTAAAGCAATATATCGATGAAAGACAGCAACATGCTATTGATTTGTTTGAACGAAAAGACTTTCCGGCAAACTTAGAAACATTGAAATCTGCTTTAGGTATTCTATATAATTATTTTGGTTTACGTTCAATTTGTGAGATGTATGCTATAGATTATAAAGAGAAAGTAAATAATGAGGCATTTCTGAAATATATATCAACTTTACAGTTTTGTCCTTTAAATAATTTAATGCATGGATGGTTAGAAGAGAAGAAAATAGATCAAAGTATTGAATTATATGTAAATATTATCTTTCCGCTTATTGAGAAATTTAAGCTGGCATAGTGCATGAGTATGTGCCTAAGAGTTTTTAGTAAGTTAAATGTATAAATGGAAAGGATGATGCAATGAGTAAAAATACTTTTAGCATATCAGGGGATAAAATATATATAACAAGACCTGAATGGAATTATATGGCATGTGCTACGGTAAGGGACGATTATGAAGAAGAAATACAGAATGCCACTTGGGGTTTGAATAACGAAAGATACCTTTATAATCAAAAGCTAGGGTATCTTCATGCTTATATAATGAAAAAGTGGTATGGCGAAGAAGTTTGTCAAAGCATGAAGGAACAGGATTTTGTTATTGATCATATGGATAATAATAGTACTAATTGTTGTATAGATAATCTTTGTTTTTTACCAAATGCATATAATAAGGCGAAAGGACTTACATTTGATCAGGAAAATGAGGACAAAAGATTTATTGCATTGACTATAACTAAGGATTTTTATACAAAACTTTATCAAATAACAATTAAGTTTAATTATCCGGCAACATTAGTCTTAGATGGATTTGAGAAACTTGCAGTTGTCGAATTGGCGTACTTGTTGTATGAAGGGGATTATCGTAGAGTGATAATTGAGGCACAAAATATCTTACTTGAGTATAAAGAAGCATATACATTTTCGCCAGAAAAATTACGAGCTATTGATTATCATATAGAAGGTTGCATAGGAAAAGTTTTGCCACCGGAAGTTCATGAAGAGTATTTGAGTGGTAGACATGGACATGGTGTTTGTATTATGCACAGAATTGCACCATTAAAAAAATGGACGAAGGATGTTGGAGAAAAATATTTTATTATAACAGACATCGCTGGTGGTGCAAGGTATCAGATAGAGATATAGAAAGAACTATATAGCATCTGGATGGATTGAAAAAAGAGGTTTACATCGGTTTATGAGATGCAAGCCTCTTTTAGGTATTATAAAGCGTCCATGCAATGATCTTTCTTGAATACAGATCTATAATGCTGGTCAGATATACAAAACCTTCCATCGTCCAGATATATGTGATATCTGAACACCAGACTGCATTTGGACGTTCAGGATTAAACTGCTCATCAAGGATATTTTGTAATTCATTACTGAAATCGGAATCCTTGGTTGTTACTGTCCATGGACGGATCCATTGGGCCTTGATGCCCATTTGTTTCATGTATTTGCCGACAGTTCTTTCAGAAATGTTTTCCCCTGTTTTACGCAATTCCTTTGTAATCTTAGGGGCACCATAATTCTGATGAGAATCGTCATAAATCTTTTTGATCTTGTCCTTGAGCGGTTTTCTGCGTTTGGCAGTATCGGATGGTATATGCCGTTTCCATGCGGCATACCCTGACCGTGAAACGCCTAAATATTTTAACATTCCGGAAACAGAAACCCGGCGTCCTGCTTTTTTAGCGTTTTATGCTTTAACGGTAACTTCGAGATAAACAGCTTCCGTTATTCGCCCAGAATGTTTATGGCTTTTTTTAGCACATCAAGTGCGTCCTTGGCATCACGTAATTCTCTCTTCAGACGGGCAATCTCTTTTGCCTCATCCGAAGAATAATTGCCGGATCCACGGCATTCCAGATCACCGGATTCCCGCAGCTCCTTCTGCCATCTGGACAGAGACTGCTGGCTGATGCCTAGATTTGATGCACAGCCGACCAATCCCAGTTCACGGTGATCATGATAGTACTGGACGGCATCCAGTTTAAACTGTTTGTCAAAATGTTTTGCCATGATAAATTCCTCCTTCAGTACGATACTTTTATTGTATCACTAATCGACGGAATGAAAAGCTCTCACTTTGACTTGTACCATTTATATTCTAACACCATACTTCTTAATTATACAAACTGGGATTTGCAGAACCGCTTAAAACAGAATATATGTTTGACATATGAGCGGTTAGATGTTAGTATACTGATAAAGAAGGTGCTACCGATAGACGGTTAGCCTGATATCTAGATCAAAAATGACCGCTTAGTTTATCAGACAGGGGCGGTCATTTTTGTGTTTTATCATTGCTCTTAGA
>ENA-ORTQ01003198-ORTQ01003198.1-human-gut-metagenome-genome-assembly--contig:-NODE-3198-length-12669-cov-21.875535_pt1 | contig 12669 bp, 10 predicted proteins | sample MGYA00241912_ERZ509188 | MGnify/ENA primary metagenome ERZ509188 (study PRJEB26280, sample SAMEA2338849) | human gut metagenome | biome: human gut; feature: human-associated habitat; material: faeces...
AGTTGGAAGAGAAGTATCCCGAGATCATGCAGAAATCCATGGACGGCGATATGAGTATGCCAGCGGGCAGCGACACGAGCACCCCTCCCGACGACGGCAGTATGCAGAAGTTCCCCGCCTTTGAGGGGAAAGACCTGGATGGCAACACGGTGAAGAGCGACGAGCTGTTCTCCGGCAACACCGTCACCGTAGTGAATTTCTGGTTCACCACCTGCAATCCCTGCGTGGGAGAGCTTGCCGAGCTGGACGCACTGAATAAGGAACTTGCGGAGAAGGGCGGCTCCCTCATCGGCGTCAACACCTTCACGCTGGACGGCGACGAGGCAGCGATTTCCGAGGCGAAGGACGTGCTGGCCAAGAAGGGCGCCACCTATCAGAATGTGTATTTTGACTCAGATGGTGAGGCGGGAAAGTTTACTACCAACATCTTTGCTTATCCCACCACCTATGTGGTCGACCGCAGCGGCAATATCGTGGGTGAACCCATCGTAGGAGCCATCACAGAAAAGAAGCAGGCGGAGACGCTGCAAAAGCTCATCGAGCAGGCGCTCGCCGCCGATGTGGGCTGACCCGAGATTAAAAAAAGCGCTTGCTGTGCGCCGCTGCTGGCCTACTTCTATGTCATCGACCCCACGGTGCAAAACCGGCAGGGCAACGACCGCGGCAGCCAGTACCAGACCGGCGTTTACTTCACCAACGAAAGCGCGAGAGAGACGGTGAAGCGCATCGCGGAGATCGAGCGCGGCCGCAGCGAAAAATTCTTCGTGGAGAGCGGCACGGAGCGCGCCTTCACAGGCGAGTTCTGGGACAAGTTTGAAAAGGGCATCTTTGTGGATGTCGTCACCGGCGAGCCGCTCTTTTCCTCCACGGATAAGTACGAGAGCGGCTGCGGCTGGCCCGCCTTTACAAAGCCTATCGAGGGCCCCGCTGTGGTGGAAAAAGAGGATTTGAGCCACGGAATGCGCCGCACGGAGGTGCGCAGCCGCGCCGGAGACTCCCATCTCGGTCATGTGTTCACCGGCGATCCGGAGTCGCCCAACGGCGTGCGCTACTGCATCAACAGCGCGGCCCTGCGCTTCGTCCCCTATGAAAAAATGGAGACCGAGGGCTACGGATACCTGCTGTACCTGTTTGAAAAATAGGACGCAAACGGTCGGCAGTTCTCATGCAAGGAACTATCAGCACATCACAGCATATCGGACTGCCACCGGGCAGTCCGATATGCTGTGAATGGAATTTTCCGACACTCTCAATGCCGGCATAACGATCTGCGCGGAGGAGAACGAAGAACATCTCTCTTAAGGAACTAATTCAAACTTATTGCTGTTAGCCGATGGATTCAGGTGTGCCAAAGCATTGCAGGGCTGGAAGTATTCAGCTTCGGCTTCGGCAAAAGATGTGTAAAACAGAGAAGCGCCCGTATCAGCATTTAAAAGACTTCTTCGATTCCTCCTAAATACGCATAAGGACTCACTCCAATCGAAATCGTATGACATTCTATCCCAAGTAGAGCAAATTCCGCCCCAAAAGCAAGCGGCATTTTGGGAATTATGCAACAAAAAAGTCGAAAAGCACGATCTCCGTTCCCAAAGACCGTGCTTTTCGGTAGATTTCGTGATTTATCCCATCAGGGTCGTCCAGAGAAGGCTGAACGGCATCACAAGGATGAGGGCAGGCATCAGATCCACCAATGGGACCGATTTGATCTTGGACACCCGGAAGCCAGCCGCCATCGTCAGGATACCGCCGCAGGCCGAGAGATCTGCGAACATGGCCGGGGTCAGCACACCGGCCAGCAGCTTACCGGCACCAAAGACGATGAACAGGATGATGACCTGCGGAATGGGGATCGCACAGATGGCCGCACCCAGCGTCGAAGCGAAGATCATTGCGGTGAAGAAGTCCAGCACCGCTTTCGACATCAGTAGTGACGGGTCGCCGGTGATGCCCTCGGTCAGTGTGCTGTACCAGCCGAAACCGCTGCAACAGAACAGTGCCACTGCCGTGATGTAAAACTCCATGTCGATATGCTCGTCGCCAAGGTGCAGGGCTTTGACGAGCTTATGGAAAAATTTGCTCGTCCAGTGTTCCAGATGCAAACTGTGTCCGATGGTAAAGCCCACCAGAATCGCCAGCACGACTGCCGTCATGCCGGACGCCTTGATGATAGAATTGATGCCAATCGCAATGGAGCAGTAACCGAACAGGGTCGGCAGATTATCTTTCAGGTTCTGCGGTAAGATCTTTCCCAGACCCGTTCCCAGCAGACCGCCGAACAGCACAGCGGCACAGTTCGTCAAAACTCCAATTGGCATACTTCTTCCTCACAGTTCTTTGTTTTTACCAGTCCTTCACTGCACCGTCAAAGGCACGGCGTGCGGCGTTGCTGCCACGCTCGTTGGCAGGATACAGCTCTTCTGCGTCGTCGGCCAGCTCGATGCCGATGCCGGGAGCCTCCGGGATAAGCATACAGCCGTTCTCGAACCGGAGCGGCTCTTTCACCATCTTGTCCTCAGCCCCGTTCAGGCAGAAGCCGGGCAGCTCCTGAATGCCAAGATTGGGGATGGAGGCGCAGATCTGCAGGCAGGCCGCCGTGGACACGGGGCCCAGCGGGTTGTGCGGGATGACCAGCACATCGTGTGCTTCGGCCAATGCGCAGATCTTCTTGCTGGTGGTAATGCCGCCTACAGCGCAGACGTCCGGGCGGACATACTGGCAGGCATGGCGTGCCATCAGCACCTCGAACTCCCGCAGGTCGATGGCGCGCTCGCCGGTGGCGATGGGCACGCCCACCTTGCTGGCGACTTCGGCCATGGTATCCACGTTGTCAGGCGGCACGGGATCCTCAAGGATCATCGGGCGGTATGGCTCGACGGCACGGCCAAAGGCAACAGCCTCGGGCAGGGTCATGCCGCGGTGGACTTCCAGCACGAAATCAAAATCCGGACCGACAGCCTCACGGCAGACGCGCACCTTCTCCACTTCCCGCTCAATCCGGCTGGAGTAGAATTCACCCTTGCCGTCCGTGGAACTGGTGGGTCCGTTGCAGAAGATCTTCGCGGCCGTAAAGCCCATCTCCTGCAGCTGCTGGTACTGTTCCGCCAGCTTCTGGTTGTCCTCGGTCAGGTGCATGACCGAAACGTAGACCCGCACCTTATCGCGGGTCTTGCCGCCCAGCAGCTCGTAGACCGGAACGCCAAGAGCCTTGCCCTTGATGTCCCACAGTGCGATGTCGATGGCCGAGATCGCGCTCATGATGACCGAGCCGCGGAAATAAACCGACCGCAGGAAATTCTGGTTGAAATCCTCGATGCGGAAGGGGTCTTTGCCGATGAGGTAATCCGCAAATTTTTCGATGGCAGCTGCCGTCGCCTGCAGATAGCCCCAGTTTCCGGCCTCGCCCAGACCCACGATACCGGCATCGGTGTAGACCTGTACGAAGAGATAGTGCTTCGCAAAGCGCAGCTTTACGTCTGTAATTTTCATAGTGCTTTTTCTCCTGTCACGTTACTTTATTGTAGATGCTCCCGAAAGAATTTGCAATGGGCATCCAGCGCACGCTCCCAGCCGGGCGTCCGGTTGGTGGTAAAGCCGTGCATGGCTTCGGGGATACGCTGGGCAGTCACACAGACACCTGCCTTGATGAGCCGGAGTGCAAACGCCTCGGTATCGTCCCGCAGGCTGTCCTCTCCCGCCGAGAGGATCAGACAGTCTGGGAAGGTGCTGAGCGCGGCTTCGTCCGCCTTGATGGGCGAACAGAGTGGCTGGGCCGGGTCTGCATCGCCCACATAAAAATCGGTGTACAGCTTTTCCGTGGCCGAACGCTTGACCCAGAAGGGATCCTGTTTCAGTTCCGGGGACAGGCGGTCAATGGGATTGACCGTGTTATCCACCGGGAAATATTCCATCAGCACACAGCAGGGATGCAGCTTGTGCGTCTCTGCATTCTGGATGCAGGCCGCCGCCACAAGGTTTCCGCCTGCGCTGTGACCTGCCAGTATGATCTTTTCCGGGTCAACGCCCAGCTCCTCGGCATGGTCGAAAGCATACTCCGCAATGCCGTAGCTCTCGTGGACAGCCGCCGGGAATGCCTTTTCCGGTGCAAGGCAGTAATCCACATCCCAGACGAGGCAGTTCAGCCGCTCCATCAGGGTACAGCAGTAGCGGCGGTCACGGTCGGTGCGGCCTTTGATGAAACCGCCGCCATGGAAATTCAGCAGTAGTGCCGCTTTTGGGGGCAGGGTGTCCGGGCGTTCCTCAAAGACATGGATCTTACAGCCGTTTGCCGTCTTGATCCAGAGTTCGGTCTCTGTGCCGGGCAGGGCAGCCTGCTCTTCGGGGCTGACCGAGCCGAAGCGATCCCGGCTGCGGACTTGGTTTGCCATTGCGATTTTTTCTTCCAGAGTCATGGTAACAGCTCCCTCTCCCGATCAGAATGCCGGGAAAACGGTCATGGTGTAGAAGATGTAGATGAACGGCAGGATCAGAGTGATGAGCGCGCCGCTCTTGAACAGGCTCTTGAGGTCGTAGCCGCCGTCAGCCATGCACATGGGAACGGCAGGCGTTGCCATCGGGGTGAGGAAGGCGGTCAGAGAAGCCGCATTCACCAGCAGAACAAGGCCGGTGGGGTTTGCACCCAGAGCGGAGCAGGTCAGCAGGCAGATGGGAATAAAGACAGCCGAGACGGAGCGGTTCAGCATGAACTGGGTCAGCAGGAAGGGCACAATGAAGAAGAGTGCGCCGAGGACGTAGTTATTGTGGGTGCCTCCGACAACATTGGCCAGTGCGCTGCCGATGAGATCGCCTGCGCCGGTGTTGGTCAGAGCCGTACCCAGAGCCAGCGAACCGACGAAGAGCATCAGCATATCCCAAGGGATGTCGCGCAGGGCAGACTTGGAATCGACTACACCGAACAGAACCATCAGCAGGCTGCCGACCAACGCGACCGACCAAGTGGTGAGGTGGAGCTGAGAGGAGAAGATGAGGCAGAGGATGGTCACAAAGAAGATGACGATACCAATTTTATCGACCAACGGGCTGAGCTTTTCGGCCTGCTTGCCGGACTTTTTCTCTTTCAGAGCTTCGATGGGAATGATCGGCTGCTTCGGGGTGAATTTCGGGCCAAGGAACAGTGCCCAGAGAGGAACGACAATGAGGACCGGCCAGGTGCCGATGGCACAGTCGATGGGGCGGATGCTCATACCAGCGAAGCCGTAGGTCTCGAGGAAGCCCGTGTACTGGCCTGCCATCTGGATGGCCGTTGCCAGAGGGAGGATGCCGCAGCAGGCCACGCAGACGACCATGACCGGGAACATATACTGCGAACGGCTGTGTCCGGTCTTATCGCAGAGCGCAGCCAGCAGCGGGCTGACGATGGCGTAAACGATCATCGGGCTGGCGATGAAGTTTGCCAGCAGAACGGCGATGAGGATGTAGCCGAAGTAAGCAGTCTTGAAGCTGCCGCGGGTCAGTTTCATGATGCCGTTGCACAGACTGTCGACCACAGAAGTGCGGCGGAAACCGGCTGCCACAACGAACATGGTCGCCATCAGCAGAGTGTTCACGTTCGAGAAGCCAGCCAGCGCACCGTTTGCGTCGATGCAGCCGGTAAAGTACAGCGCAGCAAGAGAGATCATTGCGGTAAGCCACATGGGGATCTTGTTCAGCATATAGCTGACCAGCGTTGCCGCAAAGATCACCATACAGATGATCATTTGAGTGTTCATAAATGTTTTCCCTTTCCGTTATTGTTTCACGTTTTTCTCAACACTGAAGTCCGTTGCTGCCCGGGCAGGGGCTCGTTGTGGCTCTATCTTAACAGAAAGTTCTTATTTTGTCGCTGCAAATATTTGTGGATTTTCTTCGAGTTCCGATTGGGCCGTCACCATCTTTGACAGAAGAATCGCAATCAAGCCTTCAAAAGCATCCAAACATTTTCCCTGTAAATTTTGTCAAATATCGGTTCCCTCACTTGTGCACTTTACTAAACAGTTCTTTCAAATCCCCCTCATTCATCCATAAATTCGATTTGACACGACAAGTTTTTTGGATTATGCTAAGGTCAATGGGTTTCAGGCAAAAGCTTTTCTGAATTTTTGCCATAGGGAAAATATTTGGATTTGAGGTGTAAAAATGGATTCCGCGAACTACGAACTCGACCTTCCGCGCGAGAACATCCACATCCGCTGTTTTGCGCACAACATCATGAATTACCGCTACCACTGGCACGCAGACGACTACGAACTGAGCATCCTGCTCCACGGCGTGCAGTCCTACTGCCGCGGCTCCGAAAACAGCCTGCTGCATGAGGATGACGTGATCCTGACTGCCCCCGGCAATGGCCATGCCTCCATGACGCAGGCAGCAGATACCTGCGCCCTTGTTCTGCATTTTTCGGCCGCTGCATTCAAGCCGCTGGTCAAAAAGGGGATTGTGTATCAGTTCCCGTCCTGCCGTTCCACCGATGCCGACCGGTCTGAGCCGCGCTACCGGGTCATCCGGTTCTACGCCAGCCAGCTGTTCCGCATTTTACAGCAGGGCGGGCCATACGCCCAGCTTGCGGCCAAAGCCACCCTCGAGCTGCTCACCATCCATCTCTGCACCCAGTTCGAGCCAAAAAACTTCAACACCCTGCCGGAGGATCTTGAGCGGCGCGCCATCGCCCGGCGGCTGCTGGAGTATGTGGAGGAACACTATACCTCCAAGCTGACGCTGGAAGATCTGGCTGACTATGCCCAGTACAACCGCACCTATGTTTCCACTCTGTTCAAGCAGATCGTCGGCATCAACTTTCACGAATACCTGACCCGGGTACGGTTCCAGCACGCCCTGAATGATCTTGCCATCACCAACGACAACCTGACCGATATTGCCCTGCGGAACGGCTTTGCCGACCTCAAAACCTTCAACGCCCGGTTCCGCGCCACGCTGCAGCGCACACCGGCTGAATACCGCGCCAGCCTTTCCCCTGATCGGGTCGTAGACGGAATGACACGGCGTTTCCTCGCACCGGACGACCCCATCCTGCAGAAAAAGCTGGCCGAATACACCCACATCGGGATGCTATAGGGCAGAATATTGATCTACGCTTCTGCGGCAGTACGACCTCGCTTCCGGTGGACCGTACACTTACTGCTCCATCCGTGGCAAACTTTTCAACTGCACCTGCTGTACAAGGGACGAAGCCCAGCGGCTGTGTGAAGATTGGCTCGTAAAACAGGACCGCTGCTATATAAACTAAAAAACACCGTCGAGGAAGCCTCCCAAATGGGAAGATTCCTCGGCGGTGTTCGTTTATCGGGTCTGGGTTTTCTCGGTGTTTTCTTTTTCCTCCGCAAAAAATCGTTCTACGTTTTTCTGTGCCCGGACCAGTTCTTGCATCTCGTTCCGTGCCTTGCGGTAGTCCGGGTAGCGGATACCGTCCATCGTGACGGTCAGAACTTTTTTCATCGGTAAACCCTCCTTTGACGGATTCGGGAAGTTCAGCCCGAAAATAAAAAAGCGCGTTCCTCTTTCTGTTCGGGAAGAACAGCGAGTGAACGCGCTATGTATGGAGAAAAGTGTTTTGCACGGTTTTGGGCAGGAATGTGGAAAATAGATTTACACAAATTATCTTGTATTTACATGGATTTACAGGAAAGCGGCTACCAATATTAGCAGAGAGCCGGAAAGCAGAGTTCAAAAGGTGCTTTATGGGGCTTCATTAGCTGGAAACCCGATTTTATTAGCTGGAACCGAAAATTCTGCTAATGGCATTAGCTGGCTAATTTTGGTGATAGGTTCAAAATGAAAAATGCGAAGATCGTCTTTCACATGGAAAAATGACCTTCGCATTTTCTTAAAGGGATACCCCAGACAGGATTCGAACCTGCGGTCTCCTCCTTAGGAGGGAGGCGCTTTATCCAGCTAAGCTACTGAGGCATATTATGTATTATCGTTGATTTTTTGGAATTCAACGCACTTGGAAACAAATGTGTGGAATGCTTTTCACACCGAAGTGACCGACTGCGTTGCAACCGGAACGGTGTTAAACTTGTTGCATCAAAATTTGTTGAGAAAACCGTGATTCTCGGTTTTGCTTTTGAATAGAGCAATCACTTCTTCACCCAAGGTATCAGGTTGACCGAATTCTTAGGAGGGGGACGCTCTATCCAACTGAGCTACCGAGACACAGACCGATGCACACAAGGCACACCGCCTATCTATAATACCGCATCGTGCGCATAAAATCAAGTTGAACCGACGAGGAAAATGGTGTATGCTATAAGGGAGAAAACGAAAGCGGCAGTGCAGGTGTGTGCTGCCTGCGGAGGAACGTATGAAAAAGCCATTCAAGAACCCATTCCGGCATCATCGTGCAAAGAACCGGAACAAACCGCGGGGGTACAGCCCTACCCAGATCATCTGCGTCAGTTTTGTGATCGTGATCGCACTGGGTACGCTGTTGTTGTCACTGCCCATTGCCAGCCGCTACGGGCGGATGCGGGTGATCGACGCCATGTTCACGGCCACCAGCGCCACCTGCGTGACCGGTCTGGTCGTGCGGGACACCTGGACCCAGTTCACGGCGTTCGGGCAGGCGGTGATCCTGGTCCTGATCCAGGTGGGAGGCCTTGGTCTGGTGACCCTGACCAGCTTTTTTGCGCTGGCCATGCGGCGGCGCATGGGCTTCCGGGACCTGCGAGTGCTGGGGGAGAGCGTCTCGGCAGACGGCTACGCCCAGGCCAAAGATGTGCTGAAGATCGTGGTGGGGCTGGCGGCCTGCTTTGAAGGGGCAGGCATCCTGCTGCTGCTGTTGGCCTTTGTGCCTCAGTTTGGGCTCCAGGGCATCTGGATCAGCATCTTTACTGCCATTTCGGCCTTCTGCAACGCAGGCTTTGACCTGTTTGGTCAGTTTGGGGCCTATTCCTCCCTGGTGCCCTATGTCCACAACTACTATGTCCAGGCAGTGGTCATGTTTATGATCATTGCAGGCGGCCTGGGCTTTATGGTGTGGGTGGAGCTGATCCAGTACCCCAAAAAGCGCAAGCTGTCCCTCCACGCCCGGGTGGTGCTGATCTTTTCGGTGTTGCTGTGGGTAGGGGGTGCGGCCCTCATCGGCCTGATGGAGTGGAACAACCCCGCCAGCATGGGCGGCCTCAGCGTGTCGGACAAGATCATGGCGTCGCTGTTCCAGTCGGTGTCCACCCGCACGGCCGGTATGAATACCATTGATCTGGCGGCCTGCGGGCCCATCACCAAGCTGCTGATGAGCGTGCTGCAGTTCATTGGTGCGGCACCCGGTTCCACGGGCGGCGGCGTGAAGGTGACCACCTTTGCAGTGCTGTTCCTGACCATCCGCAGCGTGGCGCAGGGCCGGGATGACTGCGTGATCGCCGACCACCACATTGAGTCCAAAACGGTGTACCGTGCCCTGACCATCATCGTCATCGGCGCACTGGCTGCCTTTGGCTCGGCTGTGGTGGTGTACTACAACACCTCGGATGCGGTGTCGGTCATTGACGCCATCTTCGAGTCCTGCTCGGCCTTTGGCACGGTGGGTCTGTCGGTGGGCGTGACCGCCCGGCTGAAGGATGGGGCAAAGCTCCTGTATATGGCCGTGATGTTTATGGGACGTGTGGGCCCGGTGTCGCTGGCCATGAGCCTGACCGCCAAGCCGGACGACAACAAGCGCAAGATCATGCCGGTTGGCCACATCAATGTGGGCTGAGGCATTCTGCAAATCATGCAAAAATGGAGGCTGTCCGAATCCGGACAGCCTCCATTTTTGCTATATTGGACGATGAAATTACTCTGCGTACAGGCCGATGATGTTCAGCACAATTTGGGTGCAGCGGTCCATCCGCTCCACAGTGGTGCACTCGCACACGCCGTGGAAGTTGAAGCCGCCGGTGCCCAGGTTGGGGCAGGGCAGGCCCATCCAGCTCAGGGTCGCGCCGTCGGTGCCGCCGCGCACGGGCACTTCTTCCGGTTCCAGCCCGGCCATACGGATGGCCTTGCGGGCGGTCTCTACCAGATGGAAATGCGGCTTGATCTTTTCCAGCATGTTGCGGTAGCTGTCCTTGATCTCCACTTCCACGGTGCCGTCACCGTACTTGCCGTTCAGATACGCGGCAATGTCCAACAGGTTGTCCTTCTTGAACTGCAGCTTGGCTGCGTCGTGGTCGCGCAGGATGTAGCCCAGCTTGGCCTCGGTCACGTCGCCGTACATCTGGCACAGGTGATAGAAGCCCTGGCGGCCCTCGGTGGTCTCCGGGCGTGCCATGACCGGCAGAGCGCCGTGGAACTCCATGGCCACGTTGGAAGCGTTGATCATGGTGTCTTTGGCGGAGCCGGGGTGCACGGAGAAGCCATGGATGGTCACGGTGGCAGCAGCGGCGTTGAAGTTCTCGTATTCCACGGAACCGGCATCGCCGCCGTCCACAGTATAGGCAAAGTCGGCACCAAAGCCGGGAATGTCAAACAGGCTGGCACCCTCGCCGATCTCCTCGTCCGGGGTAAAGGCGATGCACAGCTTGCCGTGGGGCAGGCCCTTTTCCAGCACGGTCTCCACGGCGGTCATGATCTCCGACACACCGGCCTTGTCGTCAGCGCCCAGCAGGGTGGTGCCGTCGGTGGTGATCAGGGTCTCGCCCTTCATAGAGGCCAGAAAGGGGAAAGCGGAAACCTTCATCACCATGCCGGTGGCGGGCAGGGTCACGTCGCTGCCGTCGTAGTTCTCGTGCAGGATGGGGTTCACGTTCTCACCGCTGGCATCGGGGGCGGTGTCCATGTGGGCGATGAGGCCCAGTGCGGGCTTGTCCTCGCAGCCGGGAGTGGCGGGCAGGCTGCCGTAGACGTAGCAGTGCTCGTCCACACGTGCATCCTCCACGCCCAGAGCCTTGAGCTCCTCCACCAGCTGGTGGGCCAGGTCAAATTCTCGGGCGGCGGACGGGTGCGTACCGGATTCGGGATCCGAGGTGGTATACACCCGGACATAATTCAGAAGTCGTTCATAAGCGCGCATAAGAGGCACACTCCTTTATTTGTAGATTGGAAAATCGTTTTTGCAAACATCCAGTCTTTATCATACCCTCTTTTCCGCTTTTTGACAACCTTTTTTGCACACAAGACAATAAAAACACAAAGATTCAATAGCTTCCTGAAAAAAGTTCATGCGAAAGATGGATCTGTCTGTCGGTGCGACCCTGGCTGTAAAAAAGCATCTCAGCAACGCCCGCAGGCTTTGCTGAGATGCTTTTATCAAAATATTTTCCGCTGAAAATGCTCAGAGCAACGCGGAGGGCATTCAAAAAATATCCTCAGCCCAGGCTCACGCCCATGCGGCGTGCCACGGTGAGCAGCTCGCAGCCCTCGGGTACGTTGCGGGTCTTGCCGGCGATGTCGGCCAGACGGTTCTGGGTCACGCGGCTGTTCACCATGGCCACGGTCACGCCGTAGCGCTCGATCTCCACCAGCTTGGCGGCATAGCTGCCGAACTCGGTGGCCAGCACGCGGTCGTAGGCGCTGGGGCTGCCGCCGCGCTGCATGTGGCCCGGGATGCACACACGGGTCTCCATGCCGGTCTTTTTCTGCACGGCCTGTGCGATGCGGTTGGTGGCGGTGGCACCAAAGCCCTGCTCGGCACGCTTGGCCATCCAGTCCTTACGCTTCATGCGGGCTTCTTCCACGTTCATGGCACCCTCGGCCACGGCGATGATGGAGAAGTTGGAGCCTCTCTTGGCGCGGCGCTCCACGGCCTCGCACACGCGGTCGATGTCGTAGGGCATCTCGGGCAGCAGGATGATGTCGGCACCGCCGGCAATGCCGGAATACAGAGTCAGCCAGCCGGCCTTATTGCCCATGATCTCAATGCACATCACGCGGCTGTGGCTGCCGGCGGTGGTGTGGATGCGGTCGATGACCTCCGTGGCAATGTCCACAGCAGTGTGGAAGCCAAAGGTCACATCGGTGCCAAAGATGTCGTTGTCGATGGTCTTGGGCAGGCCGATGATGTTGAGCCCTTCCTGCGAGAGCAGGTTGGCCGTTTTGTGGGTGCCATTGCCGCCCAGGCAAAGCAGGCAGTCCAGCTTGGCGTCCTTGTAGGTCTTTTTCATGGCGGCCACTTTATCGACGTTGTCATCCTCCACCACGCGCATCATTTTAAAAGGTGTGCGCTTGGTGCCCAGGATGGTGCCGCCCAGGGTTAGAATGCCGCGGAAATCGTCCTCGGACATCTCCTTGTAGTCCCCGTTGATCAGGCCACTGTAGCCGTTCAGGATGCCGACGATCTCCACGTTGTCACCCATGCGGGCGTACAGTGCTTTTGCTACACCGCGGATGGTGGCGTTCAGGCCCGGACAGTCGCCGCCGGAGGTCAGGATACCAACACGTTTTTTCATTCAAAAGCCCTCTTTCCTCTGAGCTTCAGGGCCGCTGACCCTGAGCACACTATTTATAGTATAAGAGTATTCCGAATGCGGGTGGGTGTCAAGCCATCTGGACAAAATTTTACATGCTGCCGTGCTGCAAAAGCGCCCGGCAAAAAAGTTTGCGGGAAAAGCAAAAAAGTAGTTGACAAGGACACACTCTTCGGGTATAATATCCCTTGTCAGCAGCGCTGAGCCGCTCCTGACAAACCGAATAATGGGGATTTGCATAGTGGTAGTGCGGTAGACTCTGACTCTACTT
>ENA-ORTQ01003207-ORTQ01003207.1-human-gut-metagenome-genome-assembly--contig:-NODE-3207-length-12625-cov-2.301273_pt1 | contig 12625 bp, 20 predicted proteins | sample MGYA00241912_ERZ509188 | MGnify/ENA primary metagenome ERZ509188 (study PRJEB26280, sample SAMEA2338849) | human gut metagenome | biome: human gut; feature: human-associated habitat; material: faeces...
AATATAAATCTGAAAAAGAAGCTAAAACGATATTGATCCCTTTCCATGCCGACAGGCAGCTGGACTATGATAAGCAGACCTTTTTCCGTGGTGGCTATCTTTTCCCGCAATCTATTTACTATGAGCTTCAGTTAAATAAAATCTGCCGGAAATTAAAGCAGAAATATAAATTTAAATACGACATAAACGCAATCCTGTCCGACCTCATTTACGCCAGGATTCTTGACCCATGCAGCAAACGTTCTTCCTACAAAACCGCTTCTGAATTTTTAGAGAAGCCTTCTTATGAGCTGCACGATGTTTACCGGGCTCTGGATGTCCTTGGTTCTGAATGCGATCTCATCCAGGCGGACTTTTATAAAAACAGCCATTTTCTGGGTAAAAGAAATGATAAGATCCTTTATTACGACTGCTCGAATTATTACTTTGAAATCGAACAGGAGGATGGCGATAAAAAGTACGGGAAATGCAAAGAACACAGGCCGAATCCTATTATTCAGATGGGTCTGTTCATGGATGGCGACGGTATCCCTCTCGCTTTCTCTCTCTTTCCGGGGAATGCAAACGAACAGACCTCTTTAAAGCCATTGGAAAAGAAGGTCCTGGAAGAATTCGGATGTCAAAAGTTTATTTATTGTAGTGATGCTGCCCTGGGTTCCGAAGCGATCCGTGAGTATAATCACATGGGGGAACGGGCTTATATCGTAACACAGTCCATTAAAAAATTGAATAAAGAAGACAGGGAAGCAAAAGCCGGCGCTTCGGCGCCGCAGCTTCCGGAAGCTTATCTACCCGGTTTTGATGGGGCCGGAGCGTTTGCTCAGCCGGAAATCGATTGGGACGAATTTGATTCTGTCGTCTATAACTTAGAAAAAATCGAAGAGTTTTTGCACAATTAAAAAAAATCGTGTAATATCACGGTTCTTGAGTCGGGGCGTAGCGCAGCCTGGTAGCGCACTTGCATGGGGTGCAAGGGGTCGCGAGTTCGAATCCCGCCGCCCCGACCAGAAATTCCCTAAAGGTCGTCTATAGACGGCCTTTTTTGTTTGTGTCTGTCTAAGCCATCCCAAGCCCCGCGGGGCCTTCCTTCAAATTATTGTCTGTAATCGTCCGTGTTTGTCTATAGCCGTTTGTGTACAGCTAGATGTTCTAATGTAGTATCTAATGTACATACGACGTGCGGCAATCCAAAAATAGCAGAATTTTTTCGGATTTTTTGTCACATTAGGAATTTGGAAGCCCCGCCGATATTGAACTCAGAGGGATTCGGAGGGATTTATGCGTTTAGCAGAGCGGATGACAGAAAAGCAGCTGAAGGCTGTCACTAAGACTCGGGCCTGCGGCGGGGTTCCCGGCCTGGTTGTTAAGGTCGTAAAACTCAAAGACGGCAGCTTGGCCAAATACTTCATTCTCCGGGAATCAACCATCAATCGGATATTTACACTCGGACGCTATCCGCAGATGTCGCTCGCAGACGCCTTCAAAAAGGCCGCTGAGTGGAAAGTAAAGATCAAACAAGGTATTGACCCGACTGAGGAAGAAAAAGCGCTCAAGGCGTCATTACGAAAGAAATCAACTTCCGGAGACGATCGTTTAACCTTCGAGCAGCTGATGTACAAGTGGATTGAATTTAATGAGGCTCGAGGCCGCTGGAATAATCCGAGTAAGCCAAAGAAGGAAGTTTGGGAAGGCTATTTCAGAAACCATATTCCGGACTCTATCCGGCTGAGCTCGGTAGAAGAATTAAAGGCAGAGCATTTTTCGGTAGCTCTCGGTGAAAAGTGGCGGACCATGATCGATACTCCAGAGAGAATCCTGTCTGATGCTCGCCAGGCGATTGACTGGGCAATCCGCTCGGAGCTTATACCTCCTATGCTTAATCCTGCTCAAGTCAAAGACGGGAAACTCGGAGACTTGCTGCCGCTGGTGAGGGCCGAAGGAGGGCACGAGCCCGCGCTGCCTCCTAAACGTCTGCCGCTTTTCTTTGCCGAGCTCATGAAATTGGTCCCCGTGAGTCAGACTGCCCGGTGCGTTGCCTTTGCGATTCTTACCGCAGCTCGAAACTCCACAGCCCGGGAAGCCACCTGGGAGGAAATCAAAGAAGCAGACGGTCAGTGGTTTCATGTCATTCCCCGGGCACGCATGAAAGTCAAAGGGGAGAAGATTCCTTTTGACCGGAAAACACCGTTAAGTCCCCAGGCGCTCGAATTATTAAATACGGCGCCTCGTATCGGACTCGATCCCAAAGCCTTTATTTTCCCGAATATCAATAAGGGAAGGAACTCGCCGTTCACAAGAGATTCTGTCCGGGCATTGATCAAGCGAATGCACGATAAGCAGAAAGCAATTGACGGGATCGGCTGGATCGATCCGGAACAGACACACGCAAAAACCGGAAAACCGAGGATCGTGACGCTTCACGGCTGTGCTAGGGCAACGTTTAACACGTGGGCCAAAGATGCTGCTGGATATAAGCACAAAGCGTTTTCCCGCGATCTCCGGGAAAGCTGCCTGGATCACCGCAACGAATCCTATCAGTGCGCGTATGACAGAGAGCAGGCCCTAGGCGATATGCGAGAAGTGTTCGACGCGTGGGGAGCGTTCTGTTACTCGGCAATAAGAACAACGTGAACTAGTATGCCCGCTATTTTCCAAATTTAGACTGTTACAAGCCATCTGAGATTAAAATGATTCTTTCTAGCGATCAAAATGCTAGAGAAAAGCTAGGAATTACTGACTGGGGGAGATTATGAAAAGTCGTCAGAAATATCAGACTGAGGAACGGAAGCTTTCCGCTAAGAGTTTAGAATTAAGAAAAAAAATAGAAGAAAGTAAGTTCGAGTTTGATGCTACGGGGACAAAATTTGTTCCCAATTATGGTCCGTTTGCCTGGAATACTGAGGAAATCCGCCAGTGCAATACGTTTGTTTCCGGGAATACAACGACAGGGCACGCAGGTTGATTTATGGCAACTTGGAATGAGGTTCTAGAAGCTATTCGGTTTCATAGCGCTCACGATGTCTTGAGGAACGAGTGGCTAAAGAAAATAGCAAATCACACCAAGCGGAATGTGATGCTTTATTACTCAGGCTGGCTTCAAAACCCAAAGACTGGAGCAAATTACAGTATTTCAGACGAAGACAAAAATGGCTTCATGGCTTGCTGCCCTAAAAAAGCAGCAAGAGAGAAGGGGCTTGATTTGATTCTTCATACTCCTGGAGGAAGAGTCGATGCGACTGAGTCGCTGATTGATTATCTCTACGAGCAATATGATGGGAATATCAGAGCAATTGTTCCCCAGTTGGCGATGTCCGGAGGAACACTAATTGCGGTTTCTTGCCGTGAAATAATAATGGGCAACCAGTCCAGTATCGGCCCAGTGGATCCTCAAATTAATGGTATTGCGGCTCAGTCATATTTGGCAGAATTTGACAAAGCCTGCCGAGAGGTGGAACAACATCCTTCGATTTTTCCACTTTGGCAGTCTATTGTTGGAAAATTGCCACCGGGTTTCCTTATTGATTGCCAGAATGCCATTGATTGGTCCAACGAAATTCTGACCAACTCTCTCAAAAGAGTTATGTTTGAAGGAGATCCAGATGCTGAGCAGAAAGTCAAGAAAATTAAATCTCTGCTAGGGGATCAGGCAATATCTAAAACACATTCCAGACACATAACGCGCAGAATGGCGCAGGACTATGGTCTTAAGGTGGTTGCGTTGGAGGAAGATGACAAATTGCAAGATTTAGTTTTGTCACTGCATCACCTTATGTGTTTAACGTTCGAGCAAACTACAGCAGTGAAGATTTTCGCTAATGATAAGGGCGCTGCCTATATCACTCACGGAACAACAAGAGGATAGGTACGTTCAGAAACGACAAAGCCCGTGTTGACGCACGGGCAGAGTCTAAATCAAATGAGAGATGAGATGATCACCACATTTCTTACCTCGTGGAAGATTATGTCATAGTTCACTCGTTCCCTCCGGCTTTTTGCGTAACGGGCTTAAGTCCTATCTTTTTTAAGTGCCGGATTTCAAACCGCAGCTTCATTGCTCAGTGTCTTTGACCAAGCCACGACGTCCGATCGCTTCCACCGGGAGCAGCGACTGGTGAGTCTTATTGGTTCCGGGAACCTGCCTTCCTTCACCAAAGCCCACACTGTAGAGACGCCGATGTTCAGTAGTTCCGCGACTTGCTTTACATCCAGGAGAAGGACTCCGAGACTGCTGCTGTCTGTTTTCCGTTTTTTCATGGTCTGCCTCCTTTACAAGCGTTCAGGCACTCCCTGTTTGAAGAGTCGTTTGTAGGCTGTTTCGTTGTATTTGATGTTCTCGAAGATTTCGTCCAGCGACACTCCGAGCAGCACTAATCTGGCGATGCAGTCAATGAACAGAGCATTAAAGAACTGCAGAGCGTTAGACTGTTGGGAAGCGTGCCGGATAAACTTGTTTTCCGAAAATCTCATCATGGATAAGCGTGTTTCTACGAGCGAAAGGTAGCCGTCTTCGATGTTCTTCAGCACCGAGTAGGCTTTGAAGAAAGAATTCATGTACCAACAGGCCTTCAGCAGGTCGACTTCTTCCGGCTGCTGAGGTTTGGTGCCTGCTCTAAAAATGTATTTGAGCGCATTGCCGCCGTAAAATCCTAGAGATTCGCAGAAGCAGATCGGTTCAACCAGAACGGAGTGACTTCTGTAGTGATCCGGATTCGTGAGCTTGTCGTATTCCATGGTCTATTTCCTCTTGTCGAGCAGCTGGACGGTTTCGGCGACGATCTTGGTTGTGTAGCGTGTCGTTCCGTTTTGGTCCTGCCATTTTTCGTGTTCCAGGCGTCCTTCGACGTAAACAGAGCTGCCTTTGGTTGTGTATTGCTCAACTACCTCGGCCAAGCGTCCCCAGAGCGTGACCGTATGCCATTGCGTTTTCTCAATGCGCTGGTTGTCCTTTTTGTAGAAACTGGACGTCGCGATTGAGATTTCCGCAATCTTCTGTCCGGAATTGGTGACTCGGACGTCAGGGGCCTGTCCGAGGTTGCCGATCAGAATGACTTTATTGACGGAGGCCATCTTCAGCCTCCTTTTTGACTTGTTCCGCGCTGGCGATTAAGGCGGTAGCGACTGCAGATGCTTTTCCCGGAGAAAGAGGAATCATGAATTTCTGCTCGGGGTTGTCCGGAGATTCACAGATCAGAGCAGGAAAAGTAACGTGTGCGCAGGAGTCCTTAACATGGATATCGAGTTTGCTCACAGTCACGTTCGTAAGATCCAAGGGTTGAAATCCTTTCTCGCTGAAAGCCTGACGTGTTCTTTCTTCCACGAGTTGTTTAATTCGATTCTCTTTTTGCATTGCTGCTCCTTTTAAGTTTTTCTTTGGCTCGTTCATAAGCCCAAGTAAATTCATTAAGTGTTTTGTGAGGCGCCAGTGCCACGGCCTCTTTTAGTGTCGGGATGATGATGGCAAAGGCTTGGCTGATGATCTTGATTTCGTCGCCTGTGGCCACGAAACCTTTGGTTTGTCCTTTGAGCTGTCGGTCGCTGATATCGTTGATGGCTTTTCGTGCTGCCATTGCGATCGGGCCGACTTCGTTGATCTCCTGCTGGTTCAGGTGCTCATAACGTTTGTAGAGCAGACCGAGAAACCAATTGAGCGTGTCTTCGATCCAGTCCATCTGCTGATCCGTCAAGGTTCCGGCAGGAAGGCTCGATTCAACATACAAGGCAACTTGAGTCAGTTTGTCTTCGACGTCGGCCTGAGCTTCCGCCGGCCAATAGGGGCCGACTTTTACGGTCCTCGGGTGATATTTCTTTGCCCGGGTCTTTTTGGATTTAGGCATCGATTTCCTCGAAGTCGTGGATTGGATTAAATGAGAGCCAATAAACTTCATTAGCTGTAAAGAGCGGATAAGTGATGTAACGATCAAAATCTCCGTTTTCTTCGGATTTGCAAAATGTCCGGATGCAAGTGTGGCCAGCAAATCCGTTTGCATAACGCTCTAAATCCCCAACGGCGAGCTGAAGCAATGTTTCAACTTCTTGTTTCTTGGCCGACGGAACATGCAGTGAGATAAATTCGCGAATCGCAAACATGGTCGAGCGTTTAAGTCGCTTCATTAACTCTCTCCTAATTGTTCATTCGTGGCTCCAGCCCCACCCTTCGTTTCAGTGAAATCGTCCAGTTTGGCGATGATGGAGTACAGTTTCCCGCGGATTTCAACTTCATGGCGGTACCCACCTGCAAATTCCGCTGGTATGGAAGGGTTCTGGAAAAACACAAGCTGGCCGGCGTCACAGTTATACGAATTTGCCTGCCATTCGAGTTCTACGACAATGCGGCGTCTGAGAAACCAATTGTCCAATTTGTCGTATGAGCGGGCAGCGATGAACTTGTCCAGAGCGTTGACGAATTCAGGTTTGAGCGTTTTCATAGTTGTTCCAAAAACTTGTGTGGGTGCCGGTCTTTCCCGGCTGCCATCCTCCGTTGGATAATTAAAGAGTTCCAATCACTAACTATCCTATGGAGGAGAAAATGGCTGAAGATTCAAAAAACAGTAATCTGATTAACCTGGAGAAAGGCGAAGCAATCGGTCTTATTTCCGCAGCCTTACAGGGCGGAGCGTTAAAGCTTCCTTTTGCGGCGTCCTTTCCTGAGCGGATCATTGAGTCCAACGAGGGAGAAATTTTTAAGCCCTTCCTGCGGAAGGAAAATGTCACCATCAAGGAGGTTGTTGACGGTAAAGTCATGGACCAATTTGTGATTCCGGCCCGCGCGGACGGACTTTATCTTCTTTCCCTTTTGGCAGTTCTTATGGAGGGAATTTCCAAAGATGCTCTGGCCGATCTCGGATTGACCGCCTCCGGCAAGTGAGTCCAATTTAATCAATAAAAGCAGTTGAGGCTGAAAATACTTTGGGAAGTGTTCAGGGTCACGGTATTGTGCCACTGCAGCTGTAGCAGCGATGGTTTGCAAGGCCTTCCAGATGCTGAGAGCCGCTATCCTGTTTAAAGGAACCGGTTTCCCATAGGTTGCTTCAGCTTCTTCTTTGATCTCAAGGCTTTCCCAAGCCTTGAGGATCATTTCTTTCTTTTTCGCCTTCATGGTTGTTCCTCCTGGCTTTCGCCATCCTTTTCCTCATTAAGCCAATAGAAGCCCAAGTGCTCATTAGCCAGAGTGGAGCCTAAGGCTCGATAGGTTCTGTCCAATTCAGCCAAGATCTTGTCTGTCCGGCGATCGCCTTTTGGGTAGCAGAGCTGCTTTGTCAGGTCATCGCAAACTTCTATCAGGCGGACAATCCGTTCCAGACTTTCACGTTCTAAAAGAAAGGTCAGTTTGTGGCCGATCATTTATTCCTCCGGCAGTCCTGCGAGATTGCGGGATAGGATCATGATGCAGTCGGTAAAGAGTTCTCTGGCTGCCGGATGCGGATACGGATTGGAAGCAACACAGGCTCCGAGCAGACCGATCAATTCGATCACGTGCTCTTTGGCCATTCGGTGATTGCCGTCCAGAAGGACGTTCAGAAGATTTTGGGTGGAGCCGAAAAGACGGCCGAAAGACTCACCGCTCCAGGCCAGCAATTGGCTAGCGCTGTTGTTGACGGTGATGGCGTCGACGTTTGAAAAGAAGATCCAAACGGGAAGAGAATTTTCAGTATTTAACATAACGCACCTCATTGAGAGATACGTTAAGAATACTTCACAAATATACTTTTGTAAAGAAAGCTTCACACGTCATCTAATGGTTTCATGATTTGTGTGATGATATTTAAGGTCATTTTTCGTTGTTGATTGGGCATTTGATCTATCAAAGAAGCGGCTTCTGCGGCTTCTGGGGTTGGGGTGCCAGCAGAATTAAATTCTGGCTTTCCCTCTCCGAGTATCAGCCAATATGGATTTATATCCAAACACTTAGCCATCCTTAGGGCATTTTCAGCGCTAAAGCTTTTAGTTTTGCCAGCCATGATCTGAGAAATCGCAGATCTAGAAAGATTCAGCCTTTTAGCTAAATCGACCTGTTTCATGCCGCGCAAATCTAATGCAAATTGGATTCTTTCTGACAACGAACTCATAAGCAAAGTTTACAAAGGCGTCTGATAAGCATGGTTTACGAGGTTCTTGCTTAAAAAGTGAAGAATGCTTAACATATAAAAATGGACAAGGAAAAAGCTATCTCTTTATTCGGTTCGGGAGCCGCTCTTGGGAGAGCTCTTGGAATCTCCAGAACTGCGGTTGGTTTCTGGCCGAAGGTATTAACTACTCGTCAGCAGGACGAGGTTATTGGCGCAGCCATCCGCGTTGGAAAACTGAGCCCTGCTCAGGCAAAGGAACTGATTGAACATGAGAGACAAAGGCACGAACGAAGTCAGGGCATTGCTCACGGACGTGACGATCTCGGTGATTCGGCAGGTGATTGCCGATGATCCGGACCGATCGCAGAACTCGGTGATCCGTGACGTGATGGATACCTGGGCGAAGAAGCGAATCATGAGGGACCTCCGCAAAAGGGATGCCCTCAATTTAAGGATTCGCGATTACGAAAGCTACGGCGTTGATACGGTGTCGTTACGGCAGGAGACGGCAAAGTAGCCGAAGTCTGCCGGAGTTTTCCGAAAAATGCCGGACTTCTCCGGGCAATGCCGGAAAGTTCCGAAATATGCCGTATCGATGCCGTGGACTACGGCACCAAGGGGAATAGAAAATGAAACGGGACCGCTACGGTCGCCAGAAGAGGAAAAGAAAAATGACTGAAGAAGAAAGATTCCGGGCGGCCGACAGATTTGAAAAGGAGCTCAGACGGATGGACGCTGATCGGCTCAAAAAGTCCGCCTGGATGAAGGTCGATTGGGTTGCTGTCCTGCTCCTGGCCATGTCGGCTTTTTGTGCATTTTATTTTCTCGTTTCAGGCTTTTAAATGGATTGGGACAAAGAAATTAAAGATCTGAAGTTCAGGCTTGCTTTGCTGGGTGTTGCGGTCTTGCTCCTTTATGTTGTCTTTTTCGGCCTGCTGGCTGAATTGCTAGCCTCTACTGGATGTCAACAAAGCAGTTTTAACAAAATAAACGATTTTGCAGTCTCGGGACAGTTGCAACTGTAGAGCCTTCCTCCCTCGCACTCGAGACTGCTCCCTATCTTCGGAGGAAAGAGGAATAATCATGGCGAAATCACTAAGAGAAGTTGAAGAGCAAATGAGCTCTGTCGGAATCGATGTTCCGCCGGGTGTCGATTTGGTTGTCAACGGCTCAAACTGGAAACGGTTTAAGCCGGCAAATTCTCACTTCAAACGCGGCAAAGAAGCCTATTACGGGATTTGGGAAAAGTCGCTGGGCTCGGGCCGCAACTACTACTTCGGCGTCTTCGGAATCGGGAGCCAATCCTACAAGATCACGCACACCCGAAGCGGCTGGACGCAGGAGGAATGGCGCGAGATCAAGGCACGCACGGAAACCGATCAGAAGATTGTTGATGAAGCGCTCCAGGAGCGCCGTCGCTCGGCAAGTCAGAAGGCCGTCAAAATGCTGCAGGCGGCAAGCTCTTCCGTTTCCATGAGTCACCCGTATGTGGCCAAAAAACAGATTCTGCCCTACGGTGCCTATCAACTGCGCAATCAGATCCTGCTTCCTATGTGGAAGGACGGCCGTGTGGTCGGCCTGCAGACGATTTTTCCTGCAGAAACTCAGGACGGCAGCACCGAGATCCAGAAGCGGTTTTTGTCCGGAAGTGACTTAAAAGGCTCCTGCCTAAAACTCGGGGAACCCGCCCAGCCGCCGGAGGCGATTATTTTGACGGAAGGATGGGCCACGGCTTGCAGCATCATGCAGGCATCCGGAGCACCGATGGTGGTTGTGGCCTTCTCTGCCGGAAATCTTCTCCCGGTGGCCGAAAGCCTTAGGGCCGAATACCCAAACACCAAGATCGTCATTGCTGCAGATAATGACTGCCACTATCACACAGCCCTGAAGCGTGAAATCAGCGATCGCTTCGGAATTGAACTCAATATCGCCGCCTCTAAAGCCTCTGCTCGGGAACAGATTGTTCCCGGAGGAAAGGTCATGGCCTGGTGGACAACGAAGGATAAGGAGACTTATCTGGAGTATGAAGAATGGTCGGACGGACGGCCTCGCCCCATGCACCGCTCACTTTGCAATACCGGTGTGGTCAAGGCCAAGATCGCTGCTTCTAAAGTTGGTGCTGCCGTGGTCATTCCCCGCTTTGCCGATGTTTCTTTGGGAGGCACCGACTTTAATGACTTGGCCGTCCAGGAAGGACGCGACGCAGTCTCTCAGCAATTAGCCTGGAGGCAGGCGGAACCCTTAAGTAAGGGGTCCGGAGACAAAAAAGTGAACGAGAAGAATTTAGGGGTTATCAGCTCCCTCGGTAAACGCTACATTGCCATTGACAGCACAGACACGTGCTGGGATACCGAGTACTTGCGGGTGACAAAGATCTCTACGATCCGACAGTGGTTCGGGGCGAAGACCGTGAACCTTTGGCTGCAGAATGAGTTCGACAACCGCCGAATCATCCAGCCCGAGCAGCTGATTTTTGAGCCGGATCCGAAAAAGATCCCGCTCGGCAGCATCACGATGTTTGCCGGATGGCCGATGAAGCCCAATTACACCCATAAGTGTCAAAGGCTGATTGATCATCTTTTCAAGATCTGCGGAGAAAACGATGATCTCTTCCAGTGGGTGGCCGCTTGGCTTGCTTTTCCGCTTCAGCACCCGGGCGCCAAAATGCAGACGGCCTTAGTCGTCTACGGCGAAAGAGAAGGCACCGGAAAGAGCATGTTCTTTAATGCGATTTCTAAGATTTACGGTCAGTACGCCTGTTCGGTTAACCAGAACATGGTGCAGAGCGATTTCAACGGATGGGTGTCTAAGAAACTGTTTGTGGTTTGTGAGGAGGTGGTAACGAATCAGGAGAAGCGAAATTTGAAAGGTGCGCTTAAGAATCTCGTCACCAACCCCACGCATACGATAAACGAAAAAGGGCTTCCTGCGCGATTTGAAGCTAATAAAACGAACTTTGTGTTCCTCTCTAACGAACTGCAGCCGCTGATGTTTGACAGTGCCGACCGCCGTTATCAGGCGATTAAGTTTGAGACGGCCTCGCCTCCGGAATACTTCGAGGCGCTCGCTGACGAAATCGACAACGGCGGGATTGAGTCCTTCTACGCCTATTTGCTCAACTTTGATACGAGTTGGTTCAACGAGAGCAAAAGGCCTCTGGAGACTCAGGCAAGACTCGACTTAAAGCGTCTGGGGAGTGACTCTGCCATCCGCTTCATTGAGGATTGGACGTCCGGAAATATCAATTTGCCTGTTGGCCCGGCCGTGCTCGGCCATCTCTATGACGCCTATACCATTTGGTGCAAGTCGTCCGGAGAAAGACCCTGCAGCAAGGAGGTATTCGGCGGCAGGTGTAAGAGCCGCTTAAACGGCGGAAGGCTAAGGGTGCAGCTCTACAGTGAGGATTCTTCGTCTACCGAGACGCTAAGGCCGCTGAAGATGTATCAGAGGCAGGTGTATTGGCCGAAATCAACGGAAGATCCGGAAGCTAATGCTGAGTTCTCTCAGCGTGCCCGGGCATTCCAGATTGACGTGGAAACCGCCAAAGAAAGGTTCTATCGTGACTTCAAGTCTCTCCAGTAAATCCTTTTCGTACCTTTTTGTGAGGTCCTGCAGCTGTTTCGGCCGCATGGCCTTTTGTTTTCCCTGTTGTTCATACTGTTCACCCTGTTCAGAGGCACAAAATGGACGGTATGAACACTAATTTTTTATTTGGAATCAAAACGATGGGAGCAGTCTGTTCATATTGTTCACCTAATACGTGTCTACCTACATGTGCGCGCGTGGATGGAAATATAAAAAACGGAAAAAGAAATTTATGGGGTATGGAGATATGAACAGTATGAACAAGTGAACAAATAATTTAAAAACAAATAATTATGAATAAAACCATTGAACAAACTAATGAACAGTCAATGAACAACTTCTTTGACGATATTGATACAACTCCCATGACTCGAATCCCTTATGTAAAACGGCTGCTTTTTTGCTGGTGGAAGTGGCGGAATCTTTCCCGGAACAAACTGCCTCCTCAGTTGGACATGAATAACGACCGAGTGGATTCATCCAGAAAGAGCAGCGATTTGATTAACGCCGCTTCCTGCGACTTCGCGATGATCCGTCTGGACAGAATCATCAGTGAATTGCATCCGACACTCAAGGAAGCTGTTTTCGCGCTCTACGGCCACGTAGGGATGAGAGGCGTTATCCATGCGGCCGATGAATTAGGGGTTTCAAAGAGCACGATGATCCGCCGTCTTTGCCGAGCAGATCAGGCAATTGCAATGGAATTGGATGCAATCAGAAATAAGGAAAAATCATGCTAAGTGAAAATCCCTATGACACCTTTTCCTCGAAAATGAGCTATATTTTCATAAAATTTGGCAGTGAGTGGCTCAGGCGCCACGATAGTAAACGCCGATTTTCTAATGACTCCTCCCTTGCCCATCCTTTTAATCGTTTGACACAGACGATTTTTAAGGTTTCCTCGGTTATTTTTTGAGCGAGGGTTGATTGTGACTGACGGGATGCAAAGAAAAAACCGGAAAAGATTGACCAAA